>JACDJB010000453.1_pt1 | contig 43630 bp, 39 predicted proteins | sample 7454121 | NCBI WGS metagenome assembly JACDJB01 (sample SAMN14253290, study PRJNA609438) | sludge metagenome | isolation source: sludge after 25d culture with pyrite | collected 2018-12-20
TGGACGCTATCACAAAGTGAGCTCATAACAACTGTGATTTTATTGGCGATTGTAGAAGCGATTTTTCACTCTCTTCTATTGCGTTATTGGGAGGTACTAAAAGATCAAGGCACTAATACAGAGTTGCCTATTAGAAATCAAGGAATTGCTACTCAGGAATTTAGTGAGGAGCTTGGTCAGCAGCGGAAGGATAAAAAAGAAGATGACGACCCTAACATTTATCGTTGGGATGATTAAATACGAAAATCAAAGCCTTAAGACAACATCGAACTGCACTCCGTCGAGTAGACAGTGGAAAAAATAAAATCTAACACCAATCATTTCATTATAACGGGTTCCGTTTTGGAGTAGAAAAATTAAAATGACACAAGAAATGGCGGTCAAACTGACAACAGTTTTGACACGCCATTTTTCTTATTATATAAAGGTTCTTCTGTTTATTATGACGATTTTGACACTAGGTTTGTTATAATATAAATAATTACAATAACTTTATTGAAACGAAAAAAACGTTGTCAATTTAACTGTCATTTCATTTAACGGAATAATTAATAGATGATTCATAATATTCCTATTTATATGCTATAATGCATATGAAATCTTGTGAATCAGAAGAGAAAGGGAGGTTTTAAAAAAATGAAGGCTAGATGGTTTTACTTGGGAACATTACTTGTATATTTATTAAGTTTTATTTCTGCCTTTTCGGTTGGGCTATATGTATTGTTTGGGGCAATTTTACTTTTGTTATTTGGGTTAGCAATATCTTTTAAATTGCTCAGAAAAGGAATGAATACCTCTGTGTTAATAAGCATTTCTGTTGCAATCTGTGTAGTTTCTTTTGTAGCCTGGAATCTATTGGTTTATAATGTTGATGATTACTATATTTTCTTCCCTATTGCCTTGTTTAGTTAGTGAGTACATTAGTTGTAGAACAAAATACAAACAACTTAAAACGTTTGGGTTAATCCCAAGCGTTTTTGTTGAATTTTCATAGCTCTCCGTAACTTATCAACTTGGTCGATTGTTTTCCCTTTGAATGGATTAGACTGTTTTAATTTATCTTTTATCTCACCAAATGTAAATCTCCATTAAAATACCTCCTTTTCCAATTACACTACATTTCATATATACCACTCTTAGATAAATTTGCGTGGTAACTACTTCCTTAATTAAATATTGATTTTAAGATCGTCTTAATCATTCAAAAAGCGATTCGTCTAATATCCCATTTTTCAAACGGTATTTTAATAATGCCTTTTCTCCCGTCTTTTTAGAAATATAGCTTAATGTAATATTAATCTCCTCGTCTGTAACGTCATTATAGTCGATTACTTCCGTTTTAATTGTAGTAAAATCTACGTATTCGTGGTACATATCTACCAACTCCTGAAAAGATGGAGCATCATAAGCTTCGGAGTATCTTACTTCAAAGTATTCAAATAGTTCCTTAGATTTATAATTAATAGCCCATAAATACTTAACGAGGTTAAACGTCTCATATACATATCCCTGAACATGCCCACCAGGATTAAGATTAACTGTATATTCATGAAGTGGGACTTTTACTTCATTATTGATTTGCAAATCTCCAGGATCATCTGTATTTAATATTTCACGGGGATCTTTTTGCTGTGATTCTACTTCATTATTTGAATTTACATTACTCTCTACGTTTTTTTCAGCAATACAATTACTTAACCTATAATATTCTACTGCCCACACACTGCCAACTGGTCGATTCAAGCGTAACTCTAAAAGACAACTATTTTCAAACTGATAGCTCACCACTTTACCGAATTGCGAGTCATCCCGTTCGTTGATTTGAACACCGTCACCGTTAGTTGTTAATATATTATCAAGATTATCGCTAACAAAATGAGCTGCTACTTGAATTGAATCCAATAACCCTGGCATATGACCTTCATCAACTTGTTTTTGAAGTTCTTTCTGTTTCTCAATGTCTTGCTCGACTTTTACCCAATTTAGATCAGTTTCTGAAGTATCAGTTATTGACTTAGTTGAGTTAAGTTCTTGATTTGTTTGTTCGGATATTGATTTATTACATCCAAATAGCAAAATTGGTAATAGTAAAATTATAATCCATAATTGATTTTTCATTAATATCTCCTCCCTCATATACATAAAACACCTATATTACCCCATATTACAAACCAAAGCTTTTTGTTGTGTAATGGTGTAAAAAATATAAGTGTCATTTTGGGTGTCATTCGCAAATTTCTACCTCAAAACGGAACCCGTTAATTTCATTATGGTTGGTGTCTTTTTATGCGACTGAACTATTAAGAAACTGCCTGTATTCTAAAGGTGTCATACAGTTAAATTTCTTCTGGTATCGATGGGTATTATAGTAATTAATGTATTTTACAACAACTGCTTCCAACTGTTTATAGGTATTAAATTTATTGAGATAATACATTTCAGATCTCATAATTCCCCGAAATGATTACATCGGCCATTATCTAATTCATCTAGATACCATGGACATGCACTGTGTCATTCCTGCATCGTATAGTTTCTTTTTGAATGTCTTGCTCGTCTATTGGCAACCACAGTCACTATGAAAGATTGGTTTATCATCGGGATATGCTTGATTTGCTAGATCAAAAGCTCTAAAAACAATTTCATTGTTGTTGAAATGTGCAAGTACAAAAGAAACAATGCTTTTATCAGCTAAATCAAGGATTGCACTAAATAAGCAATGTGGGATATAAAACATTTAGAAAAGTTGCTAAATGATTAAGTGAGTCCTCTCCACGGAGGTAATTATCAATAGCTTCTACCTTTTCTAATCCTGTTATTATTGATTTTTATGGCATAACAAGCGCCTCCTTGTAATAAACAGTTTTTATTTTTTAAACTGTCTACCACGAGGGGAGCAATCACAATAAGTCTCAAGGCTTTTCTTTTTAAAAACTACCTTCCTAAAACGAATTCCCGTTTTTAAATTTTTTCCGCAATGCATCCTCAACAACTAACGGTACAAGATCTGAAACTGTCGCTCCATACTTCGCAATATCTTTAACGATACTTGAACTTAAATATGAATACTTATTATTCGTCATCATAAAAAACGTTTCGATCGAGTCGTCCAATTTTTTATTAATTGAAGCCATCTGCAATTCATATTCAAAATCAGAAATTGCCCGAAGACCTTTAATAATTGTATTTGCTTGCTTCGACTTCATATAATCAACCAATAATCCATTAAATGAGTCAACCTCTACATTTGGAAAATTTGAAGTTACAGTTTGTAAAAGCTCTAATCGCTCATCAATAGAAAACAGTGATGATTTAGCACGGTTTTTACCTATTGCTACAATGACTTTATCAAAAACCTTGGCACCACGTTCTACAATATCTAAATGACCAAATGTCACAGGATCAAAACTCCCAGGATAGACTGCAATCCCCATTAATTCACCTCTTTTAATTAGTATTTGCTATATATTTAAAAATTGTCAAAGCTGTATCACCAAATAAATTCCCTTTCCATTTTACCAATTTATCGAATGACAACGCTAGTACATGATTCCGATCATGTTCAACTACAATAATTGCATTATCGTTTAGTAGTTCCGACTCCAACAACTTAACAATAATTTCTCTATTTATTTCCTTTGCGTATGGCGGATCGATAAACACAAGATCACATTTTATATCTCTTTTAGCTAAAGCGTTTATAGCTTTTACTGCATCATTTTTATACACTTCTGTCCTCGAAACAAGCTTTAACGATTGTATATTAGCATTAACCGTATCAATCGCTTTACGATCTAGATCTATAAATATTCCCTTCTCAAACCCTCTACTAAGCGCCTCAATTCCAAGAGCTCCCGTTCCCGCATACAAGTCCAGACAGGTTCCACCTGAAAAAAAGGGGCCAATCATACTAAAGAGTGATTCCTTTACTTTATCTGTAGTGGGTCGGGTGTTTTTACCTGGAACCGCTTGCAAGTGATGTCCTCTAAACTCTCCAGATATGACTCTCATTCGATCACTCTTTTCAATAAAATATGTCTGGATAAATTGTTCAAGCACTCTTATATGTATGTATAAATTTTTCCAACTCCGTACATCATATAAGTAGCGGCATGAAAGTGTCGCCGACAACCGCGGAGAAGACTTACGTTTCCCCATAAGCTCTTCCTCCGGTTTCTCCTCTCCCAATTGGGCATCTGCAAAAATGGAGTTGCAGATGCTCCTTTATTTTGCGTCATTCACTAGTCTAATATTTTTCCATCCAAAACTTGTTGTTCTCGTAAATAGCCTCGTAATGTCTTGTACCTAGGATCAGACCAAAATTCATCTTTTGAAACAATGGCTTCAGTATCCTGCTTAGCGATTTCCAAAATTTTGAAGTCTTTGGCCGTCGTCAAATCAGCTAATGTAAAATTAGGCATTCCACTTTGTTTTGTTCCAAAGAAGTCGCCCGGCCCACGTATTTCCAAGTCTCTACGTGATACTTCAAACCCATCATTCGTATCTGTTAAAACCCTCATTCGTTCTTTACTAACCTCAGTTTTTGGATCAGCCACCAGTATACAATAAGATTGTTCTCCACCCCGACCAACTCGACCACGTAATTGATGAAGTTGCGCTAATCCAAAGCGTTCTGCATCGTAAATCACCATTATTGTCGCATTCGGAACATTAACTCCAACCTCAATCACTGTAGTTGAGACTAACAGATCGATCTCTTGATTCATAAAGGCACGCATTACTTCGTCCTTCTCTTTCCCTGTAAATCGGCCATGCATTAAGTCTACCTTGCGATTTGAGAAAGATTTTACTAGCTCCATATGTAGATCTACAGCGTTTTGTAGGTCTAATTTCTCTGACTCCTCGATTAAGGGACATACGACATAAGCTTGTCTACCCTTACTTAATTCCTTTTCAATCAATTGTAAAACATTATTCCACATGGATGGCGTTGTCCAATACGTTTCAATTGGCTTTCTACCAGCAGGAAGCTCATCAATTGTGGAAATTTCCATATCACCGAAAGCAGTGATCGCTAATGTTCTCGGAATTGGAGTAGCTGTCATAAAAAGCACATCTGGGCTCTTTCCTTTTTCACGCAAAATCCGCCGCTGTTGTACACCAAATCTGTGTTGCTCGTCCGTAATTACAAGTCCGAGATTATGAAATTGAACGGCATCTTGTATTAATGCATGTGTTCCTATAACTATATCTAAAAAACCCATCTCTAATTCGCCCAGAAGGTCACGCCGCTGCTTTTGTGTAGTACTGCCCGTGAGTAAAGCGATGGAAATATCATAGCCAGCTAGTAATTCGCGCAACGAACCAAAATGCTGCTCAGCTAAAATTTCTGTTGGGACCATTAACGAACCTTGAAATCCAGCTGTCACAGTAGCAAAAAGAGAAATTGCAGCTACAACTGTTTTTCCTGAGCCTACATCCCCTTGGAGTAGACGATTCATTGCAATAGGAGATTGCATATCATCGAGAATTTCTTTTACTACTCTCTTCTGAGCATTAGTTAATGGAAAGGGAAGTCTGTTCACAAAGTCACGGACTTTGTCGAGAGCGATATTTTGTGAAATACCATCAGGCTCTTTTTTGCTAAGTTGTTTATAAACTTGAAGCTTTAATTGAAATAAAAATAACTCCTCATATACAAGTCTGCGTCTCGCCTGTGCACCATGCGCCTCATCTTCCGGAAAATGAATGGTAGTAATAGCTTCCTTTCTTGGCATCAGTCGATAGCGTGCCACAAGCTCGAATGGTAGATTCTCCTCAAGAAATGCTCCGAACTGCTGTAATGCTTCGCTCATAACTTTACGTAACCATTTAACATTGATCGAACTAGATACAGAGTATACAGGTTGAAGTGCTCCAAAACCATCACCGCCTATCTCTGAAAATGAGGATTCACTAACAGTAATTTGAAGCTTACGTGGATCGAACCTACCTGATATATATATTGTTTCACCTGTTCGCAATTTATCTTTTACATATGCTTGGTTAAACCAAACAGCAGAAATAACAAGCTGACCTACAAGTATTTTCACTGTAAGCCTTGATTTTTTCTTTGTATAATAATTAAGGAGCGGAGTACCGTAAATCACTCCTTTTACAGTTACCCGCTCCTCATGTATTATGTCGCTTAGATCCTTAATTCGAAGGTCCTCATAACGATAGGGGAAATAAAGAAGTAGATCCTCTATAGTAAAAATACCAAGTGCCTCTAGTTGCTTCTTTCGGTTTTCCCCAATTCCTTTTATGATGGAAACCGATTGGTTTAACGGATTCACAATATTTTTTAACGGGCCCCAAATATTTTAGCCTCGAGGGCTTTCCCTGTAGGGGTAGCCGCTAATCCTCCTAACGCAGTTTCTCTTAAAGCACTTGGCATTGTTAGCCCAATACGATACATCGCTTCAATGACCTCATCTGCGGGAATGACACTGTTAATTCCTGCTAATGCCATATCAGCAGCTACACTTGCTACTGCTCCACCCATTGCATTTCGTTTAACACAAGGGACTTCTACCAATCCTGCAACTGGATCACAAACTAAGCCGAGAAGATTTTTTAGAGCTATTGCTAATGCTTGTGCTGACTGTGCGGGAGTACCACCAGCAAGCTCAACTAATGCCGCTGCTGCCATTCCTGTTGCAGATCCAACCTCAGCCTGACAGCCTCCTGCAGCACCTGAAATCGATGCATTATTGGCAATGCAAAACCCAATCGCACCTGCTGCAAAAAGGAAATCAACCATTTCCTCACGAGTTGAGTTTAATCGTGGGGCGTGAGAAAATAAGATGCCAGGAACAACTCCAGCAGAACCAGCAGTTGGTGTTGCGCAAATTGTCCCCATCGCCGCATTTACTTCATTCGTAGCAATGGCTTTACTAACAGCATCCAATATCCAGTTACCTGATAAAGTAGCGTTATCTTTGATATACTTTTGTAGCTTTACTGCATCTCCGCCTGTTAAACCGCTATGAGAACGAACTTCCTCTGTTAGACCACGTTCAACTGCTTGCTCCATTACAACCATGTTCCGTTCCATCTCAGAGCGAATTTCTTCTTCAGTACGACCAGAAAGATGCTTTTCCATCTCTATCATAACTTGAGAAATTTTCATTTCATTTTTTTCTGCCAACTCAACGAGTTCTGATATCGTGCGAAAAATCATATTCACTCCCCCTTATGGACGGATTACTGCAACATTAATAATATATGGAATGCTGGAAATTTCATCTGCGATCTCTTTATCTATTTGTTGATCTGTTTCGATAACCATTAAAGCTTGATCACCTTTTGATTTACGGGACACCTTCATCGCACCAATATTAATTTGAAACTTGGATAATACATTCGCTACACCTGCGATCATTCCAAACCGATCTTCATGTAATACTAATAGCGCAGGTAATTGCCCCGATATCGTTAGCTCAAAACCATTAACCTCTACAATCTCAATTTTTCCACCGCCGATTGATATTCCTACGATTTCAACGCTTTGATCATCACTAATTAATCGTACTCTAGCAGTATTAGGATGGTCTACCATTTCTTCGCTTACATGAACCTGTACATCAATCTGTTCTTGTTTTGCAATTTCAATAGCATCAACGATTCTAGTATCATACGTATCAAAATCCATAATACCACCAATAATCGCAACTTCCGTTCCATGTCCTTTATACGTTTTAGCAAAGGAACCATAGAACGTAATCTCTGCTTTTTCTGGCTTTCGATTAAAAATCGTACGTGCAAATCGGCCAATTCGAGCAGCACCAGCTGTATGAGAGCTTGAAGGACCAATCATGATTGGTCCAATAATATCAAATACTGAAGAGTATTTCACAAAACTCATCTCCTCTTTAGCCCAATTAAAAACAAGAGAAAAATGCATATACTATAATTTATTCAATATAATCAAAATAAGTTCTATTAATTAATTTAAATCATCTGCTGATAATACAATTGATATTGTACCCTTACCTACATGTGTACCAATTACGGAACCTATATCTGTGATTAAGACGGAATCGACATTGAAATTCTTCTTAATTGTGGCTACAGCTTCTTCTGCTTCCACTAACGACTCTGCATGGGATATACCAATACGAACCTTCTTGTATTCCTTTGCATGTCCATGCAGCAATTCCACAATTCTAGAAAACGCTTTTTTATTTCCACGTATTTTCTCTTTCGCATATACCTCTCCCATTTCATCCAAAGAGAGGATTGGTTTAATATTGAGCAAGGTTCCTAGTACAGCCGAGGCTTTACCAATTCTTCCACCCTTTTGTAAATAATGAAGAGTATCAACTAAAAAGTATACGAATGTATTCTCTACGAGGTAATGCGCTCGCTCGATACATTTTTCCACGTTAGCACCAGACTTTGCTAACTCTGCAACACCTACAACAATTGATCCTATGGCATAGGAAGCCTTTTTAGAATCAATTACTGTTACTTTGACGCTATCTTCTAACATGTTTTGTGCAATTGCTGCCGATTGATATGTTCCACTCAATGCAGAAGAAAGATGAATGGAGATGATATGAGCATCTTCTTCCCCTTCAGCTAACTCTTTGTAAATGTTAACAAAATCAAGTGGAGAGGGTTGTGAAGTGGTGGGTAGCTTCTCCGCAATTTGTAGCTTATCATAAAACTCTGTAGGATTAATTGAGACACCATCTAAATAGGTCTCGTCACCAAAGTGAACTTTTAATGGCACTACTGTAATTCCGAGCTCTTCGACAACCTTCATTGGAATATCTGCGGTGCTATCCGTTACTACAAAAACTTTGCCCATTTTTACCCCTCCATTAAATCATCATTCTATTGAAAATAAGTAAGTATAAACCGGTTGTCCACCATAATGAACTTCAACTTCAACATCTTCATACTTGGATTCAACATATGCCTTAAGGTTTTCTGCCATCTCAGCTGTTGCTTCTTCTCCATAAATGATCGTTACAACTGCTGCATCATCATCGACCATTGAAGAAATCAATTTTTCACTAACATTTTGAAGATTTTCCTCTGAAACGACGATATCCTTCTCATTTATGCCAAGATAATGTCCCTCTTTAATTTCTAAATCTCCAAATTTCGAATCCCGTACAGCATGAGTAACTTGACCTGTCTTAACATGCTTTAAAGCGGCAGTCATTTGATTTTTATTTTGTTCTAAATCAACACTTGGATCAAATGCAATTAAAGCTGCAATTCCTTGAGGTATCGATTTTGTTGGCACTACCTCTACAGGTAAATCCAACATTTCCTTGGCTTGTTCGGCCGCCATAATGATGTTACTGTTATTTGGCAGAATGATAATTTTCTCAGCATTCACCTGTTCAGCAGCACGGACAATTTCCTCAGTGCTAGGATTCATTGTTTGTCCGCCACGAATAATTACATCAACGTCAAGACTTTTAAAAATCTCCTCTAAACCAGGTCCAGCTGCTACAGCTAAAATTGCATAAGGCTGTTTAAAATCAACTTTGTTAGTTATCTCTAACGATTGATTATGAACGCTTCTTCTTTCCTGTACCTCTTCATTTATTGACTCTAATTGTTCGCGCATATTTTCTATTTTGATTTTTTTAAAGTGTCCATACTGTTGCGCAAAAGCTAGGACTTCTCCCGGGTACTCAGCATGAATATGTACCTTGACCAATTCATCATCAGATATGACTAACAATGAATCACCAAATCTAGAAATTAAATCTCTAAAGGAGTCTTCAACAAAAGAACCTGAATATGTATCATTTAATCCGATAATAAATTCAGTACAGTAACCAAACTCAATGTCCTCAGGTCTCATATTCGCTTGAGCAGGTAGATGATCATGTGCCATGTCAGTAATCTCGTCAAGATTAACTTTTGATTTTGTTTCTTCAACCTGTTGTGGTACCTCTTCACCACGAAGTACTGCTAAGAAACCCTCATATACATAAACTAAGCCTTGTCCACCAGCATCAACTACACCTACTTCCTTTAAAATCGGAAGTTGATCAGGAGTTTTAGCTAAAGCTTCTTTAGCAGTTCGAAGAACCTCTGCCATTAATACAGTAATATTTTTTTCTCGCTTTACTTTTTCAACGGCAACTTTGGCTGCCTCTTTAGCCACTGTTAGTATTGTTCCTTCAACAGGCTTCATTACTGCTTTATAAGCGGCATCAACTCCTTGTTGCAGAGCGTTTGCAAATGTTTGTGCATCAATAGAGGCATACTCTGAAACCGCTTTCCCAAAACCACGAAACAACTGAGATAAAATTACTCCTGAATTTCCACGTGCACCCATAAGCAACCCTTTTGAAAGTGCCTGTGCAGCATTTCCTATATGACCACTTGTATTTTTACGCAATTCATTTGCACCTGAAGTAATCGAGAGGGTCATATTGGTTCCTGTATCTCCATCCGGTACTGGAAATACATTTAGATCATCGACTCTCTTGGAGTTCTGTTTTAAATGATCTGCTCCAACATAGATCATTTGTGCAAATAAATGACCGTCAATCTGTTTATGTTCCACTTATTCTCCTCCTAATTCATCTGTTGACAAGATCGGAAGATCTAAACTCGAACTCCCTGAACAAAAATATTGATACGATTTACTTGGACACCTACAATTTCATCTAAAGTATACCTTACTCGTTGCTGTACATTATGAGCGACTTCGGAAATTTTGGTACCATAGCTTACAATAATGTGTAAATCGATCTCAACATCCTCACCTGAGATACGGACTTCAATTCCGCGTGCTAAATTTTCCTTACCTAATATTTCTGCAAAACCGTCTTTTAATTGTTGGCGTGAAGACATTCCTACTAAGCCAAAGACCTCCATTGCAGATGCACCTGCAATCCGTGCAATCACAATGTCACTTATTGCAATTTTACCTTGTTCGTTTTTTCGTTCCAAATCCATAGTAGTCTCCCCCCAGCATATTGTTGGCATGGTTATTTACATTGTACTATAAAGATAAAGTAAATTGAAAGTAATAATAAGTTTTTCATTGTGAATTGAATTATTTCTAATTATATGTTATTATGTTTCAGTATTTGTCGACCTAAATATTAATTGTTTTTGAAGTGTGGGAGGTGTAGTCAATGTCACGCAAATGTTTTGTTACTGGTAAGACTGCCGGTTTTGGAAATAAACGTAGCCATTCCTTACGTGCCAATCGTCGCAAATGGGGAGTTAACGTACAAAAGGTAAGAATCTTAGTTGATGGTAAACCAAAACGTGTTTATGTAAGTACCAGCGCCTTAAAATCTGGATTAGTAACGAGAGTGTAATAAATAAGAACCCAATAAAAAAGCACCAGCAGTTTGGTGCTTTTTTTGTTTATATTATTTCTGTTTTCGTTCTTTACTAAATGAGGTAAGAAAAAAACGTACCATAGCTCCAACTGCTCTAGGTAACTTAATTGTATAAAATCGCACACCAACCCCCCCTTACCTACGGAAATATAGAAACCAGCCTAAGCTGATCAGCCCTAAGCCCAAAACAAAAAACCAAAACCATTGCGGTAAAGTGCGTATCAGAATGGTGACTCCCGCTCCCGCAAGAAGAATTCCAAGGATCTTGGCCCCTTGGGTAAATCGATTTCGGGTACGAAACGCCATTTTGCACCCCCACAATAAAAAAATAAAAGAGTCCGCTCTTTTATATATATTCTAATTGGGAATTATATGTGCCTATTTTTCAAACAATGCAAAAGGCTAACTCATAAGTTAGATCACTAACTCAAGAAATTAGCCTACTTTGGTTTTGGTACCGCTATTCAATAAATTCTCGTTAATAGGGTTTGGATTGCTTCTTTGCGATCTACTTGTCCAAATACAGCAGATCCTGCAACTAATATATTGGCTCCTGCATCAACTACTGCTCTTGCAGTATCGTGATTTACGCCACCATCTACTTCAATATCTACGTTCGTCAAGCCTGTTTTTGTTAAGACGTTACGCATGTTTTTGATCTTACTTAGTACAGGCGATATAAATTTTTGACCACCAAAACCAGGATTTACGGTCATCAATAAAATCATATCAAGATCAGGAAGCATTGTCTCAATTGTGGTTATTGAAGTTGCTGGATTTAGTGCAACGCCAACTTTTACACCTAGTTCTTTAATTTGATGTACTAAACGATGTAAATGGACAGTCGCCTCTTGATGAATTGTAATGATATCGGCGCCAGCCTTAGCAAAATCAGCAATATATTTTTCTGGTTGCTCTATCATTAAGTGTACGTCCAAAGGTAATTGAGTATGTGGACGTATCGCATCAACAATAAGTGGACCAATTGTTATGTTCGGAACGAAATGACCATCCATCACATCGACGTGAATAAGCCCAGCACCGCCCTCTTCAACTTCTTTTATCTCTGCTCCTAGCTTGGCAAAATCGGCAGATAAAATGGATGGAGCTATTTTTATCTTCATAAATTAGTACCTCCGCTGTTTGGCTTCTCGAACCTCTGCTAAAAACTCTAAATAATGTTCATACCTCGATTGTAATATTTCACCATTTTCTACCGCCATTCGTATTGCACATGCTGGCTCGCGATCATGTACACATCCGCGAAATTTGCATTGATTAATTCTCTCACGCATTTCTATAAAGTTATGAGACAAGTCCTCGGGTTCTATCTCTTTAAAATCAAGTTGACTAAATCCAGGTGTATCGGCTACCCAGCTGTTACGATTTACTGGTAAAAGCTCAACATGTCTTGTTGTATGCTTACCTCTCCCTAAACGATGGCTTATTTCAGATGTTTTTAAATTATGATCTGGCAACAATCGATTCAATAAAGTTGATTTACCTACACCTGATTGCCCAGCAAAAACAGATATTTTATTGTATAGCTGCTTGCGAATACTTTCAATCCCAAACTCTTTCTTCGCACTCGTAATTAGTACTGTATAACCGATATTTTTATAGCTTTCTACGACTTGCTCAGAGTTTGCACTGTCTAGCAAATCTGATTTACTTAAGCAAATAAGAACGGGAATCTCAGCATGCTCTATGTGAACCAAAAAACGATCCAGTAGTAACGAATTGAATTCTGGTTCATCAACTGAAAAGACAAGCACTACTTGATCCACATTGGCGATTGGTGGTCGAATAAGACTCGTTGTACGTTCTTCAATTTGTGTTATGATTCCTTCTTGATTGTCAGTCACTTCATATTGCACGACATCTCCTACAAGTGGCGATTCACCAGTTTTACGGAAAACACCTCTAGCTCTGCATTGAAGGAGCTGTGATTGTTCAAACTCATGCTGATCAGGAAGTACATAATAAAAACCACTTAATGCCTTGATGATTCGCCCCCAAGGCATCTATTCGTCCTCCAATGCTTCGTCATAAGTAATCGTTTCTGACATCATTTCAATACCATCCTCGAACACTGTTATCGTTGCATTACGACTTGGTGAAAGCACTACTTCAGTTTCTATTAACTGAATATCACGAATCAACTTATGGAATACTGTATAATCTGTATAACGAGCATCTGAAATACGAATCTCTAAGTCAGTCTCCTTACCCTCTTCAACAATTATGGGGACCTTATAAACACGAACAATTGCATCATCCTTCATGCCGCTACTAATATCAACTGTAATTTTCGCTCCTTTTGATACCTGTTCACCATGTTCAACTGGCCATTGTCTAATAACGAGGCCCTTATTAAAGTAGCTTTCCTTCTCCGAAATTTTCGTATCAAGCTCTAGACCAAATTTTAATAATGTAGCCTTTACTTGATCTAAAGTCATTCCTATAAGTGAAGGCATATCAAATGTTTCTCCACCTTTACTTACGACCAATACTACATCGGTCTCCTTTGGAACAATTTTGGTATTTTTCGGTGGATCTTGGCTGATCACACTATCGGCTTGTATATCCTCGTTGTATTCATAAGTAATCTTAATATCTTTAAAATTATATTCTTTAAGTAAATGCTCAGCTTCTCGAATCGGCTTATCAGTTATATCTGGCATGAGCGTTGTTTCTTTCCCCAGACTCACAGATAAAGTAACTAAAGTTCCAGACTTGATAATCGTTCCTTCCTTGGGCTCTTGTTTAATTACATAGCCTTGCTCCACTTGATCGTGGTGTGTATCATTAATTTTATATGTTATATCTTCAGCTATTAGCAAATCTATGGCATCATCAATATGAAGATTTTCTAACTTAGGAACTGCTACTTCTGGAACTTCAAAGATTGATTGAATTTGTTGTACAAAATAAAAGCCTATTCCTACAATTAGTCCAAGAACAATTAACCATACTACTGGTTTGATCCATCTATTCCCTCGCTGAGATTCATCTTCCCAAGATTCCTCTTCTACCAAATCTTCATTCTTTTGTACCTGTTGTTTTTTGACTGAAGCTTCGCGTATTGCCGGAATAATAATAGTTGGATCATCGCCTAAATCAGATAGCAAAGGTTGAAATTTAGTTTCATGGATTCGTGCAGCAGATAAACAGGTCTCTAAATCCTTTACCATTTCACGTGCAGAACGATACCGTTGATCTGGATCTTTAATTAATGCTCTTAGAATTACATTTTCTACACTTTGAGGCAGATCTGGATTTATTGATCTTGGATCACTAAAATCTTCTTGTAAATGCTTTAAGGCCACACTAATAGGTGATTCACCCGAAAAAGGCAATACTCCAGTCACCATTTCATATAGGACAACACCTAGAGAATAAATATCTGATTTTTCTCCTGTTAATCCACCCTTTGCTTGCTCCGGCGAAAAATAATGAACAGAGCCTAAAACAGAGCCAGTTTGGGTTATTGTTGCTGAGGTTACTGCTCTCGCAATACCAAAATCCGTTACTTTTACTGCCCCATGTTTGCCTATCAATATATTATGTGGCTTAATATCACGATGAATGATTTGATGCTGATGTGCAGTATCTAAAGCTTCGCAAATTTGAATTGTAATATCTACAGCTCTTTGGGCAGTTAAAGGCGCTTCTCTTTTTATGAGATCCTTTAATGTCTCGCCCTCTACATATTCCATTACAATGTAATGGGTATCTTCTTCTTGACCAACATCATAGATATTTACAACATTAGGATGCGTTAATTTAGCCGCAGCTTGTGCTTCTCTACGAAATCTACGAATAAAATCGTCATCTGTTCCATATTGGGAGCGAAGTACCTTAATCGCAACTGTACGATCCAGTAGTAAATCATGTCCACTATAAACGATTGCCATGCCCCCGCCACCTACACGGGTCTTGATTTCATATCTACCACCCAGGCGTTTTTCTATCATTAACCTTCACCTCCAAGTCGAGGTAAAGTATTCTCCACTAAGATGAGAGTAATATTATCATCGCCACCGATTTCTAACGCTGTATTTATCAATTTTTCACTTATATCGGAAACGGAATCAGGCATTTGCATATATGTAGCGATTAATTGATTATCCATATGCTTAAATAGTCCATCAGAACAAAATAGAATTCGATCTCCGCTACTCCATGTAAATGGGATCAAGTCTACTTCTAACTCTTCATCTGTTCCAACAGCTCTTAGTATCATATTTTTTTGAGGATGAATTGAAACTTCATCTATTGTGATCTGACCACTTTTATAGAGAGCATATACAAGGGAATGGTCCTCTGTTAATTGTTGTAAGTTAGAATCTAGTAGCAGATAAACTCGACTATCGCCCACATGTGCAATTAAACCACGATTTTCTGATAGTAAGCCTACTTCGATCGTAGTCCCCATACCCTCATACTCTGACTGACTATTGCCCTGGGTTATAATTGTTGCATTTGCTTTTTCGATTGCAAAAAGGAGCAGATCATCCCAGTTTTTTTGCTGCCAATACTCTAATATCGTTGAATGAATGATTTCAGCCGCCATTTTACTAGCAACTTCCCCCGCTTTATGACCTCCCATACCGTCCGCCACAATTACTAAGGTCGTTTCGTTATCTAATTGTGCAATCATGCCATAATCCTGATTCACTTGACGAACCCAACCCGTATGTGTCTTATATATAGAGTTCATTTAATCTCCTCACCTCTTTTTTAAATCAGCGTGCTGCGCGCGTAATTGACCACATGCAGCAGCAATATCACTCCCATGCTCCCTACGGATTGTTACAGTTACTCCTCTTTCTTCCAATATGTTTTTGAACTGAAAGATTTCATTTCTAGGTGTCCTTACATAATCACGTTCAGGAACATAATTGACCGGAATTAAATTCACCAAACAAAAAATCGGCTTTACAAGCGTCGCTAATTCCTCAGCATGCTCAGGCTCATCGTTGACACCGCCAAATAACCCATATTCAAAAGAAATTCGTCTACCTGTCTTATTTATATAATATTGACACGCTTCCATTAAGTCAGACATTGGAAAACGGCGATTAACCGGCATTAATCGGGAACGTATTTCTGTATTTGGAGCATGTAATGAAATTGCAAGTGATACTTGGAGACCTAAATCAGCAAATTCATATATTTTAGGCACAATCCCACTAGTTGAAACCGTAATATGGCGCTGGCCAATATTTATCCCTTTATCATGATTAATGATGCGAATGAAGCTAATTAAAGCATCAAAATTTTCAAATGGCTCACCGATTCCCATGACGACGATATGACTTACGCGCTCACTCGTTTCATCAAGTACCCTTTGTGCATAGACTACCTGAGCGACAATTTCTCCTGGAGTAAGATCACGTTTTAAACCACCTAAAGTTGATGCGCAAAATGTACAACCAATTCTACAGCCTACTTGAGTCGTAACACATATGCTATTTCCATAATTATGACGCATAATAACGGTCTCGATCGCATGTCCATCATGGAGCTGAAATAAAAATTTGATTGTACCATCACTAGAGTTTTGACGTACTAGTTCTTTTAAAGGATCCATTGAAAACGTATTTTCTAAATTTTCACGAAAGCCTTTGGCTAGATTGCTCATATCAACAAAGGACACTACTCGCTTCTGATAGATCCATTCATATAATTGATTAGCCCGAAAGCCCTTTTCACCTTGACTTATTACCCATTCATTAAGCTCATCTAATGTTAAATCATATATAAACTGTTTTTCCATGTATGTACTCCACTCTTTACGATGATTGGATTTTTTATAGTCTATGCATAAATTAGACGTGCTATAAAAAAACCATCTGTTCCCCAATATTGAGGCAAAATTTGCAACATGCCAGGCACTTCCACTTTACTTTTAAGTTGCTCATTTGGTAAATCATCTACCATACTTACATCTAACTTATATTGAGGGTTTTCCTGAAGAAATCGAGTGATTAAATTTTGATTTTCATCTACTTCAATTGTACAGGTACTATAAATAAGTTTACCTTCTGGCTTTAATAGCTTAGACATGCTAACAAGTAACTGATATTGAATATATGAAATAGCTTTTATATCCCTTAGTTGTTTATTCCATTTAAGATCTGGTTTTCTTCGAATAACCCCAAAACCTGTACAGGGTGCATCGAGTAAAATACGATCGAAACTACCCAAATTTCGCTCAGGAAGCTTAAGTGCATCCCCAACCGTAGTCTCGATAATAGAAATTCCAAGTCGTGCTGCTTGTTCTTGAATTAATCTCTCTTTATGAGGGTGAAGATCATTCGCTATTACCGTACCGTTATTATTCATTAATTCTGCAATGTGGGTGCTTTTACCTCCTGGTGCAGCACAAGCATCTAATACTCTCATTCCTGGCTTCGGGTCCAATAAATGACCGACTAGCATTGAGCTTTCATCTTGAATTGTATATAACCCTTCATTAAATCCAGTAAAAGTCACTGGATTTCCACCAGATTGTAAACGGATGCCTAGAGGGTAGATACCTGATGATGTAGCTTCCACTTTTTCCTTAGCAAGATGTGATAATAAAGAGTTGGTATTACCCTTAAGGCCATTTACTCGAATCGACACAGTAGTGGGTTCATTATTAGCAATACAAATCTCTTCGGTTGTTTTTTCCCCGAATGTATGTATCCAGCGTTCGACTAACCATTGAGGGTGCGAGTGCTCAAGTGCAATTCGTTCTACTGGATCAAGATTATCCGGAATTTTGGTTTTTGCTGAATCTCGCAAATAGCTTCTGAGTATTCCATTTATCAAGCTTGCTATTCCTTTATGACCACGCTTTTTAGCAATCGCAACTGCCTCATTTACTATTGCGTATGAAGGTATCCTTTCTAGAAAAAGCAATTGATAAAATGATAGTCGTAACAATACCAATACCCATAAATCCAATTTCCGGATGGAGCCTTTGCTATACTTACTGATCGAGTAATCGATTCGATCACGCCAAGTTATTGTTCCATATACAAGTTCTGTTACTAAACTGCGATCGACAGAGGAGAGTTTGGAGTTCATTAATACAGAGCCTAAAAAGAGGTTACTATAAGCATTCTCTTCCTCTACTCTAAGTAGAACCACTAGAGCTACTTCACGTGCATTATTCGTCTGAGTTATCAAAACGCATACCTTCTTTTAGCCAGTTACTACCACGTAAAAAATCGGCAACGTCCATCCGTTTTTTTCCCGCGAGTTGTATTTCTTTTAATATTAGTATACCCTCTCCAGTCGCGATCTCTATACCCGCAAATGTAATCCTTACAATTGTACCTGGTATATTCGTACTCTTTTCATTTCGCCATTCTGACCACCAAACTTTAATAATTTGTTGATCGATCTTAGCAAAAGCGACTGGCCAAGGATTCAAGCCTCGAATTTGATTATAAATTTGATGTGCAGGTCGATTAAAGTAAATCTGCTCATCCTCCCTCTTAATCGTAGGTGAGAAAGTTACCATACTCTGATCTTGTGGGATTGGTTTTATGTTACCTGCAATGAGATCTGGAAGAGTTTCAACTAACAAATGCGCCCCTAATGGTGCGAGTTTTTCAAAAATAGTGCCTGCTGTATCCTCTTTACCAATTGGAATTTTAGCTTGACTAATGATATCTCCTGCATCAAGTTCTTCAACCATATACATTAACGTTACCCCAGTTTCAGACTCACCGTTGATAACTGCATAATGGATGGGTGCACCTCCGCGGTATTTAGGAAGCAAGGAGGCATGTATATTAATGCAACCGAAACGTGGCTGATCTAATAAAGCCTTGGGCAATATTTGACCAAATGCAGCAGTCACGATGAGATCAGGCTTCCATGCCAAAACCTCAGCATATGCTTCAGGTTTGCGAATACGCTCTGGTTGCAAGATCGGAATATTATGCTTAAGCGCGATCTCCTTTACAGGTGAAGGAGTCAATATTTGTTTTCGCCCTTTTGGTCGATCAGGCTGTGTAACAACTCCTACTATTTGATAACCTTCATCAATCAATTTACAAAGAGAGGGTACCGCAAAATCTGGGGTACCCATAAAAACAATACGCATTAAGACTCACTCCTAGATGGCTTTTCATCATCGCTATAAAAATGGGTTGTTAAGTCAATAAATAAAACACCATTTAGATGGTCAATCTCATGTTGAAAAGCTCTTGCAAGTAAAGCTTCGCCTTCCATTTCATACTCCTGACCATTTCGATCCAATGCTCTTATCTTGCACTTTTGAGCTCGTTTAACTTCTCCGGTTAAGCCGGGAATGCTAAGGCATCCTTCAGGTCCTATCTGTTCACCTTCCATAGTGACGATCTCAGGATTGATTAACTCAATAATTCCATCACCCGTATCAATCACAACTATTCGTTTGTTGATGCCTACTTGAGGTGCAGCAAGCCCGACACCATTTGCAGCATACATCGTTTCTGCCATATCATCCAATAATTTATGAATATTTGCTGTTATATTTTTTACAGGAAGTGATTTTTCTCGTAAAATTGGATCTGGATGTTTCACAATCAATCTTAAACTCATATTCGTCCTCCTTATGATAAGTATTGTGGATCAATATCTATACTTATTTGTATTTTATTTTTTTGGATTAGATCTTCAATATTATTAATTGCACTTATTATTATTTTATTTAATCTAGGCTCGTTTTTATATTTTATCATGCAATGATAACGATATCTATCCTTGATTCTAGCAATAGATGAAGGTACAGGGCCATACACAACTGAATCTTTCGTGAGCTGAATATGAAGTTCATCTACTAATCTCCCAAGAGATTTTACTAATACAGGTATTTGCTCATGCGCGAAGTGGATCATACATATCCGATAAAAAGGTGGGTAATTCCCTAGTTTACGTAATTTAATTTCTTGACTGAAAAAATCATGATAATTATGTTCAACAGAAAGCTGTATGCAATAATGTTCTGGAGAATATGTTTGTACAACGACTTCCCCAGGCAAATCATGTCTACCAGCTCTTCCTGCTACTTGCGTAATTAATTGAAAGGTTCGTTCTGAAGCACGAAAGTCTGGCAGGTGCAACATAGTGTCTGCACTAATCATACCTACCAAGGATACCTTAGGGAAATCTAATCCTTTAGCAATCATTTGTGTACCGAGCAATATATCCGCTTCTTCATTCCCAAAGGCTGTTAGTAAACGCTCGTGGGAGCCTTTTCGAGAGGTAGTATCCATGTCCATCCGAATGATGCGCACCCCAGGAAACAGCTTAACGATCTCTTCCTCTACCCTCTGTGTTCCAGTACCAAAAAAACGAATATGATCACTAGAACACTTTGGACACTCCTTGGGCATTTGCTCTTTGTAGCCACAATAGTGACAGCGAATCGTCTGATTCGTCTGATGATACGTTAAAGTGATATCACAATGTGGGCATTCAGCGGTATAGCCACAGCTTCGACAGATTACAAACGTCGAATACCCGCGTCGATTTAATAATAAAACCGTCTGTTCATTACGACTAAGCCGTTCCTCGATCTTTGATGTTAACAAACGGCTGAACATATGACGATGTCCTTCCTGTAATTCAGTTCGCATATCTATTAAATGAATTTTAGGCAGACTTTGATTATTTACACGAGCCTTCATTTCCAACAATCGGAATCTCCCTGCTTTTGCGAATGCATATGATTCTAAGGAAGGAGTAGCACTACCTAATACTACTACACTCTTGGTCAAAGAAGCTCTCATGATCGCAACTTCACGCACGTGATACCGTGGTTGTTCTTCTTGTTTATAGGTAGTTTCATGTTCCTCATCTATAATGATGATTCCTAAATTAGGAACAGGTGCAAATATCGCAGACCGAGCGCCTACAACTACCTTCGCATCACCATTACGTATACGTCGCCATTCATCTAATTTCTCACCCGGTGACAAACCGCTATGTAATACAGCAATCTGATCACCAAAGCGACGTTTAAATCTTCCTACCATCATTGGTGTCAATGAAATTTCTGGTACTAACATAATCGCTTCTTTATGATCACTGAGTACATATTGTATGATTTGCAAATAAATTTCTGTCTTACCGCTTCCGGTTACTCCATGCAGGAGAAAGCTCTGCGCACGCTGCTCCTTGATCGTATTAATAATTTGTTCATATACAGTCAATTGCTCTACAGTTAATGGACGAGCAAAATCTCGTTCAAAAGTTCGATTGGCATATGGGTCTCTACGCAATGCCACTTCCTCAATCACTATGATCTCTAATTCTACTAAACGTTTTACTGTATTGTAATTGCTTTTAGAGATGAGTAAAAGCTCCCGTAGCGGTATACTAGGAGTCTTATGTAATAATTCTAAAATCACCTTTTGTTTATTTGCATTTTTAGGTAGAGTAGCTAACTGCTCTTTTAAACTTGTGTTATGAACTGCTAAACTTACTACTTTTTCTACCTTCGAAACACCCTCATCCTTAACCTTAGTAATTTCTCTTAAAAAATCTTTAACTATAAAGCGGTCTATAATTTGCTGGGCATGAGAGAAGGTTTTTAATAACTTTCTTACTTCAATTGCCCTTTTAGTACGAACATAAGAAAGTACTTCTTCCTCCTCTGGTAAAACGATCAGAGGCAATTCATCTCTCTCCTCATTCCATTCAATCCACTTTACATATTTAGAACGAAGTGATGCTGGAACCATTACCTGTAGTGAACTAAACAATGGTGCAAGATATCGATCACTCATAAATCTCCCCACTTCAATTAACTCTGGATTAAGTGGTGGAAACTCATCTAAAATCTCGATAATTTCTCGTAGTCGTTCAACATTTGTACTTGATTTAATATATATGATATAGCCTTCAACGTTCCGTCTTCCAAATGGGACCAAAACTCGACTCCCTATTTCAGCCTTATGGCGTAATAAATCAGGTATGATGTAGTCAAAGTGTTGATCCTTACTAGATAGTGGAACATCTACTACGATTTCTGCATACTTCATTGCTGATCACCCATATCATTTAGGATCACATCAATTATTTGATTTGCAATCTCATCCTTACTCATTTGCGGTATATCATACTGACCTCCATTTTTAGTGAGGATAATGATTTCATTATCTTCACTATCAAAGCCTATTCCTGCCTTACTTACGTCATTCAGTACAATATAATCTAGATTTTTATTAACCAGCTTTGCCTTTGCATGTTCTAATAAATTTTCAGTTTCAGCAGCAAAGCCGACGATGACCTGATCTGGCTTTCGTCTTTCACCTACCATTTTTAATATATCTATCGTTTTCACTAGCTCAAGTACTATTTTCTTTGAGCTCTTCTTCATTTTTTGCTGATGAATCTCCTTAGGTCGATAATCTGCCACTGCAGCTGTACCAATTACCCAATCAACTCTAAGTAATTGTGCGGCTACAGCCTCAGCCATCTCTTCTGCTGTCGTTATTTTATGTACTTCTATTCCTGCATATGGAGTCAAAGCTGTCTTACCAGTTACTAGAATAACATGGGCGCCACGCTTTTTTAGTGCTGTAGCCAGAGCATAACCCATTTTCCCAGATGATCGATTTGTTATGTAACGAACAGGATCTATAGCTTCTTGTGTAGGTCCAGCCGTGACTAATACTCGCTTGCCTGCTAGATCAAGCTTAGCCTGTACCCCCGTCTTTCTTAACTGTAAATCAGGATCAGGATTAGGACTCACTACGGAAGATTTTAATCCCATAAAATACTGTTCAATCCATGAGAAAATAGCCTCAGGTTCTTCCAATCGTCCTTTACCTGTGTATCCACAAGCAAGTGGTCCTTCTGCAGCATCGATAAATTGATAACCCCAATTTTTAAGCCGTTTCATATTCTCTTCGAAAGCAGGATGGGAGTACATATGAATATTCATAGCTGGTGCAATCACAACTGGCGCAGTCGTTGCTAATAAAACGGTCGAGAGCATATCATCTGCTATTCCATTTGCTAATTTACCGATAATGTTAGCGGTTGCAGGGACGACTACTACTAGATCTGCCTTATCAGCGATATCAATATGTGATATTACATCGGGTTCACGTTCTTCAAATGTATCGATAAAAACAGGATTTCTAGAAATTGTTTGGAAAGTTAAAGGCGTAACAAATTTTGTCGCAGATTCTGTCATAACAACCCAAACTTGATAACCGTTCTTAACTAGTAAACTGGTTAAATTTATCGCTTTATAAGCAGCAATTCCACCTGTTACACCTAGTACGATATTTTTCGACATAAACCTTCCCCCTGTATTTTCAAATAATGACACTGACATTTTCAAAAAAGCGAAAGGTGGCAATTACCTTTCGCTTCATACAATCGATTATGGTCTTTTGAATGAGATTTGCTCGTTATATAGTTCTTCTAATGCAATACCTACATGAGTGTGCGAAACTGCTTTTTCTACCTTAGGCTTATTCGTTTGAAGTAACGTCCGTGCTCGTTTAGCTGCTAATGTAACTAAGGCGTACTTACTCTCTGTGATTTTAATCAATTCGTCAATAGATGGATATAGCATAATTTATTTCTCCTTTAGTAAATTATTTTTATAACGATTATAGTTCCGTTCTTGACGACAATGCTCAGCGATGATGATTGCTTCGATACGTTTTACTGCTAGATCGACTTCATCATTCACAACGACATAGTCATATTTAGTCATCATTTCAATCTCTTCTTCAGCTTTTTTCATTCGATTTAAAATAACATCATCTGTTTCAGTGCCACGATTTTGAATTCTATGTTTTAATTCCTCCATATCAGGAGGTGCTAAGAAAATAAATATCCCCTCAGGATATCGATCTTTTACTTGAAGGGCTCCTTGGACCTCAATTTCAAGAATAACATCTTTCCCCTGATCCAGCATATCTGTAACAAAGTGTCTTGGTGTTCCATAATAATTATGCACATATTGTGCCCATTCTAGAAATTGATCGGCTGCGATCATATCTTCAAATTCTGCTTTTGTTTTAAAAAAATAGTTAATACCATCGATCTCGCCTAGTCTTGGCTCACGGCTCGTTGCCGACACAGAATACGTAACCTTGTCATTAACCTTACGTAAAGCGGCACAAACAGTACCTTTACCAACTCCAGAAGGACCCGATAGGATAAAGAGCAATCCTTTTTCTTGCTGCATAATTCTCCTCCAAATCTATACTACAAACATATTATCGTTTTACTCAATATTTTGCACTTGTTCTCGTAATTTTTCAATTTCACTTTTTATATTTATTACAATTTGAGAAATCGATAGATCATTTGCTTTAGATCCAATTGTATTTATTTCACGTTTCATCTCTTGTAATAAAAAATCAAGCTTACGACCAACAGATTCCTCATGATCAAGAAAATTTAAGTACTGCTGACAATGACTATGCAAACGAAGCAGTTCCTCATCGATATTAGATCGATCGATAAATAATGCAATTTCATTCATCAACCGTGCTTCATCTATCTCAGCAGTATCAGCTAAAAATTCTTTAATTCGAGATAGGAGGCGTGTTCGGTACTGAATCACTACCTGTGGTGCGAGTTGACGAATACGATCTATCTCTTGAACTATATATGATACGCGTTTAATAAAATCCTCTCTAATTGTCCGGCCTTCATTAGTTCTCATATCAGATAAAGCTCTGATAGCCGTTGAAACCGTTTCTAAAATCTCTTGATTATAGCAATCAAGTCTCTCCTCCTGTTTTGAAATAATGAGGTTCGGTAGAGATAAGATCGTCTGTAAATTGATCGTCTCAGATAGTGAAAAACGAGCTGACATTTCTTTTGCAGCTTTAAAATAGCTATCTGCCAGCTCCCAATCTACCTCGAGTGACGCTTTACCGCCTTTATTATGTTCAACAGTAATTGTACATTCTACTCTACCACGTTGTATTTGCTCTTGAATGTATTTTTTGATCTCATCCTCACAACCAGATAGTTCCCTAGGCATCCGAGATATAATTTCCAAGAATCGATGATTAAACGACCGTAGTTCTACAGTAACTGTTCCAAAATCGTATACACCTACACCTCTGCCATACCCTGTCATACTTTTAATCATCTCGACCTCATACCTTCTAAAAATTTATTCAGTTTACTACTATTAAAACCCCGAATCATTTCCTCTTATCATACCACATCTCGATCATCTTTAGAAACAATTGAAGCGGATTTATATACAATTATTATTTTATAAAAATCGCCTTACTTAGTGAATATCTCTATAGCTCTTGATTTTTAAATTTATTGAGTAATCCCAGTATCACTCCGAAATAACTTATCGAAAATCAGTCTTAATATTCCTGCTAATAATGTTGGAACTGAGGAAAATGCTAGAATCCAAATCCATTGTATCAATGATAAATCTACCGTTTTAAAGATGAGCTGCGCTGGTTCCCAATAAATTACTCCAATTAACAATAAAAATGATGACAACACAGCTAATAATAGATACTTATTCTGGAAAGGATTTCTATGAAAGACCGTTTTTTCACTTCGACAATCAAATACGTGAATTAACTGTGCCATGACAAGTGTAGAAAATGCCATTGTCTGCGCTAATTCTAATGAAGCTCCAGAATTTAAAGTCAAAATAAAGATCAGTAGAGTAACTAAACCTATTAATGTTCCTCTAGAAATAATCTTCCAACCTAAACCTCTAGCAAAGAGACTTTCTTTACTATTGCGCGGAGGATGCTTCATTGTATCTCGCTCTGGTTGATCTAGCCCTAATGCAAGTGCAGGTAAACCATCTGTTACTAGATTGACCCATAATATTTGTAACGGGATTAATGGAAGCGGCAATGCGAGAAGCATCGCAAAGAACATCACTAAAATCTCACCGACATTGGAGGCTAGTAAATAACGAATAAACTTACGTATATTATCATAAATGCTTCTACCTTCTTCAATTGCAGCCTTAATCGTAGCGAAATTATCATCGGCTAATACTAATGAAGAAGCCTCCTTTGCTACATCTGTCCCACTTATCCCCATTGCGATCCCTATGTTTGCCGCCTTAATTGCTGGGGCATCATTTACACCATCGCCAGTCATCGCGACTACATGCCCTTTTTTCTGTAAAGCCTGTACAATTTGTAACTTATGCTCTGGGCTTACTCTCGCGTATACATAGATATTATTAATAGATTTTTCGAGCTCATCTTCTGACATATTATTTAATTCTGCTCCCGTAACAGTTAATCCACCTTCTGGGAGAATACCAATTTGCTTTGCGATTGTTTCTGCTGTAAGTTTATGATCCCCTGTGATCATGACAACATTAACCCCTGCTTGCTTACAGGTAACGATTGCATCCGTCACCTCTTTACGAGGAGGGTCAATCATTCCAAAGAGCCCTAAAAATGTTAATCCATCCTCCATGCTCTCTTCTGATAATGCTTCACCTGGCTTTTCTTCCTTAAATGCGATCGCGATCACACGTAATGCATTACTTGCAAGTTGATCGTTCTTCAACATTAATTGACCCCTTAGTTGGTCTGTAAGAGGGATTATTCGATCATTCCAAATGATCGATGTTGATTTTTCTAACAAGACTTCAGGGGCTCCTTTAACAGCAACCATTCGTTTACCACGATCATTCAGAAGCATGACAGACATCATTTTTCGAATAGAATCGAAAGGTCTCTCGATTTCTAATTTCCAGCGGGTGAGTAAATCATCCTTCCATATTCCAGCCTTTGCTGCCAGTACGATCAATGCACCCTCTGTCGGATCACCAGAAATCTCCCAATAGACCTGATGCTCACCCTTTGATTTTTTGATTTTTTTATTTAATGTTGCATTATTACAAAGGATACCTAATTCCAACGCACTGCGAATCGTTCGTAAGCCAGCTACATCAAAGCTAGATCCTTTTCTGTTAAAGGAGCCTTCAGGATAATATCCAATTCCGCTCACAGACCAATCATCACCGTTCACAAAAAATTGTGTAACGGTCATCTTGTTTTGAGTTAGTGTTCCTGTTTTATCTGAACAAATGATTGATGCGCAGCCTAAGGTCTCAACAGAAGGTAGCTTTCGTACAATTGCCCTTCGTTTAATCATTCGCTGAACACCTAGTGCAAGTGCAATTGTGACGATGGCAGGTAACCCTTCTGGAATAGCTGCTACAGCTAGACTGACTCCCGCCAAAAACATCGTATATGCCTGTTGACCATGCCAAATTCCTGTAAATACAACAACTACTGTTAAAACGAGTGCAATAACTATAAGGATCTTTCCTAATTGCTCCAAACGGGATGATAGTGGTGTTGCAACGGATTCTGTATGATCAAGTAAATGCGCAATTTTCCCCATTTCCGTTCCCATGCCTATCTCAACGACAACGCCAATACCTGATCCTTTTACTACTAATGTCCCCTTAAAGGCCATATTGCTTTGGTCTCCAAGTGGTACATCTTGATCTACAATTACTTTTTCTTGTTTCAAGACAGGAACAGATTCACCTGTTAATGCTGATTCTTCTATATATAGACCTCTGCAGGATAATAAACGAACATCAGCAGGAACACGATCTCCACTATCTAATAGTACAATATCGCCAGGTACGAGCTCACTCGCACTTACTCTAACTCTTTCTCCATTACGAATTACATCTGCTGTTGGAGCGGTTAATTCCTTAAGTGCCTGAAGAGACCTCTCCGCACGAAACTCTTGAAAAAAACCGAGAATACCATTTAATATTACGATTGCAATAATCGCAATAGCGTCTACATATTCCCCTAACAATCCTGAAATCAATGTAGCAGCAAGTAAAACCAAAACCATAAAATCCTTAAACTGATTGAGTAAAATGACAAATGGTGATGTACGTTCCCCTTCGGCTAAGATATTAAGGCCATAACGCTCCTGTCTGCTCACAACCTCCTTACTCGATAGGCCTTGATTATAATTTGTAGCTACTTTTTGAATCACCTCTTGCTCAGAAGACTGATACCATCTTTTTGTGAGCATCCCGATTAAAACCCCCTAAATCAATCATGTTCTAGTCCAATTTATTCTGACAAGCTCTAAAAAATGATTGATTGTAAAACAACCTCCTTGATGTTAGGATGAAAAGACATAAGGATACTGTAATAGGAAGGGATGAGATTCATGTCATTCGATGGAGTCGTAGTCCGAGCCCTCGTTCATGAGCTTGCAGAATTGCTCACAGGAGGTAGAATTACCAAGATTCATCAGCCTCATGAAGCTGACCTACTTATGCTTGTACGTTCTGGTGGTACAAATTATCGCTTATTAATATCGGCCAACTTAAGCTTTCCACGTATTTACCTTACAGATGAAAACTTTATAAATCCTCTTGAGCCCCCTATGTTTACTATGCTTTTACGTAAGCATATAGAGGGTGGAATCATTCAAAGTATTAAACAAATAGAGCTCGAACGGGTGATTCATCTAGAGATTTCTTCTAGGGATGAGCTTGGAGATCAAAAAACATTACTACTCATAATCGAGATCATGGGTAGACATAGCAATATTATTTTGGTGGATAAAGAACTACAGCTGATTCTAGATGGGATTCATCATGTAACCCCAAGCATCAGTCAATATCGTCAAATAATGCCTGGAAGATCATATATTCCACCTCCAGATCAAGCAAAAGCAAACCCATTGGAAATCGATCAACATGGATTTATGAGTGTACTCTCCTTCGAGAAGGAAGAGCTAGATCGTCAAATTGTACAGCATTTTCAGGGAATTAGCCCATTAATAGCCAAAGAAATCGTCCAACGCGCAAAGCTTCCAGTCCAAGATCACATTTGGTCTGTTTTTCAAGCACTAATTGAAGAGATCAAGGGGCATCGTTATCAGCCAACAATTATTTCTAATAAGAAAAGTCTCTTTTCTGTAATTCCACTCCTTTCAATTGAGGGAAAAAAAGTAACATTTAGCAGTGTCAGTGCTTGCTTGCAATCTTTTTATAAAACTAAGGCAGCCACGGACCTTATCCGTCAAGTTGCTCAAGATATACTCCGAATCTTAAATACGGAGAGAAATAAGAACAAGAAAAAACTTGAGAAGCTTGAGAATACCTTAAGCGATGCACTTAATTTAGAACAGTATAAGATTTGGGGCGAGTTAATTACGAGCTATCAATATCAAATCAATAAAGGGGATAAAGTAGCTCAAGTGCACAATTACTATGATGAAAATGAAGCATTAATTGAGATTCCACTCGACCCGTTACTTACCCCCATCGAAAATGCACAGCTCTACTTTAAACGTTATAGTAAAGCAAAAACGAGTCTCTCAGTTGTTAAAGAGCAAATCGAAAAAACAAAGAATGAGGTACGCTATTTAGACGATCTCATTACTCAAATTGAACTAGCAGATCAAAGGACACTTGATGAAATCCGAGAAGAATTGATAGAACAGGGCTATCTTCGTAATCGAAAAAAACAACGGAAAGGGAAAAAAACCAAGGCTAATCAGCCACAAATCGAAAGCTTTCAATCGAGCGAAGGCTTTACCATATATTTAGGAAAAAACAATTTACAAAATGATTATTTAACCAATCGATTAGCGCGTGGAAACGATACATGGCTTCATACGAAGGATATCCCCGGCTCGCATGTAGTAATTTCAGGTGAAAATTATGGTGAGAAAACATTACATGAAGCCGCAATGCTAGCAGCTTATTTTAGCAAAGGAAGAAATTCCAGCTCAGTGCCCGTTGATTATACGACTATACGTCATGTCCGTAAACCAAGTGGCGCTAAACCAGGTTATGTAATTTATGATCATCAAAAAACACTTTATGTGACACCCGATGAAGAATGGGTTCTACAACTTAAATATGAGCATTAAAAGAAAGATGGAAGGACGCTCACTGAAGCATCCTTCCATCTTTCTTTATATTTCTATTCATATCCTTCACCCTGTACTTCCAAATCCCAATAGCAAGCATGCCACATGATAATATAAAAATAATTGGTCCATAACCATAAGCTTTATATAGCACACCCTCATCATCGACTATATACATAGAAATATAGCTTATGCCTAATAAAATACCGATCACAGCATTTAAATAAGCAATCCTTTTCTTTATTTGTTTTTGTAATAATATTATTGCTACTGGGTATATAAAGACAATTAGCAATATGTAGGCACCCTGCTTAAAGCCATTCCCTACCATGGTATAGAATTGCAACCAATTGAAGAAAAAAGAAAGAAATGCAAATAAAGCCGATAACAAAATCAACTTACCGCCTATTTCGTATTTTTGAAAAAAAGATTTCATATGAATACTCCTCGGTTATCTGATGGATTTTATCTGCTTTTAATCGTATATCTGTCTAAATTATTTTTCAAGTTGAAATGGAGAATAGTAATGCCCATTAAAATGGCTTCCTAGGTGTTTCATAATATTTTATTCGTATATAAAATGATTTCGAAATCAAAGATAGCAGCAACTCTTCATTCTGAGCTGCCGCTATCTTTCGTTATCTTAAAACCAGCTGACTCCAAAAATATCTGTAAACTTAATTGAAATCCAGTTCAACTTATCGAAGAACAATAATAACCCTAATAAGATCATCATTCCTCCACCAATTTTCATTAAAATACCGGAGTATTTTAAAATTGCCCTTGTCGAACCGATAAAAAATGCTAACACCAAGAACGGGATAGAGAATCCTGCCGAGTATAATAGAGTATATGGTAAAGCTAGCTCTGGATTAGAAGCACCCATAAAAATAATGGATCCTAATATCGGACCAATACAAGGAGTCCAGCCTGCTGCAAAAACAAAACCGATCAATAATGAGCCTAGATAACCTGTAGGTTTATTTTTTAGTTCAAATCGTTTCTCACGATTCATAAAACCAAGCTTTAACCAACCGACTAAAAAAAGACCCATAGCGATGATCAAAATTGCTCCAAGCTGTCGAATCAGATCCTTATATTGATGAAATAACTCCCCTACAAGTGAAGTTCCCAGCCCTAATATAATGTAGATTAGGGAGATACCTGTCACGAAAAACAATGTATGCAGTAACACTTGACGCCGCACTTGTCCACGGTTTGCTTCTTTCAAATCGTTTACTGATACACCCGTTATATAAGACAAAAACGAGGGATATAGAGGCAATACGCAAGGTGATAAAAAAGAAAGAATCCCAGCTGAAAAAGCTAGCCATAAGGTTACTTCTCCTGCCAATTTGATCTCCCCCTTCTTTGTAGTAAATTAATTAGTAAATAAAAAGAAACGACAAAGAGAATCAGCCATTGGATTAAAGAAAAGCCCCAATATAGATGAGAAAAAGCTAGACTCTCGATAACCATTAATGCTCCTCCATAAACTATCAGCCATATTTGAAACAGCTGAGGCTTAAATTTGATGAGAAAGAGGAAAAGTAGACCTACTCCTCCACGGTACAATCCCAGAAATTGTCCAATGTATATTTCAAAATGTATAAACGATAAAACAGTATAGCTAGCAGCCAATACGATGATTAGCTGACTAAAAGAATCTTCAAATAAGGCCTTCAGCTTTAATTGAGTATACACCCAATATAAGAAGGCAAGAAAGAAACCCGAAAGTAAACCGATATCTCCACTTTTAAGGATCAGTAGTTGCATAGGTTTTAGTATCATGCTTGGTGAGTCGATAATAGGAAGTAATTTATAGCCAAGTAAGAAAAAAAGTGCAAGCCCTAACCAATGATCGAGCTGTTTTGAACGATCGTCCTTTTGTATAAAGACAAATAGAGCAATACTTCCTCCAATGATAATGCTAACAATAAGAATTACGATATCATAATTTATCATTATTTATTCCTTAACAAGGCTTTGTATCAGTTGATTAAACATTGGCTTAGACATTCCACCTAACACTTTCTCTGTTATAACACCTTGTTCGTTAATAAAAAAGCTGGTTGGATATCCATTTACACGATATAAGTTTGAGACAGCGTCCTTTTTATCCAATAAAACAGGGAATGTAAGTTCAAACTCCTCAACAAATTCTTCCATTTTAGTTAAAGTATCCGTTTCAATTACATTAATCATCAAAAATTCGATTTCTTGATTGTATTTTTCATAAGCGTCTTGAATATATGGCATTTCTTCTCGACATGGATCACACCAAGAAGCCCAAAAGTTAATAAAAACTGGCTTTCCCTTAGAATCTGCCAAATTGACCTTATTTCCCTCTAAATCCATTATTGTAAAATTTGGTGCTAAAAATCCTTTGGCTGCTTTAACCTCCAAACCAGCAACATCACTATTCAAATCGGAATTATTCGATTTGGTCAAGTTAAAAAAAAGAGTAAAACCTACTAAGACAATTAAAATCGCAATAGAAAACCATGTTTTTTTCAAAATATTGCCTCCATTCTATGTCCATTACCATTCTAAACTATCATACCTGCTGCAATTAAAAAACAAAAGTAAAAGGGAATGACTTATTTGTGTCATTTTTTCTATGGAAGGATTGACTTGAAATGACTTTCAATAACCGCTTCTTTCATTTCTCCAATATAAATCGATTTTACAGTACCATCAGGAGCCAAAAAGATCGAATGTGGCAATGCCCCAACTTGGTATTGCTTTGTTATTTCACCTGAACGATCCATCAAGATTGGAAAAGTTACACCTAGCCGCCTAACATACCCAGATACTGTTGCGTAGTTTTCTCTAATATTAACACCAAGAACTTCAATGCCTTGATCTTTATATTTTTGGTATTGTCTTTCAATAGCTGGCATCTCTTCAAGACAATATGTGCATGAGGTTGCCCAGAAATTTATTAAAACTCCTTGTCCACTAAGTTCACTTAAACGAATCTGTTTTCCATCTAATGTTTCTAAGCTAAAATCAGGAGTTGTCTTTCCTTCACGTATCAACTCTTTAGAACTTGAGAGATTTTGGAAAACGACATATCCTACTCCTACTAATAATATGATTATGACGATCATTTGGACAAACCGATTCTTCACAGTATATTGCCTCCCACCTAAATTATCCATAATCATATTACCATAACTAAGTGAGGAGATTCCATAAAGAAGACTTATTTTAGATAAAGCTTTTCGATAAACGGGTGTATTTTAAACTTTGCATTGAGCAATTCACGATAAAAGCCTTTACGTACTTTGATTATACGAGAGGTATACAGTACTCGGAAGGAGCTTTCGCACAAAAACACCCCCTATCTCTTAAAATAAGGGGTGTATGATCTAATAACAAAAAATATGATCGCCTATTCGTTTTATTTGCGGTCTTGACCATATCCATTTAGATGTTGCAGTATTTGGGTTGAAATAGTAGACCGCTCCATCACTAGGGTCCCAGCCGTTGATTGCATCCTGGACTGCACGTTTTGACTCTGCATCTGGGGTTAACCAGATTTGTCCATCGGCAACAGCAGTAAATGCTCCAGGTTCAAAAATAACACCCGCTGGTGTGTTTGGCCATGATGGACTTTTGGTACGATTAATAATTACTGCCGCCACTGCAACCTTACCTTTATAAGGTTCTCCTCTTGCTTCCCCATGTACTGCATTCGCCATTAAACGTATATCCTTATCAGAAAAGCTACTCTTAGTAACCCTAGTAGTTTTTGTAGGTGCTGTGGCAGTACCTGTATTTGTTCCGGGTCTCCAGGTTTTTGTTGCACTCCAAAGCTTTAATTTTGTTTTAGCTCCAACAATACCATCTACTTTCATACCAAAGCTATATTGGAAATTCCGAACTGCCCAATATGTTCTCCAGCCAAAAGCACCATCAATTTTTCCTGTATAGTAACCAAGAAATTTTAATCTCCCTTGAAGCTCATATACATCTCCCCCTCTTGCCCCCACCTTCAATATCGCTTTTCCAAAAGCATCACTCTCAAATTGTTTTTGAGGAAGGAATAAAAATAAGGAGATCAGTAAAAGGGTAGACATTAAAATAAGCAGTGTAATTTTTTTTGCCATGATGTCAACCTCCGCCATGCTGTAAAGTAAATTACCTTTTAAAGTGTATTTTTATCATACCCAAAAGCCATAATTTCTTTCCAACAATGTACATCAACTGAATCATACAGTTAACTGAGGTTGTCGTTCTTTATTTGCAGATTTTCATCTTCTAACAGTTGTTTTTTATAGACCATTTTTGATAATATAACGCTCACCTCATATAGCAGAAGAAGAGGAATTGCAACTAGGATCTCGGTGATTAGCTCAGGAGGTGTAATAATAGTAGCTGTGATTACAAGAATTAAGTATGCAAACTTACGAAACTTGTGTAGGCGTATTGGATTTATAATTCGTACTCGTGTTAAAAACATTACAATAATCGGCAGCTCAAACAATAACGAAATTGGAACCACGATACCGAATAAAAAGCCAAAGTATTGATGTAAGCCGAGGAGCATTGTTGCTCCAGTTGCTTTAGTAATACTAATCATGAATTGAATAATCATAGGAAATAAAATGAAATAACCAAATCCTAACCCTAATAAAAACAGCAATGTAGCTGCAGGAATAAAACGAAGTGCCATTTTTTGTTCCGTTCTTTTTAAGCCTGGTCGTACGAATGCCCATACTTGATACAAAAAAAACGGCAATGAGAATGTAAAACCAATTAATGTTGCGACTTTGATATAGACACTTAAAGCGTCACCTAATGCAAAAGTATGCCAATCTAGGTGAAGATGAGTAGGTTTGAGCCATTCGATGATTGGATTGGCTATTATGAATCCAATCACGACGAATAAAATAAAATATATAAATGAGAATATGATTCTCCTTCGGAGCTCATTCAAGTGAGCCATATAACCCATCTTTGTCATGACCGACTTCTCCTATAAAATCGTATTTTTCTTCTGTAATAACTCCTTCAGGTCCTGAGGTGTGGGAGCAATTATTTTTAAATCAATTTCTGTTCGCGGATGAGTAAAAGCAAGTGATGAAGCGTGTAGTGCTTGTCTCTTAATTTTTTCCCTTCTACCACCATACAGATCATCGCCTACAAGCGGATGGCCCATATGACTTAAATGAACACGAATCTGATGTGTTCGTCCCGTAACGAGCTGCACCTCAAGTAATGACATCTCATCAAATCTCTCTAGCACCCTGTAATTTGTAATTGCCTCCTGCCCATCAGCACGAACCTCACGTTCAATGATGGATTGCTCTTTACGACCAATCGGAAGATTGATCTCCCCCGTATCATTAAATACAATTCCGTGCACACATGCAGAGTATTTTTTGATCAGCCTTCCATTCTCTTGTTGCGCAGTTAATCGATTATACGCAAAGAGATTAAGCGCAATAAGAATGATTCCTGAAGTATCCTTATCTAATCGATTAATCGCTCGGAAGCGATAAGTAAGTCCTCTTCTCTGCCAATAGTGGATTACAGCATTCGCCAATGTGCCTGATTTATAGTTAAAAGTAGGATGTACGGCTATTCCTGCAGGCTTATTAATGATAAGTAGATCTACATCCTCATAGAGAATCTCGAAGTCTATGTTCTCAGGCGGTAAGCTATCCGAAGATTCCATTGGTAAACAGAGCTCGATCAAATCACCATTATTCACCTTTTCATCCATTAAAACAGGGTGACCATTCAGTCGAATCAAGCCATTTTTCTTCAAATTTCGAATGAATGTTGTTGATAGGTCTTTATGTTTTAAGTATTGATATACGGTCTTTCCGTTATCTTGTTGTGCTACATTAAGCGGAATAATTGTCTGCATTTAACCAACCCTAAAAAATTTGTATTTTCACCCAGTTGCTTTCTCTGTTTTTAGTAGATGTAATCTTTCAAGAAAGCTAACGATCATAGCACCATACTTTGGAATTCTCAATAGCTCATGCTTAGAAATACCATTAATTATGAGAATAGTAACTCCATACACGAGAAGTCCTACTCCAATTAATAACGCCACCAATAATACAGACTGCATACGTGTAGGTTCTGGAGCTATATAATAGCGAAGTAATCGTTCACTTACAAATACTGCAGCGGTCATGAAAAACGTGGCTAAGACCGGTTTGACAAAAAGTCGACTCCACCCGGTAAACGCAGGAAGTTTACGTGACATTACAAATCCATTTAATAAAAAGAGGAAGGCATAGGCACTAAAGGTTGACATGGCGAGTCCAATAATCGAAAAATAAGGTATCAAAATAAAATTCAATGAGACTTTCGCAATCAGCGCAAAGAGCAAACTCATTGCAGGTAAAAAAACACTACCCAGGCCTTGTAAAATGGCAACAGTAGTAATCCCTAAGGTTAAAAAGAAGGAGGCTAATGCAATAACAGAAAAGGCTATAGAACCTAGTTCATCTCCATAAAATAAAAGATTTACCTCAGAAGAAAGTAATGCTAAGCCAACACTTGCAGGTAGACCTAATAATACTGTAATTTTTAGAGCTAAATATGCAGAATGAGAAATATCTCGATTATTTTGTTGTATACCGGATTCTGCAATTTTAGGCACTAACGATAAAGCGAGGGAGGTCGCAAAAATCGTAGTCAATTGCACAAACGGAAGAAAACGATTATATACTCCAAACCAATCCTGCGCTTCAATGCTTGATCCTGTTGTTATTTTCAACAAATTAACTGCAGTAAAAGTATCTGCTAACCCAAATAAAGGGATCATTAATGAACTAATGCTAATAGCAATCGTAAAGAAAAATATTTTTTTAAATAAATCAATCTGATGTAATGATGAGTAATTTCTTACTTCTTTCTGTTTTTCCCTATGTAAATCTTTCCTAGTTTGTTGAAAGCGAATATATTTAACACTTAAATATATAGTGCTTATAAGAACACCTATTACCGTACCAAATGTTGCGCCTGCTATAACCACCTCTAGGCTAAATTCCGCCTTAACAAGCACAGTAGTGAATATAAGTATTGTCGCAACACGGAAAATTTGCTCTATCACTTGCGAAATTGCAGATGGTGCTATATGTTGGTGCCCATAAAAAAATCCACGTAAGACCGCTAAAAACGGGATCATTAATAATGTAAAAGAAACACTCTTAATCGCCATTTCTGCAACTGGCATTCCAATCCATGTAGAAATGATACCCGCTCCAAAATAAAGCATAAGAAAAGACGAGAATCCTAACACACTAATAAAACCGAGCGCAATTCGGGTGATTCGCTTTTCCTCGTATAGATTGCCGATTGTTACTTGTTCTGAAATTAATTTGGATAATGCTACAGGAATCCCCGCAACAACCAAAATTAATATCGTCGAGAAAACCGGATATACTGCTCCGTATATCGCAAGGCCGCTATCCCCTGTCATTTGTTTCAAAGGAATACGATAGACCGCTCCTAATATCCGAGAGATTAAGGCAGCGATAGTTAAGATCAATGCGCCATGTAAGAAATGTTTTTTGGACACTAAAAACTACTTCCCTTCAAAAATAGGCATACGCTACACATCGAGAATAAAGATAATATGTAAAAATCCTATCATATCCTATCTATAAATTTAACTCTATTTAGCACAAAAAACGCAAAATAAAGAAAGAAACTCCCCTTTAATTCACGTCTTTTGCAATTAAAAGGAGAGGTTTCGAAGATTTTTTAACTAATTAACGAGAAATTGAAAGGGATCTGTAAGAGCCTCAGAAATAATTACTTCTGTGCTTGAACCTAATTTGGATAGTACATTTTGAAGATAAACGGCTACTGCTTGCTTCATAATCTTTTCCATGTGATGACCACCATCAACGATGGCCATTCCAAGATTCATTGCTTCATGCCCATCATGGTAATTAATATCTCCCGTAACATAACAATCAGCACCTTTAAAGGCCGCTTGATGTAGGAAATCATGACCCGAACCTCCTACAACAGCCACCTTTTCAATCATTCGATTTTCAACACCTACAAAGCGTAAACCTTTTAGATCGAAACGCTCCATAACGAACTGAGCAAATTCTTTTAAGGTGAGTTTCTGTTGGAGCTTTCCAATTCTACCAATACCAAAGCTTTTACCCATTTGTTCGACTGGGTAAATATCATAAGCTACCTGTTCATATGGATGTGCTTTAAGCATTGCTGTAATTACTTTTTTTATTTCTATTTTGGGAATCACTGTTTCAAGACGGATTTCATTCACTCGTTCTAGCTTACCTGCCTCTCCTATAAATGGATTGGAGCCATCCTGAGGAATAAATGTACCCACTCCAGGTGAACTAAAGGTGCAGTGACTATAGTTTCCAATCCACCCTGCACCAGCATCCCCCATTGCTTTTAATACTTGCTCATAGTGGGTTTCAGGAACAAATACAACAATTTTACGTAGATCATGAGTAAAGATCGGTGACAATACCTCACATTGACTAAGCCCTAAACGCTCTGCCAAGAGATCATTCATCCCACCCTCAGCAGAGTCTAAATTTGTATGGGCGACATAAACAGCAATATCATGCTTGATCAGCTTTTCATATAGTCTACCAGCAGGCAAATCGGTTCGTAAATTTTTTAGGGCTCGATAGATTACAGCGTGATGTGCAATGATTAAATCAACCTCTTTTTCAATCGCTTCATCAACAACATTTTCTAAAACATCGAGTGTAACCATCACTTTCTTGATTGGCTTTTGTAATGTCCCAACCTGTAATCCAATTCGATCTCCTTCCATCGCCAAATATTTCGGCATCCACTCTTCTAAGTATCGAATAATGGTTTGTCCTTGTGTAATCACTGTATAATCTCCTTTATCTGCATATATTCTCTTAGTAACTCTTCCCTCTTTTGTAAAGCATTAGAGTGACTTGAACGAAGCAATTCTTCTATAATCAATTCATATTGAGAGAGCTCGTGAGTCCACTTTTTAAGAAACACCTTATCTTTTTGCCTAATTAGAAACGGACCCATTTTAAAAAGTAATGCTATGGAAATCTCCTGATCACGATAAGGTCTAAAGGCATCACCACGAACAAAAGAGAGAATCTCATAAATACGATCATCTTCTTCAATGATTATTTCTGCTCTGAGCTCCCAGCCATGCTCTAGTGCAAATTTGCGAACAAGTTCGCTGCCTACATTCGGTTGTAATATAAGCTGTTGAACTTCCTCTAATTTATCAATACCCTCTGTAAGTATTTGCGCGATAAGGCTTCCGCCCATACCTGCGATGACAATCGTATCAACTTCACCATGCTGAAGCACCGCTAAACCATTTCCTTTACGAACGTCAACATAATCAGATAAGCCTGCTTCATTAATTTGCTTAAGCGCTGATTGAAAAGGTCCATCATTAACTTCACCGGCAATTACAAAATTTGTTTTACCTGATTGAACAAGAAATGTTGGTAAATAAGCATGGTCTGAACCAATATCTGCTACCCTCGCACCTTTATTGATAAACTCTGAAATTTTATATAAGCGATTCGATATCATAATCACTGATTATAACAGTCCTTCCTCTTATGCTCCATTTCATTATATTGATATTGCTTCTCTTTTCCAAGAGTAATGGCATACTAAAAACAAAAGAAGCCCCTTTATAGCAGAGCTTCCTTTGCATATGTTTATTTAGCAAATCATTAGTTTCCATACATTTCAATAAGTTTTCTGCGTAAAAGCTTACCAGATGGACCCTTTGGAATCTCAGATACAAACACGATTTCACGCGGACATTTAAACGTCGCTAATCTTTGATGACAATAATCTATAAATTCCTCTGCCGATGCATGTTCACCGTTGTGTAAAACAATAAAGGAACGGACTTCCTCACCATACTTCTCATCAGGTATACCAACCGTAGCTGCATCTCGTACCTTAGGATGCTGATAAAGCACCTCATCAATTTCTCGTGGGTAGATATTTTCTCCTCCGCGGATAATCATATCTTTTTTACGATCTGTGATAAAGAAGTAACCATCTTCATCACGATAGCCTACATCCCCTGTATGAAACCAACCATTTTGAAAAGCCTCCTCATTCGCTTCTGGACGTTTGAAGTAGCCCTTCATTACATTCTCACCACGAATGACGATTTCACCACGTTCACCAGCAGGTAATTCTTTACCATCATTGTCTACAATACGCATCTCATTGCCAACCGGAAGTCCAATAGAACCTAATCGTCGATATTCATTCCCAACACCAAATGCCTCCTCGCCCTTTGGTGGATGGCGATTAAAGGAGGAGTAACAGGTTGTCTCTGATAAGCCATACCCTTCAATAATGTATATCCCAAATGTGCGTTCGAAATTGCGCTGTACCTCTACAGGTAAAGGAGCTGCTCCACATATAACAAACCGTAAGGAGCTAAGATCATATTGTGTTGTATCATATTCTGTATTTAGTAATATCGTTAAATTTGTTGGGACTGCACTAAACCAATTTACATGATATTTTGATATAGTTGGCCAAAATCGACTCGCTGAAAATCGTTTTGGCATAACTACGCTTCCACCGTAGTATAGGGGTGTGATCACCGTTACCACCTCCCCATTAACATGGAAGAGCGGAAGAATACACATAGCGCGATCCTCTGGTTTAAATCGATGCCAGGTTGCAATATTGCGAGCATCTGCAACTAGATTACGATGTGTAAGTAACACCCCTTTGGGGTGTCCTGTTGTCCCTGATGTATATATGATCATTGCCTCATCATCAGGTACTAGATCAATTGGCTGCAGTTGATCCGTTTGTTTTGATACCTCTTCTGTAAAAGAGAGAAATGTTCCACTTTGTTCTCCAATAACAAAGAAGTTATTAACAAGTGGTAGGTCAGCTTGAATCTCTTTAATAATCGGCAAAAACTCCTCATCAAAAAATAGAGCTGTTGCTTCAGAATTGTTAACAATGTACGATATTTCTGTACCCTTAAGTAATATATTGATTGGGCCCGCTACGGCACCAATTTTCATAGCCGCAAAATATATATAGAGAAACTCAGGAATATTAGGTAACAGAATACCAACCTTATCCCCTTTTTTTACTCCAGATGACAGTAATAGATTTGCAGTGCGATTGATGCGGAGGTCCAATTCTTCATAAGTAATTTCCTCCTCCGTATCTGGAGAGATGAAATAAATCCTTTCTTTATACTTCATGGCTTGCGTTTCTATTAATTCGCGAATGGTCATCCTTGACAATGAACATACCCCCTATTAGCAACCAATTTGACGTGCAATCACCATACGTTGAACCTCTGAGGTCCCTTCACCGATCTCTAGTAGCTTGGCATCACGATAAAAACGCTCTACCTGGTATTCCTTCATATATCCATAGCCGCCGTGAATTTGGATCGCTTGGTCACACACCTCGACAGCCATTTCTGACGCATATAGTTTTGCCATAGCTGCCTCTTTAGTAAACTTACGGCCTCGATCCTTTAACCAAGCCGCCTTGTGAACCATAGTACGAGCCAATTCAATTTTCATCGCCATGTCTGCTAGCTTAAATTGAATCGCTTGGAACTTGGAGATCGAATGCCCAAATTGAACACGTTCGTTTGCATACTGCAACGCTTTCTCAAATGCAGCTTGAGCTAAACCAACAGCCATAGCACCAATCCCAATACGTCCGCCGTCTAATGTAATTAAAAATTGTTTAAAACCTTCGCCCTCTTTACCTAATAAATTCTCCTTTGGTACTCGCACATTTTCTAAAATTAACTCTGTCGTATTTGAAGAATGTAAGCCCATTTTTTCATAATTAGTCATAATCGAAAACCCTGATGAATCCGTAGGAACAATAATTGCCGATATCCCTGCAGTCTTCTTTGTGGGGTCAGTTACTGCGGTGAGCGCCAGATATTTTGCATAGCTCGCATTCGTAATAAATACCTTATTGCCATTTATGACATACTGATCGCTATCTAAAATCGCTTGTGTCTTTGTACCACCTGCATCTGATCCGGCATTTGGCTCCGTTAAACCAAAGGCACCAAGCGACTCACCTCGAGCAATCGGAATTAAATATTTGAGCTTTTGCTCATGAGTGCCAAATAGGTGAATCGGTGCACCACCTAAGGAAATATGTGCTGAATAAGTAATACCAGTCGAGCCACAACCACGACTAAGCTCTTCAACAACTAAGGCAAAGCTTATTGTATCAGCTCCAGCACCACCATATTCCTCTGGAAATGGTAAGCCCATGATTTCTAAATCAGCGAGCTTTTTGAAAATTTCAACAGGAAATTGACCACTTCGATCCCGTTCTAATGCAGTTGGCGCTACCTCTGCGTCTGTAAACTCACGCACCATTTTTTGTATCATACGCTGTTCTTCTGTTAAATCAAAATGCATAGTTTCTCCTCCTATACCCCTATGTAAACGCTTTCTATTCTGAATCTTACGTTTATTCTATAAAGGAATTCGTCCCATAGCAATCTTTTTTTAAAGATTTATTTAATTAAACCATAATCTTCTGGTTGCATGGAGAATAATAGTAACTAGAATGACGTGCAACACAAATAGGAGTAGTTGCTCCGAGAGCACTACCTTTTCTAAGAAAAATGAATGAAGTTCCGCGGAAAAGAATGCAACAAGCCCAGTAAAGAAAAAGATCCGACCTAATAAGATCGCTTTCTTTAATAGAAAAAGACCAATTAAGAGGTTAATAATTGCAACTGGGTACCAGACTCCATACTGGAACCAAATCGAGTCTACAACTTCAATCCAAGGATGAATATACCATCCATAAACAAGAAGCAAGCCAACTGTTGTGATCATGATTAAATAATCTGCATGAAAATAGATCCCACTCAACAGCCATATGAATAGTACCGCAACAAGCGAAAGTAAAAGAGCGAATGGAACCAGTTCAAAGCCAATCCCAAGCCATAGTGTTGCAAAAAGAAGTGCTAATGAGGAGATTCCCAATGTTAGATGAAAATAATCAGATTTTTTAAAGTGTAGCCATGCAGTTACTACGTATAATATCAAAGTAACTGCTGCAATGAGTAACCCTTGAAGATAAAAAGGAAAGTCTCGAAAATAGTTGACCACAAAAATCAATGAAACGAGGATCAAAGAGATCAGCATAGAAATTAAGCCCATTTTCATTGAACCTCTCTTTTTAATTCCCTCTGGTTCACTATTATATATTGAATTTCCCTCTTGATATAAATTTAAGAGGAACTGACAATAATGATCTGGTAATAACTTGTTTGAACGCCAGTATAAAATTTCTTGAATGATCACTTTTTTCTTTTGTTCCACGTATGTCCCACCACCCTGTAGAAAAGAATATACTTATATATCGGCACTTAATGACTACAATTGCACATAAAAAATAAA
>JACDJB010000455.1_pt1 | contig 43513 bp, 42 predicted proteins | sample 7454121 | NCBI WGS metagenome assembly JACDJB01 (sample SAMN14253290, study PRJNA609438) | sludge metagenome | isolation source: sludge after 25d culture with pyrite | collected 2018-12-20
ATGGTGGCCGACTGAGGAACGTATGAAGCAATCGTCCACGCCCGTTCTGCCCGCCAGGAAGCGCCCGCTATGTTGGCAAATGAGTGTTGCAAATGCTCGCCATATGAACCCATATGGCTGTGCTTTGCGCCTCGCCCGGGCACTTCCTGACGAGCCTCCCGGGCGCGGCCGATTGCTTCACACGTTCTGAGGGCCGCTCACGCCTCCTTACCGGCGCTTTCCTTGCGGGCCGAGCGCATCAGCGCGAGCATGGCGACGAACACTTTCGGTGAACCGGCCACGACGCGTTCGGTGAACAGGTAATCGGGTTCGCCTTCGAAATTGCCGATGAGTCCGCCGGCTTCGGAAATCAGCAGGCTGCCAGCGGCCACGTCCCACGGCGCCAGACCGATCTCGAAGAAGGCATCGAAGCGTCCGCAGGCGACCCAGGCCAGATCGAGTGCCGCCGCACCCGGGCGCCGGATGCCGGCAGCGCGTTCGCTCAGGCCACGAAAAATGGCCATGTATTCCTCGATCCGGTCGAGGTTGCGAAACGGAAAGCCTGTGCCGACCAGCGACTCTTCCAGTTTCTGGTGTTTCGAGACGCGGATGCGGCGGTCGTTCAGGAACGCACCGGCGCCGCGACTGGCGGTGAACAGTTCGTCACGCGTCGGGTCGTAGATCACCGCCTGCGTGATCTGGCCGCGCTGCATCAGTGCAATCGAGACGCCGTACTGCGGCAGGCCGTGGATGAAGTTGGTCGTGCCGTCCAGCGGATCGATGATCCAGACGTTCTCTTCCTGTTCGATCGCGCGTCCGCCCGGGCCGCTCTTGCCGGCGACGATGTGACCCGACTCCTCGCCGAGAATCGTATGATCGGGCCAGGCACCGAGTAGCGTCTCGATGATGGCCTGCTCGGCAGCACGGTCGACTTCGGTGACGAAGTCGTTGCGCTGCTTGCGCATGACCGCGACGGTTTCCAGATCGAGGCTGGCCCGGTTGATGATCCGCCCGGCGCGGCGAGCCGCGCGAACCGCGACGTTGAGCATCGGATGCATCGTGATCCGGGCCTCCATGAAGCATGACGGGAAACGATTGATTGTACGTGATGAGTATTCGATGACTTCGTCCACACTGCATGCGCCTGCCCCGGGATGGCTCGGACAGATCCGTTTCGTGCTCGCACGTACCAGCCACCCCGGCAACGTCGGCGCGGCCGCGCGGGCGATGCAGGTCATGGGCCTGCGCGAACTGGTGCTGGTGGCGCCGCGCGATCGCCGGATCGCGCAGCACCCGGATGCGGTCGCGCGCGCCAGCGGTGCGCTGGCCGTGCTCGAGCGGGCCGTGGTCGTCGACACGCTCGATGACGCACTCGCACCGTGCGCGCTGACGATCGCCGTCAGCGCCGAGACGCGTGCCTTCGGTCCGGCGCCGCAACCGCCGGAGGAAGTGGCGGCACTGGCCTTCTCGCGCGCACAGGCCGACCCGCGCACCCGGATTGCTTTCGTCTTCGGTTCGGAGCGCGACGGTCTGTCGATCGAGGAAGCCGGCCGTTGCCAGCGTATGTGCACGATTCCGGGCGAGTCCTCGTATTCGTCGTTGAATCTGGCACAGGCCGTACAAATCGTCGCCTATTGCCTGCGCGCGCACGAGCGTCTGCTGGCGGCAGCCGGGCGGGCGGCGGATGCGTTCGCCGATGTGTCGGCAGATGCGTCGACAGATGGATCGCCAGGCAGATCGACATGCGGCTCGGCGGCTGCATCGGGTGGCGCGTTGACGGCGGGCGCGACTGCCGCAGTGGCCGAACATGCGCAGATCGAGGCGCTGTACGCGCATCTGGAGCGCGCATTGATCCGGATCGGCTTTCTCGATCTGCGCCATCCAAAGAAGCTGATGCCGCGCCTGCGCCGCCTGTTTGCGCGGGCCGAACTGCAACCGGAAGAAGTCGCGCTGCTGCGCGGCGTGTGCACGCAGATCGAGAAGGCGTGCCGCTATCCGTACGGCCAGCCGGACTGAAATGCCGGCGCGGCGGTCGCTTCGGTGGCCGCCCGCTTGCCTTTCGACAGCCCCGTTCGCGTGACACGCTTTTGCGAAGGTCTGCGGAATCTGCATACACTTATGCCGATATTCTGCGGTCCGCGGGTCATCAGCGTGTATGTTCGCTGCCGGTGATCCGCCTGCGGTCTGCCTGGGGCGATCGCGAAGACTGTCGGCACGTGCGGGAGAGAACGCAATGTTCACTCGGATTCGGGAAGATATCGCAGCGGTACGGGACAAGGATCCAGCCGCCTATTCGACGCTGGAAGTGTTGCTGTGCTACCCCGGTGTGCATGCGCTGTGGCTGCATCGCCCGGCGCACGCGCTCTGGAATGCGGGGTTGCGCACGCTGGCACGTTGTGTGTCGCATTTTTCGCGCTGGCTGACCGGCGTCGAGATCCATCCCGGTGCACGCATCGGGCGGCGGGTGTTCATCGACCATGGCATGGGCGTCGTGATCGGCGAGACCGCCGAGGTCGGCGACGATTGCACGATCTACCAGGGGGTGACTCTCGGCGGCACATCACTCGATCGCGGCAAGCGCCACCCGACCCTGGGGCGCGCGGTCATCGTCGGCGCCGGCGCCCAGATCCTGGGGCCGTTCACCGTTGGCGATTCGGCGCGCATCGGCTCGAATTCGGTCGTCATCAAGGAAGTTCCGGCCGGTGCGACGGCGCTGGGCATTCCGGCGCGCATGATCGTGCAGGACGACGATCGCCGCCGTGAGGCGCAGGCGGTGAAGATGGGTTTCTCGGCCTATGCGATCACGCAGGGCGGCGATGATCCACTCTCGCAGGCGCTGCACCGCCTGATCGATCACGTTGCCGAACAGGATCGGCAGATCGAGCAGTTGCAGGCGGCACTCGCGCGCATGGGCGTGGACGCCGGCGATGAACGCGAGCCGCTGGACATCGGCTTGCTCAACCGGATGGTCGAGTAAGGCTCTTCTCCAGTTTCCAGCCGTTGCGATCGACGCGCAGAAAACCGCCGCGCGGCGTCTGACCGTCGCGCGCCGGGCACCAGTCGGGCAACACCCAGCGTTCGCAGAGGCGTTCGTCGATCCGGTGCAGATGGCGGGCAGGGCGGTGCGTGTGGCCGTGGATCAGCGCATCGGCCCGGTGCTCGCGCAGCAGTGCGATGACTGCGTTCTCGCTCACGTCAGCCAGATCGGTAGGCTCCGTCGCGACCAGCAGGCGCGCCGCCTGCACGCGCTGGCTGGCGTCACGCAGCGAGCGCGCGATGGCCTGACGTTCGCTGCGCGGACGTGACAGGAAATCTTCCTGCCAGTGCGCACTGCGCACGACGGTGCGCGCACGCTGGTAGGCGACGTCGTCCGTGCACAGGGCATCACCATGGGCGAGTACTACCCGCTGTCCGAACAGGCGGATCGTTGCCGGATCGTCGAGCAGCTGCGTGCCGGTCTGCTGCGTGAAGGTCGCCTGCGCAGCTTGCCCCGGCAGCGCGACATCGAGCAGGAAATCCCGATTGCCGCGCATCACGAATGCACGCATGCCGCGGCGCACCAGCTGGCTCAGCAGCGCGATGAAGTCAGCCGTCACCGACGCTGCCGGATCACCATCGTGGTCCGCGCCGAGGCTGCCGCCCTCGTGTCCACCTGCCTGCCTGCTTTCGTGCCCGCCCTCGTCTCCAATGTCGTCACCGATCCAGGCTTCGAACAGATCGCCGAGCAGGAACAGATGCGTGGCCGCAGGCGCTGCTGCGGCCAATGCAGCGAGAAACCGGCGCGCGCAACCGGCATCGGCTTCATCGAGATGCATATCCGACGCGAACAGCGCGACATGACTCGGGTCGGTGCCGATGTCGATCAAGGCCGCCTCGCGCGGGTCCGGCTGCCGGCATATCGGTGAACCGGCGTGCCCGGCCGGGGCGATGCCGCCGGCAGTGATCCGCCGGATTGCGCACGCGCGGGCAAGATGGCCTCAGTCGGCGCTGTCGACCCGTGCCATCGAATCGATCGTCACCGGCTTGCGCGGTACGTCGCGCATCGGTCCGACCGACGTCGTCGAGACGGCGCGGATTTCGTCCACAACTTCCATGCCGCGCACGACCTTGCCGAAGACGGCGTAGCCGAATCCGTCGGGACGGGGGTGATTCAGACTGGGGTTGTCGACGACGTTGACGAAGAACTGCGAAGTGGCCGAATTCGGGTCGCCGGTGCGCGCCATCGCAATCGAGCCGCGATCGTTCTTCAGGCCGTTCTTCGATTCGATCGGGATCGGCGGATGCGTCTCCTTCGGGCGCATGGCGCCGTCATAGAAATCTCCGCCGTAGCCGCCGCCCTGGATCATGAAGTTGCCGATGACGCGGTGGAAGATCGTGCCGGCGTAGAAATTCTCGTCGACGTAGCGCAGGAAATTGGCGACCGTCTCCGGCGCCTTGTCCGGATAGAGTTCGACCACGAACTCTCCCATCGATGTCTTGATGAGGACCTGCGGGTTGGCGGCCGCATTGGCGTCGCCCGGGACGGCGTGGAAGGCGAAAACGAGTGCGCCGATCAGCGGGAGTTTGCGTAGCATCGTGGACAGGCTCCGGAGTCAGGAAAGAAAGGTCGGGGAAAGACGGAATCGAAATCAGGCGGGTCGGTAACGGGCAGCGTACGGGTGATCGAGGGACAGGGCACCGTTGCGGAGTTGCAGCGGGTCGGGATCCGCGAAAACGGATGCCGTGCTATCGACGCTCGGCAGGCAACTCCGTGATCAGGGCCTGGACGCGTGCCAATCGTTCACGTGCCGAGTCGTTGCCGCCATCGGCCTGCACGGCGCGGCGGTAGGAACGCTCGGCCAGACGCAACTGCAGGTCACCAAGGTTTTCATGCGCCAGCGAGTAGGCGGGCATCGCGCGCAGCGCCTCCTGCAGCGCCTGCTCCGCCCGGTCGAGATCGCCTTGCTGCGCATACAGCGTCGCCAGGTTGTTGTACGGTTCCGGCAGTTCCGGAAAGCGCTGGGTCAGCTCGACGAAGGCGGCAATCGCGTCGTCCGTTCGGCCCAGCCGCGCCAGCACGATGCCGCGCTGGAACTGCAGGCGCAGATCGTCAGGCACCTGCTGCAGACCGCGCTCGATCGTCGCCAGCGCCTCGTCCGGCCGGCCCTGGGCCAGCAGCGCCTGTGCCGCGTCATGGCTGCGGGCCGCTTCCCGGGCGGGGGCGATGCTCAGCTCCGTTGCCGGCAATGCATCCGCCGCGCTGGCCGGTTTCGCCTCCAGCGCCGGAAAGAGCATGATGAATGCCGGCAGGAAAAGCGGCCACACGCGAGCAGCCCAGGCGCGCCCCCGGCTGACGGCGTGGCCGCGCCGGGTCATCGGGAACATCCGATATCGTGCCGGTCCGTATGCCGTTTCCGCGGCGCAGCAGCGCTCCTGCAGCACCGATGCTGCTGATATACTCGATCGCATACCGCATTCTAGTCTGGAAGAGTGCCGCACACGGTCCGGAGTCCGGTGCCGGGATCGGGACCGATCGGCTCGTGCGGCACAGCGTCGGCCGAAGTCGGCCAGTGTCGGCAGACCACCCGGGGCCCCGGTTACAGATCCTCCTGCGCCGGTCCGCCTCCTGTCATTCGACCGTTCCTGACCGTTCATTTGATGCTTCGCATTTACAACTCGCTGTCGCGCAGCAAGGAAGTCTTCGTTCCTCTCGAACCCGGCAAGGTCGGGATGTACGTGTGCGGGATGACCGTCTACGATTTCTGTCACGTCGGCCACGCGCGCGTGCTGGTGGTGTTCGACGTCGTGCAGCGCTGGCTGCGTGCGAGCGGTTATGACGTTACCTACGTGCGCAACATCACCGACATCGATGACAAGATCATCCGCCGGGCGCTGGAAAACGGAGAGTCGATCGCGTCGCTGACCGGGCGCTTCATCGCGGCAATGCACGAGGATGCCGAGGCACTCGGCGTGCAGCCGCCGGATCACGAGCCGCGCGCGACGCAGTATGTGCCGCAGATGCTCGATCTGATCGATCGGCTCGAAGAGCGCGAACTGGCCTATCGCACAGCTGACGGAGACGTCGATTTCGCGGTGCGCCGCTTTCCGGCCTATGGCCGCCTGTCCGGCAAGTCGCTGGATGATCTGCGCGCGGGCGAGCGCATCTCGGTCGACGACGACAAGCGCGATCCACTGGATTTCGTCCTGTGGAAGGCGGCCAAGCCCGGAGAGCCGGACGAGGCGCGCTGGGCGTCGCACTATGGTGAGGGCCGTCCGGGCTGGCACATCGAATGCTCGGCCATGTCGACCAGCCTGCTCGGCAGGACGATCGACATTCATGGCGGCGGCGCCGACCTGCAGTTTCCTCATCACGAGAACGAGATCGCGCAAAGCGAAGGGGCGCACGGGTGCACCTTCGTGCGCTACTGGATGCACAACGGCTTCGTGCGCGTCGATGATGAGAAGATGTCCAAGTCGCTGGGCAACTTCTTCACCGTGCGCGAAGTGCTCCAACGGTTTGACGCCGAAGTGCTGCGCCTGTTCATTCTGCGTGCGCACTACCGCAGCCCGCTGAATTACTCGGATGCCCATCTCGAGGACGCGCGTGCCGCCCTGTTGCGGCTGTATGGCGCATTGCCCGGTGGCGCGACGTCGCAGGCTCCGGTGACCCCGGCGCATGAAATCGACTGGTCCGGGCCTTGGGCCGCGCGTTTTCGCGACGCGATGAACGACGATTTCAATACGCCGGTGGCCCTGGCCGTGCTGTTCGAGCTGGCTGCTGAGGTCCATCGCGCCCGTGCACGCGGCAACGATGACGGCGCGCTGGAGCAGGAGCGCCTGCTGCGCTCGCTCGCAGCGGTTCTCGGCCTGCTCGCGCGGGATCCGGACGAAGCCCGGCGCACCGGACTGCATGGACCGGCGGCCCGTGTTGCGGCGACGCTCGACGATGACGGGATCGACGCGCAGATTGCGCTGCGGGCGCAGGCGAAGGCGGCGCGTCGCTACGAGGAAGCCGACCGGATCCGCGACACGCTGGCGCAGCAGGGCATCGTGCTCGAAGACTCGGCCACGGGTACAACCTGGCGTCGTGCGTGACAGACGGGCTTTCCGGGCGTGCGGCAGCAAGCGCTCCGGTGTGCAGCGCGTGCCGCTGAGCCCGCACCGCCCGTCTGCTCCGGGCGGCGGATCATGAGCCGGCCTGTCTGGTGGGACCGGGCCTGTGCCGAACTGGCCGAGGCCGATCCGGTCATGCAACGGATCATCGCGGCCTGTCCCGGGCATCTCGCCTCGCGCGGTGACCCGTTCCAGACGCTGGCGCGCTCGATCGTCGGCCAGCAGATCTCCGTGCGTGCCGCGCAGTCGGTCTGGGATCGTTTCGCCGCCGCCTGCGGTCGCGCTGGTGTCGTGCCCGATCGCGTCGCACGGATGCGCGTGACGACGCTGCGCAACAGCGGCCTGTCGGCGCGCAAGGCGGAATACCTGAAGGATCTGGCGGCACACTTCCTGTCGGGAGCCGTCGATGTGCGGCGCTGGCCGCAACTCGATGACGATGCGATCATCGCCGAGCTGTGCATGGTGCGCGGAATCGGGCGCTGGACGGCCGAGATGTTCCTGATCTTCAATCTGATGCGCCCCGACGTCTACCCGCTCGACGACATCGGCCTGCTGCGTGGCATCGCCCTGCAGTACCGCCAGGGCGAGGCGCTGTCGCGGGCCGAGGCGCAGTCGATCGGCGAGACCTGGCGGCCCTGGCGCACCGTGGCGACCTGGTATCTGTGGCGGGTGCAGGATCCATTGCCCGTGGAGTACTGATGAAGACAACGTACCTGGAATTCGAGCAGGCGATTGCCGATCTCGAACAGAAAATCGAGGCGCTGCGTTTTGCGCAGGAAGATTCGGCGGTCGACATCGCCGAAGAGGTCGCCCGTCTGCAGAAGAAGAGCCAGACGCTGCTCAAGGACACCTACGCGAAACTGACGCCGTGGCAGGTGGCGATGGTGGCACGCCATCCGCAGCGGCCGTACACGCTCGATTACATCGAGGCGATCTTCACCGACTTTCATGAACTGCACGGCGATCGCGAATTCGCCGATGATCCGGCCATCGTCGGCGGGCTGGCGCGCTTCGACGGCGAGCCGGTCGTCGTGCTCGGCCACCAGAAAGGACACGGCACGCGCGAGCGCAGCCAGCGCAACTTCGGCATGCCGCGGCCCGAGGGCTACCGCAAGGCGCTGCGGCTGATGAAACTGGCCGAGAAATTCGAATTGCCGCTGTTCACTTTCGTCGACACGCCGGGCGCCTTCCCGGGCGTCGATGCCGAGGAGCGCAACCAGTCGGAGGCGATCGGGCGCAATCTGCGCGAGATGGCGGCACTGCGCGTGCCGATCATCACCACGGTGATCGGCGAGGGCGGTTCGGGCGGCGCGCTGGCGATCGCGGTGAGTGACGTCACGCTGATGCTGCAGTATGCGATCTATTCGGTGATCTCGCCCGAAGGCTGTGCCGCCATCCTGTGGAAAAGCGCCGAAAAAGCGCCCGAGGCCGCCGAAACGCTGGGAATCACGGCGACGCGGCTGAAGGCGCTCGGCCTCGTCGACCGCGTCATCAACGAACCGGTCGGCGGCGCGCACCGCGATCCGGCACGCATGGCGCAGTCGCTCGAACGCGCGCTTGCCGAATCGCTGCGCCAGTACCGCTGCGTCGATTGCTCGACCCTGCTCGATCAGCGCTATCAGCGCATCATGGACTACGGCAAGTTCAAGATCGCGGGGTAGGGGTCCGGGCGGCGGGAGGAATCCATGAACCGCCGGAAATCCTGTTCGCACGGTGCGCCGCAATCGGCGAACGTGATCGTGCAGCGGGCAATCCAGCGCGCGCTGAAGGATGTCGGTGCCCCGGAGCGCGTTGTCGTCGGCTTCAGCGGCGGCGTCGATTCGACCGTGCTGCTCGATGCGCTTGCGCGGTGCCGGCGTCCGCAGGACATTCTTGCCTGGCACGTCCATCATGGCCTGCAGACGGCGGCTGATCACTGGGGCGCGCACTGCGAGCGCGTGGCGAAGACGCTCGGGGTGTCGTTCGGTGTGACCCGCCTGGCGGCGCGCCCGCCCGGAACGAATCTGGAAGCGTGGGCGCGTGCTGCGCGCTATGAAGCGCTCTGGGCGGCAGTGGCACGCTTCGGCGCGGATGCACTGCTGGTGGCGCACCATGCCGACGATCAACTCGAGACGGTGCTGATGCGTCTGGCGCGCGGCAGCGGGCCGGCCGCGCTGGCCGGCATGCCGGCGGCGCGGCGGCATGCCGGCGGCTGGCTGCTGCGCCCGCTGTTGACGCTGGGGCGCGAACAGATCATTGCCTGTGCGCGCGAACGCGGGCTGTGCTGGATTGAGGATCCGATGAACGAGGATCCGGATCTGCTGCGCAGCGCCCTGCGCACGCGCATCGTGCCCGAACTGACACGTCTGGTGCCCGCACTGCGCGCCAATGTGCTGCGCTCGGCGCAGTGGCTGGGCGAATCGGGCGAGACACTGCGCGCGCTGGCGGAAGACGATCTGCGCGCGGCCGGCATCGCTCCGGGCATGCGTTCGATCGACCGGCGCGCACTGCTGCCGTTGTCATCCGCGCGACGCAAGCAGGCGGTCCGCGCCTGGTTTGCGTCGATCGAGGCACCGGTCCCCGGTCATGCGGCACTGCTGCAATGGGAGGACATGATGCTCGGCGGGCGCTCGGTCCATGCGCATTTCGTCCATGGCGGCTGGCAGTTCCGGCGCTACCGTGATCAGATCGAGGCCACCGTACCGGCTGCTGCCGACGTGCCGCCGCCGACCGAATTCCGTTTCCGCTGGCAGGGCGAAGCGGCGATCGCCGTGCCGCAATGGGGTGGCAGCCTGACCTTCGCGGCAAGCACCCTGGCACACGCCCCGGGCGCGGCCTGGCTGGCCGCGCAGCCGCTGTCGGTGCGCGCGGCGCGCAGCACGAGCCGGCTGCGAATGCGCCCGCAGGGTCGCGCGCGCACGCTGAAGAACCTGTTTCAGGAGCACGGCGTCGCTCCGCACCTGCGCGCGCGCCGGCCGGCGCTGCATGCCGGTGACGAACTGCTGTTCGTCGCCGGGTTCGGCATGGACTGCACGGCGGGTCGGGGCGCGGAAGACGAGGTACGCATCGCCATCGGCTGGCGTTTCGACGGGAAAGAGGGTCCGCGCCTGCCGGTTCCGTCTCCGCTGTCATCCCTCGTATAATTTCCGGCTTTTCCCGGCGAACCGGCACGGCTTCGCCGGCAGGACAGTGCTCGGAGCAGCCGGATGGCCTTGATCGTTCAGAAATATGGCGGCACATCGATGGGTTCGGTCGAACGCATCCGCAATGTTGCGCGCCGCGTTGCCACCTGGCGCCATGCCGGCCACCAGGTCGTCGTCGTGCCGTCGGCGATGGCCGGAGAGACGAACCGGCTGATCGGGTTGGCGCGCGAGATCCAGCCACAGCCCGATCCGCGCGAACTCGACATGGTGGCGGCCACGGGCGAGCAGGTATCCGTCGGCCTGCTGTCGATGGCGCTGAAGGCGCTCGGCGTCGACGCCGTCAGCTACGCCGGCTGGCAGGTGCCGGTGCGCACGGACAGCGCCTTCACCAAGGCGCGCATCGTATCGATCGACGACGAGCGGATCCGCCGCGACCTGGACGCCGGACGCGTGGTGATCGTGACCGGCTTCCAGGGCGTCGACAGCAACGGCAACATCACCACGCTGGGCCGCGGCGGCTCGGATACGTCGGCCGTCGCCGTGGCAGCGGCGCTGCATGCCGACGAATGCCTGATCTACACCGACGTCGACGGCGTCTACACGACCGACCCGCGCATCGTCCCCGAAGCGCGCCGGCTCGAGCACATCACCTTCGAGGAGATGCTCGAACTGGCCAGCCTCGGCTCGAAAGTGCTGCAGATCCGCTCGGTCGAATTCGCCGGCAAGTACAAGGTCAGGACGCGCGTGCTGTCCAGCCTCACCGAACCGGACATCCCGGTCGACATCGAGGCGAAATCGGGAACGTTGATTACCTTCGAGGAAGATCCGGAAATGGAACAGGCCGTCATCTCGGGCATCGCCTTCAATCGCGACGAAGCGAAGATCACGATCACCCGGGTGCCCGATCGCCCCGGCATCGCGTCGCGCATCCTCGGTGCCATCGCCGACGCCAACATCGACGTCGACATGATCATCCAGAACCAGAGCGTCGACGGCACCACCGATTTCTCGTTCACCGTGCAGGCGCCCGAACTGCAGCGCGCCATCGACGTGCTCAACGCCCGGGTGAAGGAAGACATCGGCGCGAAGGAAATCATCGGCGAACCGAAGATCGCCAAGGTCTCTGTCGTCGGCATCGGCATGCGCTCGCACGTCGGCGTCGCCAGCCTGATGTTCCGCACCCTGTCGGAAGAGGGCATCAACATCCAGATGATCTCGACCAGCGAGATCAAGATCTCGGTTGTCATCGAAGACAAGTACATGGAACTGGCCGTGCGCGCACTGCACAAGGCCTTCGGCCTGGACAGGCCGCGTGCGGCGCTACAGGAAGCGGGCGCCTGATCCGGGTGCACTCGCCAAAACGGGCTCGCCCGTACAGCACCGCCCCGGGCAGTGCTGTACAATCGCGCCCGAGCCGGCATCGAGAGAGTTCTCTATCGAAGCCCGGAGACGTGGCCGAGAGGTTGAAGGCACTCCCCTGCTAAGGGAGCATGCGGCTATAAACCGCATCGAGGGTTCGAATCCCTCCGTCTCCGCCACTATACTACCCCCATACAGTGCAGATCAGTGGCAAATAAGTGCAGTAAGTCATTGATTAATCAGTAACTTACACTGCAACTGTCCTGCATTACAGTGCAATACCGATCCAGATAGAACCCCCTGCATGCAGCCCTTTTTCGGGGGTACGGCGGGGGTTGGGCCGGAAAATGGGGAGTTCGAAAATGAAATCGTCCGCCACACTATCGGGGGTTATGCACCTGCTGACCCCCCGTTTCCGTGCGCAACGCGACCGAGGGCAGCCACAAGGACGGGGGCGGGCTGTTCCTGAACATCAAGGGCGCGTCTGCTTCGTGGGTGCTGCGCTACACGGCCCCGGACGGCCGCCGGCGTGAAGTCGGCCTGGGCAAGCTGAGCCGCGACAGCCAGGCCGCGGCCGGGAAGTCACTGCGTGAGGCGCGCGAGGCGGCTGAGGATGCCCGCAGGCTGCTGCGCTCAGGGATTGACCCCATCGAACACCGCAAGGCGCAGCGTGAGGCTGCACAGGCCGCGCGAGAGACCACGAAGGCCGAACAAGCCCGTGAGCGGGCGACGCTGGCCCGGGTGGCGCGCGTCTATCACGAGCGATTCATCGAGTCGAGCCGCACGCCGAAGCATGCAGCGCAGTGGCTCAGCAGTCTGGAAAATCACGTGCCGGCCGAGATCTGGCACCGGCCGATCGCCGACATCACGGCGCCCGAGCTGCTCGAGATGTACGGCAAGGTGCCCGAGACCGCGCGCCGGGTGCGCCAGCGGCTGGATGCCGTCTTCAGCGATGCCGAATTCCGTGGGCAGTGCACAGGCAATCCGGCCCGGGCGATCCAGCGCAAGATCCGCGAGGCGCTGGCGGGTAAGACGACCGTCAGGCGGTCCCACTTTGCCGCTCTGGCGCCAGCCCTGGCCCCCGAGTTCATGGAGCGCATCCGGGCTCGAGAGGGCATATCGGCCCGGGCGCTGGAATTCGCGGTTCTGTGCGCGGCACGGACCGGCGAAGTGATCGGCGCCAAGTGGTCGGAATTCGACCTGGAGGCGGGCGTCTGGACGATCCCGGGTGAGCGCATGAAGGCGGGAGAGCCGCATGTCGTGCAACTGTGAGGCCGAGAGAGTTGGCGCGAACTACCGGTCAGATAGCGAGCACCGCAGGCGTGTCGAAGCGGAGGTCGGCCATGCGTGAGGAACACAAACTGCCTGATCTGACGACGACCCTCGATGACCGGCAAGTGCGCCTGCTGCTCGAGGGCGCGGACCAGACCTCTGCCGTGATTGAGGCGCTGCTGGTGTTCGAGGCCATGGACAGCTGCTACGCCCCGACGTTGCGTGCTCTCCTGCTGCGCCTGCGTGCCATCAATAGCGCGACGCTGCGGGTACTCGACCCGAACGATGACAACGTCAACGAGATGGAAGTTATCGTCTTCGGTGCCGTCCAGTCCCGCAGAGTGCAAGGAGTTGAGGCATGAGCACGCCGAGCATTGTCGATCCGCTGCCCGATGGCGTCGATTGTCGGCAAGATTTTGCCTTCGACAGATACAGGGGTTCAGCAGACGCACTCATCGCGGCGGGTCTCATCGAGCAACATCAGCTGCCGCCGCAGCCTGGACGAAACCCCGGCCGCGCGACATTCTTTCCGGATGGAGCCCCAGTCCCTCCCGGTCATGGGGGAGTGCCGCGCGAAGAGGGCTACAAGGTCATCAAGGAGGCAGGCGAAGGGCGGTACGCTGTCGACATCTATGTGTCGAAGGAAGAGCACCGGCGGCGATGGATAAATCGTCCTGCGGACATCTACGAGACGCCGGACCATTGGTCAGGCGACGGCCTGAAGGAGCAGCTACTGCAGGCCGGGGTACCACGGTCGTGGTTCGGCGGGTTGCCTCGTCCTGGCAAGAAGAGCGGACGCCGGCGCCGTACGGTCGGAGACTGGGAGATAGAGGTTACCCAGGCGATCACCGGCCGATTCAGCATTTACGCGCGGCGAAAAAAAGAAGAGGAACCCGAGCAAGCCCCCGTGCTTGCTGCACCGGTTCGCAATGATGAGCGGCGGCCAGGTCTGCGCCTTGTGTGGTCGGCCCCGTAGCTCAAGGGCCAGCGTTTCACAGGCCGCCTTCGGGCGGCTTTTTCGTTTCAGCCGGCCCCAAGGTGCCAGCGGCATCGATCGCGCGCCCTGGGCGGTTCTGGCGCGTCTGCAGATGCAGGGACGATGGTATTGCAAGGAATATACAAAGTTTTGTATAGTATTCCCCATGAAAGAGCCAAAGCCCGTCGAGTTTCGGGGAAGTTCGCTCGATGATCTGCGGGCTTTCCCCCTCGGCGCCAGGCGGGCGGCCGGATATCAGATTGATCGGGTGCAGCGTGGCGAGGATCCGGACGACTGGAAGCCGCTGTCTTCGGTCGGGCGTGGCGTCCAGGAGATTCGCATCCGGGATGCGGCTGGCGCCTTTCGCGTGGTGTATGTCGCGAGGCTCGCCGACGCTGTCTACGTGCTTCACTGCTTTCAGAAGAAAACAGAGAAGACGGCCAAGTCTGATCTGGATCTGGCCAGCAGGCGCTACCGCGAGTTGTTGAAGGAGTTGGACAAATGAGCAGGCAACGGTTTGCCAGCGTATGGGACGCCATCGAAGACACCCCCGAGATGGCGGAGAACATGAAGCTGCGTTCGGCTCTCATGATCGCGCTGAAGGAGCACATCACTCGCACCGGTCTGAGCCAGTCGGAGGCTGCCCGGATGTTCGGTGTTACGCAGCCGCGCGTGTCCGACCTGATGCGCGGCAAGATCGATCTGTTCGGGCTCGACGCCCTGGTGAACATGGCGGCAGCTGCCGGCCTGCATATCGATCTGCAGGTTTCCGAGCCTGCATGACCACGGGCAAACGGTACGACCCGAAAGAGTGGCGGGCTGGGCGCACCAAGAAATCTGACACGCCGGTCGGGGGTCAGTGCTGCACCTGGAAAAGAACCGGGGGTACAGCGGGGGTTGATGCTGTAATCCACTGGAAAGCCTTTCTACATGCGGACATTGACAGACTACGTCTCCGCCACGGAGCAATGGAAAAACGGCCGGCAGCTCCCGAGAAGCCGCAGCGGCGCGCTGGGCATGCTCATCAGCCGGCTGGCGGCTGAACACGGGCAGGTGAGCCGGTCTTGGCTTCCCTGTCGACGAGCAGCCGCAAAATCTCGGGGCGCGAATAATGGCCGCTGCCGTCGACGAAGCCTTTTACGGCGATGATGTCGACGAGATCAACGTCCGCCGCTACCAGTTTTTCCTCGGCTCCGGTATGCGGCCCGGCCAGGTCATGGCCCCAGGGATGCAGAACAGCGGACCAGCCGCCGCCGGGCTTGATCAGTGTCTGCGGGCCGAGCGCCGCGTGCATTTCTTCCAGTGCCCGTTCGGTGACGAAATCCGCGGCCACGACGACGAAGCATTGGCCGGTCAGGGCGTGGGCGCGTGACAGGGCTTCCACCTGCAGGTCGAACGTGGCCTCGAACCCGGTCAGGGTCGAGAGCCCGGGCCAGGATGCGGCATGAATCTGCTGGCCCTGCTGAATGAGCGCCTGGCGGGCGAGGTTCATCGTGTTCTCCCAGCACGCCAGCCCGCCGACGCGACCGGCAGCGGTATCCCACACCGACAGCGTCGAACCGTCGCCCTGACCCCAGATGTAGCGCTCGGCATAGGTTGGCTGCAGCTTGCGATGCTTGCCCAGGTAGCGGCCGTCGACGTCGATGTACACCTGAGTGTTGTAGCAGGTACCGCCCTCGCGCTCACTCACGCCAAGAACCACGGCGGTACCGGCGGCTGCGGCGGCCTCGCGAACGAGATCGATCTGCGGTCCGGGCACAGCGACTGATGCCAGCGTGTAGCGCTGATTCATCGGCGCCTGCAGCAGCGGCGGATAGCAGTTGATCCAGTAGGGAAACCCGGGCACGAATACTTCGGGGAACACCAGCAGACGGATGCCCTGGCGGCCCGCATCGCGGACAATGGCGCAGGCTTTTTCGATGCTGGCATCGCGATCCAGCCAGACCGGCGCGTAGTGCACGGCGGCGATCCGGATCCGGGAACTCGACTCATCCATGGTCCTCAGCCTCGACATTCAAGTGCAACGCGGTTGCGAAAGTCATTGATTTCCTCACTCATCACTTCTTCTGGTCTCCGTCACTCGAGTGTTTCTCATCGTCGACTGGACTTCGGGATCCGTTCGAATCTCCGCGACCATGGCAAAGCCTTTGCCGGCAGCCTGCACCGACTGCACCGGACATCATCGATATGAGATGACAGACGGGGAGGCAATTTCAACCCGACGCTTCCTCCGCCTCCAGCCTGGCCACGATCATGTTGCGCAGCTCGCGCTTGAGCACCTTGCCGACCGGGCTCGTCGGAAAGGCGTCGAGTACTTCCAGCCGTTCGGGCAGCTTGAAGCTGGCGATGTGGCGCTCGCGGAGAAAGGCGGTCAGTGCAGCGAAATCCAGTGTCTGGTCGTCCTTGAGCATGACGAAGGCGCAGGCGCGTTCGCCGTATTCGCGATCCGGCATGGCGATCAGGCAGGCCGAGTGCACGGCCGGGTGCTGCAGGATCAGGTTCTCCACTTCCTCGCAGTCGATCTTTTCGCCGCCGCGGTTGATGACGTCGGCCTTGCGTCCTTCCACGTACAGGTCGCGGCCGTGCTTGCGCACGACGTCGCCCATCCGGTAGAAGCCGTCGGCCGTGAACGCCTTGCGATTGACCTCCGGGGCGTCGTAATAGCCGCAGATCGTGTACGGCCCGCGCGTGACGAGTTCGCCGGGTGTGCCGTCCGGCACTTCGTTGCCCAGTTCGTCGATGACGCGCAATTCGTCCAGTTCGCATACGGGGCTGCCCGAGCTGTTCAGCAGCACGTCCATCGGGGCATCGAGCCGGGTCATGTTGATCAGGCCCTCGGCGGTGCCGTAGATCTCCTGCGGGATGACCTTCATCTGCTCGACCATCCGCTTGCGGAATTCCGGCGGCATGCGCGTGCCGCCGTTCTGCACCACCTTCAGAGATGACAGGTCGTAACGGTCGAGGTCGGGTGTGTCCAGCCAGCGCGCGACCAGCGGCCGCACCGAGGCCAGCACCGTGACGCGTTCCTGTTCCACCGTGCGGAAGATGTCGTCGGTATCGGTACCCGGGGCCAGCACGACGGTGCCACCGTAGCAAAAGGTGCCGAGGATGCCGGGCGAGGCGAGGTTGTAGTTGTGCGCCAGCGGCAGGATCGGCATGAAGACCGTGTGCTCGTCGAATTGTGCGACGGCGCCGCACAGGCGCGCATTGAGGACGTAGTCCTGGTGCGTGCGCGGAATCAGCTTGGGCAGTGACGTCGTGCCGCCGCTCAGCAGGATCGTGCCCACGTCTTCGGGATTGATCACGAGCGCATCGAGTCGCGCCTGGCGGTCGGCAATGGCCAGGCCTTCGGCCAGCAGGTCGGCATGAGCGATCTGCCCCGGACCTGGCTCACCGACGATGATCACCGTGCGCAGCGCTGCGAACTCGTGCTGCAGGTCGGCGGCGAGCATCCGGTAGTCGAATTCGCGGATCATGTCCGGCGCAATGTAGGCGACCGCGCCGGACGCGCGCACGAAATGGCCGACTTCGGTCTTGCGGTGCGCGCGCAGCTCCATCACGGGAATGGCGCCGATGCGTATCAGCGCCAGATACCAGTGCACGAACTCCACCGAGTTCGGCAGGTGCAGGACCACCCGGTCGAGCGTACGGATGCCGTGTACCAGCAGTGCCGCCGCCAATGCGGCCGAGACCTCGTCCAGTTCCCGGCAGGTCTGGCGCAGGGATCCGGCCACCAGTGCCGTCTTGTCCGGATGGCGCTCGACGGTGTCGGCCATCATCTGCCACAGTGTCCGTCCGTCCCAATAACCGGCTGCACGGTAGCGTTCAGCCGCTTCGGGTGGCCAGAAGATGCATCCTTTCAGCATGGTCCCGGTCTCCTCCGTTGATCGGGATTACAACCTCCGGTGGCCGGCTTGTCCAGCCGCCGGGTTGCCCCGGGATGACAGGCCATGGCGTGGCAAGGGTTCTGCGGAGTTCGACTCAGTACAATCAGGCCCCTTGCAGCGAACGGCATGCACGACGACGAGTTCTGCCGGACCCGGCTCCAGGATGATCGGCGGGCCGTGCCGTGCACGTCCGTTCCTGCTGCCAGCTTCGTTGCATTTGTTCCTCCGGCCCTTTCTCCGGTCGGCAATCAGCCGCCGTCCGGGCGCAGATCTCCGACAGTCCGATGAACCTTCTCTCCATTGCCCTGCTGGCACTGGCCATGTCGACCGATGCCTTTGCGGCCGCAGTCTGCAAGGGCAGTGTGCTGCACCGGCCCCGACTGCGCGAGGCCCTGCGTACCGGTCTGATCTTCGGTTCGATCGAGGCGCTGACGCCGCTCGCCGGCTGGCTGCTCGGCTCGGTCGCTGCCAGTGCGATACGGGCCTGGGATCACTGGATCGCTTTCGGTCTGCTCGGCATCCTGGGCGTGCGCATGATCCTCGCCGGTCTCGCCAACGACTGCGACAGCGAGGCGGTGCCGCGGGTCCGGCATTCCTTCTGGATTCTGGCGATCACCGGTTTTGCCACGAGCATCGATTCGATGGTCGTCGGTGTCGGCCTGGCCTTTCTCGACGTCTTCATCATTCCGGTGGCGATCGCGATCGGCCTGACGACCTTCACCATGGTGACGATCGGTGTCATGCTCGGACGCATGATCGGCGCGGTGGCCGGCCAGAGAGCCGAAATCATCGGCGGACTGATCCTGATCGGCATCGGCGCCGGCATCCTCTATCAGCATCTGGTGGCCGAGGGGACGATCGCAGGGTGAGCGGCCCTGGTGTGGTTCCCTGCTTTCGGGAGAACACAATGAACAAATCTGGTGCGACCCGTTCCGCACGCCGCGATCCCTGGCTGATCGCCGGTGCATTGCTGGCGATCGTCTTCGGCCTGGTCACCATCCGCGCCGGCGGACAGGTGCTTCTCGGCAACCCGGCAGCGCTTGCCGAGGCGGGCCACTACGTGCCCTTCGTGCTCTGGTTCAATTTCATCGCCGGCTTCGCCTACGTGCTCGCCGGCATCGGCATGTGGCTGCGCCGGCGCTGGGCGGTGATGCTGGCGATGGCGATTGCGGTGGCCACGGTGGTCGTGTTCGCGGCCTTCGGTCTTCATGTCGCGCTGGGCGGCGCCTGGGAGTCGCGCACGATGGCGGCAATGCCCGTGCGCAGCCTCGTCTGGATCGTGCTCGCCTGGCTGGCGGCACGGCGCATTCCGCGCGCGGCCGGCGGTGTTGCCGGCTGAGTGTGGCCTGGGCGTGGCGGGGGCGTGACCAGAGCTTGACTAGTCCACCGTCCCGACGATCACGTTCGATGCCTTGAACAGGGCGGTCACTTTTGCGCCCGGCTTCAGCCCCATGTTGTCGGCGCTTTCTTTCGTCACGATGGCGGCGATCGTGCCGCCTGCCGGCAGGTCGACGACCACCTCGCTGTTGACGGCGCCTGTGCTCAGGCGCGCGATCGTGCCTTCCAGGCGGTTGCGGGCCGAGAGCTTCGCCTTGCCGATGTCGACGGCGATGACGACCGAGGGCGCTTTCACCAGGGCGAAGACTTCGCGTCCTGCCGTCAGGCCGAGATTCTGCGAGCTTTCGCGGGTGACGATGGCGACGATGCGCTGACCACCCGAGATTTCGATTTCGACCTCGTCATTGACGCTGCCGGGATGCAAGGCTGCGACTTTGCCGATGAACTGGTTGCGGGCACTCGTTTTCATCAGATTCAGCCTCCGGAACAGTTGCAGGTCGTCAGGCATGCCATGAGTGTACTGCGACAGCACGTCGAGGAAGCGGTGGTGTTCTTCCTCGATCAGGCGGAAATTGCGGATCAGGCGCTCGCCGCGTTCGGTGAGTCGGGTCGAGCCGCCGCCACGGCCGCCGGTCGTGCGCACGACCAGCGGTTCGCCGGCCAGGTTGTTCATCCGGTCGATCGATTCCCAGGCGGCCTTGTAGCTCAGGCCGACGTGGCGGGCGGCCTTCGTGATCGATCCTTCGCTGCGGATGGCTTCGAGCAGCGCGATCCGTCCCGGGCCGCCGAAATTCTCGTCGCCGTAGGCCAGCCAGACCAGGCCATGCACGGTCATCGGCGTCTTCATCACGCCTCCGCGAACAGGACTTCCCGGACACTGCGCCGGCTCTTGCGCGTGTGTACCCGGCCGGCGTCGATCTCGATCACTTCGTCGCCGAAACGCTCGACATCGGCCTCGTCGTGCGTGACCAGCACCATCGGGAAGCCGAGCAGGCGCTGCAGATTGTCCAGCTCGTCGCGCAGGCGCGTGCGCAGGGCCGGATCAAGCGCGGCGAAGGGTTCGTCGAGCAGCAGCAGGCGCGGCGTGCGCACCAGCGCCCGGGCCAGCGCCGTGCGCTGGCGCTGGCCGCCCGAGAGCTGTCCCGGATACTGGTCACCGAGCGCGACGATACCCAGTGTGTCGAGCCAGCGCTCGACGCGCGGGTCGCGCCGCGACGGCCAGGGATTGAAGATCGAGCGCACGAGGCCGAACGCGATGTTCTGGCGCACGGTCAGATGGGGGAAGAGCGCGTAGTCCTGGAACAGATAGCCGATGCCGCGTTCGCGCGCCGGCATGTCCAGGCCGGTGGCCGAATCGTACAGCCGTCGCCCGAGCACCTCGATGTGGCCGGCGTGCGGCACCATCAGGCCGGCGATCGCCTGCAGCGTCAGGCTTTTGCCGGCGCCCGACGGCCCGCACAACACGATGCGCCGTGCGTTGGCCGCAAAGCGGATGCGCAGCGCGAACGCGTGGCTGCGCGTGCGCAGGTCGGCTTCGATGTCGGCCGACAGCGTCGGCTGCCGGGTGTCGGCGTGCGTCGTCCGTGCCGGCATCTCCAGCGCGTGCCGCGCGGCGTCGGGACGGAAGGCCGTCGTCGATGACGATGGCTGCAGGAGTGACTCGATCATGTCCGTCGTCTCGTTCAGGAATGTTGGCGGTCGCGGGCGGCATCGAAGCGGTATATCCGGACAGGCGCGCCACGGATACTCAGGCTTGCGGACGCGCCGGCGTCAGCTTGCCGACGGCGAGCAGAATCAGGATGCAGGTCACCGAGACCACCGCGACCAGCAGGTTGGCGGTCGCGTCCTGGCCGGCCTGTACGGCTTCGTAGACGGCGATCGACAGGGTCTGGGTGCGCCCCGGGATGCTGCCGGCGACCATTAGCGTGGCGCCGAATTCGCCCAGCGCCCGGGCAAAGGCGAGCAGCAGGCCGGCCACGATACCGCGCCGCGCCAGCGGCAGCGTCACGCGAAAGAAGATCGCCAGTGGCGACAGGCCCAGCACCCTGGCGGCACGCTCGAACTGCGGATCGATCGTCTCGAACGCGGCGCGCGCCGACTTGAGCACCAGGGGCAGAGCGACGATGGTGGCGGCGATGACGGCACCGGCGAAACTGAAGATCAGCGTGATGCCGAAATACTGCTGCAGGAAGGCACCGATCGGCCCGTTGCGGCCGATCAGCACCAGCAGATAATAGCCGAGCACCGTCGGCGGCAGCACCATTGGCAACGTCAGGATTGCATCGATGAGTTCGCGTCCCGGAAAGTGCCAGCGTGCCAGTGCCCAGGCGATGCCGATGCCGAACACGGCATTCAGTGCCGTGGCCCATCCGGCAACTTTCAGCGACAGTGACAGGGCGATCCATGCAGATTCCACGGTGGTGCAGCCGATCCGTCCGGACGTTTGCGTTCATTGGACCGGCGGTGCGAACCCGTAACGTGCCAGGATCTCCTGGCCTTGCGGAGTGACGAGAAAGTCGACGAATGAAGCCGCCAGCGCGCGCTGCGGTGCATGGCGCAGCACGGCGACCGGGTAGCGCACCGGATCGTTCCCTTCGATCGGAAAGGCGATCCGCACGCTTTCCTTCATCAGCGCCGCATCGGTGGCATAGACGAAACCGGCGTCGACTTCGCCGCGGGCGACGTAATCGAGGACCTGACGCACCGACTGGGCGTGAATCCATTTGGCCTCGAGTGCCTGGTACCCGTCAGTGCCGGAATCACCCGAGGCGCCGGGCGCTGCCTGCAGCGCCGCCCGGGCATAACGGCCGGCCGGTACGCTGCGCGGATCGCCGATCGCGATGCGCTCCACCGAAGGCGCATGCAATGCAGCGAGTGAGCCGGGCATCTGCGCCGCCGGCACGCGGGTCGGTACGATGACGACCAGCGTGTTAGCGGCGAAATCGCGCCGCGTGGCTTCGTCGACCTGCCCCTTGTCCGTGGCCCGATCCATCGTTTCCTCGTCGGCGGAGGCGAAGATGTCGACCGGTGCGCCCTGGATGATCTGTTGCAGCAGGGTGCCGGAGGCGGCGAAGTTCAGCAGCACCCGATCACCGGGATGCTGCTGTTCCCAGGCCGCGGCAATCTCGCGAAAGGCGTTTTGCAGACTGGCTGCGGCCGACACCGTCAATTCCGCGGCCTGCACCATCGTGCCGATCGACAGGGCTGCTGCAGTCAGGGCAAACAGGGTGGCACGGATGAAAGAGCGGATCACGGGTATTCCTTTGAAGGAGGACTGGCCGGACGGCGGTCCGGGCCGCTGGTCGGACCGGATTCGAAGCAGAATCGGCCCGTATTCGTAGTATACATACGACTATAACGGCAGGGAATCCCGCGGAGGGAGCTTTGCGGAATTTCTCTCGCGAAACGGCCTGGCGGCGCCGGGTGAAGCCCGTACAGACATGACTGACGAACGCTTCCGGTGGATTCTCCCGGGATCCCCGAAGGGCTCCCGGCGCAATCCCGCTGGTCCGGTGGCACGACCGCACGACATGGGAGCGATCGCCGGGGAAAACGGTCCGGGGTGGTGTTGCGTACCGTCCGCCGCGTATGATCCCCGCATGGATTGCAGCGCATCGAGTGTCCGTCGCGGTCCCGTCGGGGTGAGTGGAGACGGAAGAGGCCAGAAGCCGGAAAGCCGGCCTCGCCGCCTGTATTTTCCTGCGCCGCGTCTGGCTTGCCGGTTTGCCCGCCGTCTCCACTGGACGCAGAGTTCGTTTCTGGGCGTCCTGCTGCTGGTGTTCCTGGCCGCATGCGTGTCCGGCACGGCAGCCGCACAGCAGAGCGCTTCGCGCGCGGCCGTCGTGCTGACCCTGGACGGCGCCGTCAGCCCGGCCAGTGCAGATTACCTTGTACGCGGCATCGAGCGGGCCGCCGAGGAAGGCGCTTCGGTCATCGTCCTGCAGATGGACACGCCGGGCGGACTCGATACCTCGATGCGCGAGATCGTGCGCGCCATTCTTTCATCGCCCGTACCGGTACTCGGTTTCGTCGCACCGGGCGGTGCGCGCGCGGCCAGTGCGGGAACCTACATCCTGTACGCCTGTCATGTGGCGGCGATGGCGCCGGGGACCAATCTCGGGGCGGCAACGCCCGTGGCCATCGGCGGCGGCATGCCGTTCGGTGGCGGTGACGAGGAGGGAAAGCGACGCGAACCGGCACGCGGCGAGTGGATATCGGGTGACATCGGGCATCGGATGGCGGGCCAGGAAGTCGGCCGGGCGATCGGCCAGGCGGCTGGTCGGATCAGCGATCCGTTGAGAATCGGCACCACGGCCAGTACCCCGAAAGAGGCGGCCAAACGCTCGACGTCGGGACAAGGCGCGACTGGCCCGGGCTCGGCGGCCGGGGAAAAACGCGACAAGGAACCGTCGTCACCTTCGCATGAGCCGTCATCGGCGATGGAGGCCAAATCGATCAATGACGCCGTGGCCTGGATCCGTTCGCTGGCCGAAATGCGCGGACGCAACGCCGACTGGGCGGAGCAGGCCGTGCGCGAGGCCGCCAGCCTGTCGGCCCGACAAGCGCTGGCGCACAACGTCATCGACCTGATCGCCACTGACATCAACGATCTGCTGGCCCAGGTTGACGGGCGCAGCGTCACCATCGCCGGGCAGACGGCCGAATTGCACACGCAGGACCTGGTGTTGCGCAGCATCGAACCCGACTGGCGCACGCGCCTGCTGTCGGTGCTGGCCAATCCGAGCCTCGCCCTGATCCTGATGTCGATCGGCTTCTATGGGCTGATCTTCGAGTTCATGCATCCGGGCGCGCTGTACCCGGGCACGATCGGCGCCATCTGCCTGTTGCTCGGCCTGTATGCGCTGTCCGTACTGCCGGTCAACTATGCCGGTGTCGGGCTGGTCATGCTCGGTCTGGTGCTGATGATCGCCGAGGCCTTCACCCCTTCGGCGGGCATTGCGGCCGTCACCGGTGCCGCGGCCTTCGTGCTCGGTGCGACGATTCTGGTCGATACCGATCTGCCCGGTTTCGGTGTGCCGTGGACGTCGATCATCACCATCGTGGCCGCGAGCCTGGCTTTCTCGCTGCTCGTGCTGCGCATGCTCTGGCATGCGCGCCGGCGGCCGGCACTGACCGGCGGTCACGGCATGATCGGCGAGCTGGCGACCGTGCTCGAATGGGACAATGGCCGCGGCCGCGTGCTGGCCGCCGGCGAACGCTGGCAGGCCGAGGGACCGGCCGCATTGCCACCGGGGCAACGGGTGCGGGTCGTCGGCGTGGATGGACTGGTGCTGCGCGTCGGAACGGAGCACAGTTGACGGGCGCGGGCGGCATGGCCGGCTGTGGTATCAGTATCGTCAGTGTCGGCGTCCCCGGCGCGCTGCCGAAGAAGGCGGACCGATTCGGGCGGAACAGGACAGACAACCGGCCAGCCGGAAACCGATGAGCCGGCACCGGCCGGTCATGGCAATCAAGAAAGCCGGAAAAAGGGGGAATCCATGGCGCTCGCAGTCTACGTACCGCTGCTCATCATCATCGTGGCGGTCCTTGCCGCCTCGATCCGCATCCTGCGGGAATACGAGCGCGGAGTGGTCTTCACGCTCGGGCGCTTCACCAGCGTCAAGGGGCCCGGACTGATCCTGTTGCTGCCGTACGTGCAGCAGATGGTGCGCGTCGACCAGCGCACGCTCGTGCTCGACGTGCCCACGCAGGACGTGATTTCACGCGACAACGTGTCGGTGAAGGTCAACGCGGTCATCTATTTCCGCGTCGTGCAGGCCGACAAGTCGGTCATCCAGGTCGAGAATTTCCAGCAGGCGACGAGCGAGCTGGCACAGACCACGCTGCGCTCGGTGCTCGGCAAGCATGATCTCGACGAGATGCTGTCCGAGCGCGACAAGCTCAACAATGATATCCAGGACATCCTCGATGCGCAGACCGATGCCTGGGGCATCAAGGTGTCGAACGTGGAGATCAAGCACGTCGACCTGGACGAGAGCATGATCCGCGTCATCGCGCGCCAGGCGGAGGCCGAACGCGAGCGGCGTGCCAAGGTGATCAGCGCCGAGGGCGAGGAACAGGCGGCGCAGAAACTCTTCGAGGCTGCCGAGATCCTCGCTGCGCGCCCCGAGGCGATGCAGCTGCGCTACCTGAACACGCTCAACTCGATCGGCATGCAGAACAATTCGACGATCGTCTTCCCGTTCCCGATGGAGTTCGGCGAATTGCTGGCAGCCTGGCGCAATGCCATGCCGGCTTCGGCGCGGACACCTGATGTCGGAGGCAGCACGCGGCCGGAGGCGTGAGGGCCTCGGCTGTTCCGACTCGCGGGTCCGGAGTCGTTTCCGCTGCGGTCGTCATCGGCGCGCATCGTGCGCCCGCAACTCATGCCGTCGGCGGCCAGGCCAGTTCTTCGCGCCGGCCGAACGAGACGGCGTTGTCAGTGAAAAAGGCGCGTTCGGGCACGAATGCGAACCAGCTGACGCGCTCGAAGGCGCGCACGATCGCCTCGGGCGCATGTGCCGGATCGCCGATCAGCGGGAATTTCTCCGCATAACGCTGCCGGGCGCGTTCCCGTTCCGGCCCTTCGAGCAGATGGACGCGACCGGAGAGCTGCAGTCCGCGAATCTGCTCCCATTCGGTCGTGTCGACGTGGATGGACGCGGCGGCACGCCCGTCTGCCGTCAGTTCGGCAGCGTGCCGGCTCGCGGGCGATGAAACGAAGGCGAGCCGAGGCCGGCCTTGCACATCGGCCTGTTCGGCATAGAACACCGGTGCGATCCAGGGCCCGTTTGCGCCTGTGCTGGCCAGCGTCATCACGTGATGCTGCGCGATGAACGCGCGCACGCGCGCAGGCAGTTCGTCGTTGTTCGGATGCGAAGTCACAAGGTTTCCGCCAGACAGGGGGAGAGTGGGAAAGTCAGGGATCGGGGCCGGTTCGGGCCGGAGCTGATCCGTCCGGATGGGATGCGCTCGGGTCGGGATGCCGAGGCCGTCGGCGCAGGCATCAGGATGCAGCCTCCCCGGTCGGTGCGGCTTCGTGCAGGCGCTTGAGGCGGTAGGCCAGTTGCGCTCGCGTCAGACCGAGCATGCGCGCGGCGGACGAAAGATTGCCGCGCGCCTTGTCGACGGCGATTTCCAGCAGCATCGTCTCGACCTGGTCGAGTGTCGTCATGCCGTTGAAGACCGCCTCGGCCAGTGCACGTCCCGAACTCCATTCGCGCTCACCCGGTGAGCCGTGCGCATCGAGCGCCAGCGTCGGCGGACTCAGGTCCGGTGGCGTGGCGAAGAGCTGGTGCAGTTCGATCCGGGTCGCCGCCGGCGCCAGCAGCACACCGCGCTCGATGACATTGCGCAGTTCGCGGATGTTTCCCGGCCAGTCGTGCGAGAGCAGGGCGCGCTTGGCCTTGTCGCTGAAGCCAAGCAGCTTCTTGCCCTGCACCGTGCACTGCTCGCTCAGAAAGCGCCGCGCCAGCAGCGGAATGTCTTCCTTGCGTTCGCGCAGCGGAGGAATGTCGATCTGGAAGGCGTTCAGCCGGTAATAGAGATCGGAGCGAAAGCGTCCGTCACGTACGGCGTCCTCGAGCTGGCAGTTGGTGGCGGCGACGACGCGCACGTCGACCTTGCGCGTGCGGTGATCGCCTACGCGCTCGATTTCTCCTTCCTGCAGTGCGCGCAGCAGTTTGCTCTGTGCCGTCAGGGGCAGATCGCCGATTTCATCGAGGAACAGCGTGCCGCCGTCGGCGCGCTCGAAGCGGCCCGGGCGAGTGGCCTGTGCACCGGTGTAGGCACCTTTTTCGACACCGAACAGTTCCGATTCGACCAGTTCGACCGGCAGGGCCGCGCAGTTCAGCGCAACGAACGGGCGTGAGCGCCGGTCACCGAGCTGATGCAGGGCGCGCGCGAACAGTTCCTTGCCGACCCCGGTTTCACCCAGCAGCAGGACGGCGATGCGGCTGCCCGCAGCCAGGCGCAGCAGCTCGACGGCCTTGCGCAGCGCCGGTGCATTGCCGGCGATGTCCGGTGCCGGATGCTCCTTCTGTTCGATCGACGAACGCAGTTCGACGACCTGCGTTTGCAATTCCAGGATCTGTTCCGCGATCGATTCGCGGCTCAGGAAATGCTGGTATTCCGAGGCGTCCTCCCATTCTTCCACCGGCTTGCCGATGATGCGGCAGTAGTCGTTGCCCATGCCGGTGCACTCGACTTCCTTGTAGAGGATCGGCCGGCCCATGAAGGTCGTGGTGTAGCCGCAGGCGTAGCCGATCTGGGTCCAGCACACCGGCTCGTCATGCGTGCCGTAATAGTGCCGGTGCCATTGGCCCTCCCAGGAATTCTCCCAGCGGAATTCCCCGTAGAAATGACCACCGGCCCGATCCAGTTCGAGACGCAGGGGCACGACGCGCACGATGCCTTCGAGCGTGTGCAGTTGCGGTCCGGTGATGAAAGCGTCCAGGTCGCTGTCCACCTGTGCTCTCGTGCGCGCGATTTCCGCATCGCGCGCGCCGGACGCATAGCCCATGCGCAACAGCAGTCCGCGCGCCCGTGGCATGCCGAGTGTGTCGATCAGCTCCTTGCGCAGCAGCGCCTGCGCTTCCGCATGCACGAGCAGCATGCGGTGCTCACGCAGCCAGATCTGTCCGGTCTCGGAACAGAAACGCACCTGTGCGCGCAGATCGTCGGGCTGGATCGAGCCTTTTTTCTGGTCGCCGTCCGCGATGGGCGGAACGCTGCGCAGCTTGCTCATCCTTGTCTCCTGCCAGGAAGGCCGTCGACCTTGCCGCTTCGACCGGCTTCCGCATCGTATTCGAAGCGCGACAGGCTGTTCTGACCATGATAACGATCAACGAACGCGGGAAAACGCTCCCGGCCCGGGCAATTGCTCAAATGATGAAATCTGCCGTTGATTCGGGCGGGTTTGACTCAGATGAACAATCGCGATCTGCGGTCGATTCTGGCCGATCAGCGGTGACGGAAAGTTGTTTTCCGGCGTATTTGCTGTACCGCAATATCGAACGGCTTCGATCGCATGACCGTCTGTTGGCCTGGCTCGCAAAGCACTTGGTGGATCCGGCGACAGTAATGCGGATCTCGGATGGTGCGTTGCATCACGAGCCTTTCTGCCGTGCTGGCATGTCAATTGCATTGGAACAGGTGCAGCGCCAGCAACGCGCGACGCCGCCCGAAGACGTATCAGAACGGATTACCCAGGGAGGAGCAGACAATGAAATTTCCCGTTCCGCACGATGTGAAGAATGCGGTCATTCCCGGCACGGAAGGCTGGGAGCGGATGTACCCGTATCAGTACCAGTTCGTCACCGACGATCCGAAACGCAACGCCTACGAGAAGGAATCCTTCTGGTTCTACGATGGCCTGCACTATCCGGAGCCGCTGTACCCCTTCGACACGATGTGGGACGAGGCCTGGTATCTGGCGCTGTCGCAGTTCAACAACCGGATCTTCCTGGTGCCGCCGGTGCGCGGTGTCGATCACCGGATGATCAACGGCTATGTCTACATTTCGCCGGTCCCGGTGAAGAACCCCGACGAGATCGGCCAGCGCGTGCCCCATTTCATGGAGCGTGCCGGCTATTACTACAAGAACTGGGACGAACTCGAGGCCAAGTGGAAAGTGAAGATGGAGGCCACGATCCGCGAGCTCGAGATGCTGCAGATCCCGCGTCTGGAGGAGATGGAAGAGCTCTCGATCGTCACCGAGGCGGTCGGCGAGTCGCGCGGCTTTCACCTGCTGAAGAATTACGACGACCTGATCAATCTCGGGCTCAAGTGCTGGCAGTACCACTTCGAATTCCTGAACCTGGGCTATGCCGCCTACGTGTTCTTCATGGACTTCGTCCAGAAGCTCTTCCCGAGCATTCCGACGCAGCGCATCACGCAGATGATCGCCGGCATCGACGTCATCATGTATCAGCCCGACGAGGAGCTGAAGAAACTCGCGCGGCGTGCGATCGAATACGGTGTCGACGGCGTCGTGCTGTCGAGCAGGGAATGGACTGAAGTCGAGAAGGCGCTGCATGCGCATCCGCGCGGCACCGACTGGCTCAAGCAGCTCGATCTGTCGCGCGATCCCTGGTTCAACGTGTCGACGGGCACCGGCTGGTTCCACTATGACCGTTCGTGGAACGACCAGATGAATGTGCCGCTGTCGGGCATTGCGACCTATATCGAGAAACTGCGCAAGGGCGAGAACATCGAGCGTCCGACCGAGCAGGTGCGCGCCGAACGCGACCGGATCACCGCCGAGTATCGCGACCTGATCGAAAGTGAAGAGGATCGCAAGCAGTTCGACGAACTGCTCGGCACCGCCAAGACCGTGTTCCCGTACGTCGAGAACCATCTCTTCTACGTCGAGCACTGGTTCCACTCGGTGTTCTGGAACAAGATGCGCGAAGTCGCCGCGATCCTGGTCGAGCACGGCATCATCAACGAGATCGAGGACGTCTGGCTGATGCGCCGCGACGAGATCAAGCAGGCGCTGCTGGATGTCGTCACCGCCTGGGCTACCGGCGTCGAGCCGCGCGGCAGATTCACCTGGCCGACCGAGGTCGAATGGCGCAAGGGCGTCATGAAGAAGTTCCAGGAATGGGCGCCGCCGCCGGCGATCGGTACCGCGCCTGAAGTCATCCAGGAACCGTTCACGATCGTGCTCTGGGGGGTGACCAACCAGTCGTTGTCCGACTGGGCGGCGGTGCAGGAGGCGCCCGATCCCGACACGCTCACCGAGCTCAAGGGCTTTGCCGGCAGTCCGGGCATTGTCGAGGGCGTGGCCCGCGTGTGCCGCAGCGTGAGCGAAGTCAGCGAATTGAAGGAAGGCGAGATCCTCGTCGCGCCGACGACCTCGCCATCGTGGGCGCCGGCGTTCGCCAAGATCGGCGCCTGCGTCACCGACGTCGGCGGCGTCATGAGCCATGCGGCCATCGTCTGCCGGGAATACGGCATGCCGGCGGTCGTGGGGACCGGCTATGCCACCAAGGTGATCAAGAGCGGCATGCGTCTGCGGGTCGATGGCTCGACCGGCATGATCTCGATCGAGCGTTGAGGAGAGGCCGACGATGAATACCGTGGCTGATTCCGTACGGTTGGCGCGCGACGCGTCGTCGGCCGGCGCACCGCCGTGCGTGAGCTGGTTCGAGGAGTGCGATGCGGGCTCGCTCGCACTCGTGGGCGGCAAGTGTGCGTCGCTGGGAGAATTGATCCATGCCGGTGTGAATGTGCCGCCCGGCTTTTCCCTGACGACGCACGGCACCACTGCGTTTCTGAACGAGGCCGGCATTGCCGGCGAGATCGCGGCGCTGGTCACCAGTGCCGATCCGGCCGATCAGGCGGCGCTGGACAGCGTCAGCGAGCGCATCCGCGCGCTGATCGAGGCACAGCCGTTCCCCGCCTGGCTCGAGGACGATATCGCCGAGGCCTATCGCCGGCTGTCGCTGCGCTGCGGCGTACCGGGTGTGCCGGTGGCCGTGCGCTCCAGTGCCACTGCCGAAGATCTGCCTGACGCCAGTTTTGCCGGTCAGCAGGACACCTATCTGTGGATTCGCGGCATCGACGAGGTACTGCACCACATCCGCTGCTGCATCTCGAGTCTGTATACCGGGCGGGCAATTGCCTACCGCGCCAACCGCGGCTTCGACGACAAGGATGTCGCCATCGCCGTCGGTGTGCAGAAGATGGCGAATTCGTTCACGGCCGGTGTCATGTTCACCATCCATCCGGGCAATGGCGACCGCTCGGTCATCGTCATCGACTCGAACTACGGCTTCGGCGAGTCGGTCGTCTCGGGTGAAGTGACACCCGACCAGTTCGTCGTCAACAAGATCACGCTGGACATCATCGACCGGACGATTTCGCGCAAGGAGCTTTGCTACACGGTCGACTTCAAGGAACAGAAGTCGCGCGCGATCGAGGTTCCGCTCGAGCGCCAGACCGTGCAGTCGCTGATCGACGACGAGATCACCGAACTGGCCTGGATGGGCAAGAAGATCGAAAAACATTATGGCCGGCCGATGGACATTGAATGGGCCGTCGACAAGGACGTCCCTTCGGGCGGCAATCTTTTCATTCTCCAGGCGCGACCCGAGACGGTCTGGAGCACACGTCAGAAAAAGGCGGAAGGACCGCGTGGCAGTGCAATGGACTACATCGTGTCCGGCCTGCTCGCGGGCAAGCGCCTGAGCTGAATCTGTTACCTGCTGTTGAACCAAACCAAGGTGGAGACGTAATGAACGCACGTACCGAAGTCGGCCTCATCAATGACATGCGCAGCTATATTGCCGCGCTCGAAGCCAATGGCCAGTTGCATCGTGTCAAGACCGAAGTGGACTGGAAATACGAGCTGTGCCACGTATCGAAAGTGAACGAGGAAAAGCAGGGGCCGGCCCTGCTGTATGAAAACGTCAAGGGCCACACGATCCCGGTGTTCACCAGTGCCTTCACGACGCCCGAGCGCATCGCGATCGCCCTCGAACAGGACCCCGGCCTGTCGATGTGCCAGCTCTCGCGCAAGTGGATGGAGCTGACGACCAAGCAACTGGTCAAGCCGGAATACGTGTCGGCGCCGCCGGTGATGGAGAACATCATCGAGGAGAAGGACGTCGACCTCGAGAAATTCCCGGTGCCGTGGTTCTATCCGGATGACGGCGGGCGCTTCTTCGTGACGGCCGGCTATCTCGTCACGCAGGACCCGGACACCGGCTGGACCAACCTCGGCACCTACCGTTCGCAGGTGCTGGGCAAGAACATCCTCGGCTCGCAGATCATCAAGGGCAAGCACGGGGACATGCACATGAAGAAATACCAGGAGCGGGGCGAACTGATGCCGGCGGCAGCCGTCGTCGGCTGTGACCCGATCCTGTTCCTCGCCGGCTCGACGATGATCAGCTCGCAGACCGATGAGTACGACATTGCCGGTGCGCTGCGCGGCCGTCCGGTGCCCGTGTTCAAGTCGGAGGTCACCGGGCTGACGCTGCCGGCCAATGCCGAGATCATCGTCGAGGGCTTCATCGACCCGAACGAGCTGATGGAGGAAGGACCGTTCGGCGAGTACACCGGCTACTACTCGGGTAACAAGGGCAAGGACTATCCGAAACCGGTGCTGCGCGTCAAGCGCATCCTGCATCGCAACAACCCGATCTTCTGGTCGACGACCGTCGGCAAGCCGATCAACGACATCCACATGATCCAGTCGCTGAACCGCACTGGCGCGCTGTGGCACGACCTGGAAACGATGAAGGTACCGGGCATCCAGAGCGTGTACCTGCCGGCGGCCGCCACCGGTCGGTTCTGGGCGATCGTCTCGGTCAAGCAGATGTATCCCGGGCACTCGAACCATGTCGGCAACGCCGTGATCGCCACGACGACCGGCCATTACGGCCTGAAGGGGGTCATCGTCGTCGACCATGACATCGAGGCCGATGACATGGATCGCGTCTGGTGGGCGCTGGCCACCCGCTTCGATCCGAAGCGCTCGGCGCAGATCATCGATCGCGGGCGTTCCACGCCGCTCGATCCGGGTCTGCCGATCGAGGCGCGCGACATCACCAGCCGGATCATCCTGGACGCCTGCACGCCGTATGAGTGGGAGAACAAGCCGAACGAGATCTTCATGGATCGCGACATGCTGCAGAAGGTGTCGAATCGCTGGAACGAGTACGGCTTCGACGGACCGAGCCCGGTCTCGGAGATGATCAATCGCCTGACCCGTCCGCAGTCGGCGAAAAAATAAAAGGAGCGGGGAGACGACAGCCCGGGACTGCGGGGAGAGCGCGTGCCGGTTCGCTTCGGCGAGGCGGTCGGGCTCGCGCAGTCTGCAGGGCTGGTGCAGCCATGGTGGCACGGCACCGGTCGTTCACGACCGGTGCCGTGACCCCGGCGCACGGTGCGGACATCGGGCATCGATGTCACCGCCGGGCCCTGGTACAGCGCTCGTCCGGCGGGGGCGAACCCATGCCCCCGGCCTTGCGTTTTTCGGCTGCCGGTCTCTGTTTCACGTTCCCGTTCCCGGGTTCCCGCCTCTCTTTTCCCTTGACAGCCTGAATCACCAGCACGGAGCGTTGCATGCCCAGAGGCATTGCCATCATCTGCAATCTGGATACCCGTGGCGAAGACATCCGCTTCGTCAAGGACCTGATCGCGTCGCGTGGTCTGGACGCCATCATGGTCGACTTCAGCATGGAGGAACCCCCGCCGTTTCCCGGTGACGTGCGCACCGAGGAAGTGGCCCGGCGCGGCGGTCTGCCGATCGAGGTGGTACGCGAGAAGTATCGCTCCGACCGGGACACCGCAACCAACAACCAGATCCGCGGCGCCTCGGAAATCGTCGGCGAAATGGTACGTGCCGGCCGCGTGCATGGTGTCATCGGCATCGGCGGCGGAACGGCCACGCTGGTCGCCACCTCGGTGATGAAGACGCTGCCTTTCGGCATGCCGAAAGTCATGGCTTCGCCGATGGCGGCGCATCCGGCCTACATCGATCGTTATGTCGGCACGCGCGACATCACGATGCATCATACGGTGCTCGACATCGTCAAGATGAATCCGCTGCTGCGCGCGCAGATCGTCAATGCGGTCGGCGCCATCTGCGGCATGGTCGAGATGACGCAGGGTACGGACATTCAATTCGACCGCCCGTGCGTGGCGCTGTCGTCCTTCGGCTTCGGCGAGATGGCCGTGCAGGGCGCCATGGGCATGCTCGAGGAGGCCGGCTTCACGCCGATCGTCTGCCATGCCCAGGGCAAGGGCGATCGGGCGATGGAAGAGATGATCCGCGACGGCGTCTTTCATGGCGTGATCGACCTGTGCACGGGCGGCATCATCGAACATCTGTTCAAGGGCAACCGCGACCCTGGACCCGATCGGCTCAAGGCGGCGCCGGCGGCCGGTATTCCGATGGTCGTCGGCCCGTGCGGACTGGACATCCTGTCCTACGGCGGGCGCGCGGACATGCTCGAAAAAACGAAAGACCGGGTCCAGTATGTGCAGGACGCCCTGCGCGTGCAGGTACGCACGACAGCCGAAGAATTGCGCCAGGCGGCCGATGTCATCGCCGAACGTCTGAACGCGGCCACGGGTCCGTGGACTTTCCTGGCGCCGATGCGCGGCTGGTCCTCACTCGATCGCGAAGGTCGCTCGATCTGGGACCCGGAGGCCGATGCGGCGTTCGTCGAACGGCTCGAGAAGCGTCTCGATGATCCATCCCGTCTGCGCAAGATCGATCTGAACCTGTACACGCAGGAGTTCGCCCGCGTCGCGGTCGACGAATTCCTTGCCCTGTACCGGCAGGTCGACACGCCGGCCACCGCCGCTATCGAATAAGGAGGAGCCATGCTTGTACGAAACTGGATGCAGACCGATCCGATGACGATCGGCAGCGACATGCTCGTCTCGGAAGCCAAGCGCCTGATGAGCGAACATCAGTTGCACGCGCTGCCCGTCGTCGACAACGGTCGTCTGTGCGGGCTTGTCACGCGGGCCAATCTGTTGCGCATGGGGCAGTTCGTGCTGCGCACGCAAAGCTCGGACGAATTCGATTATTTCGTCACGCGCCTGCGCGTGCGCGACATCATGGTGCGTCGGCCGGCCTGCATGCAGGCGCAGGACACGATGGCCGAATGTCTGCGCAAGGGTCAGGAACTCGGGGTTGCCCAGTTCCCGGTACTCGACGGCGACGACCTGGTCGGTGTCATCTCGGCCAATGAAATTTTCCAGCTCGCCGCGCATTGTGTCGGTGCGACCGACTGCGATCACGCGATCATGCTCGCGCCGATGCGCCTCGCGCCCGGCGTCCTCGCGCGCGTGTGCAGCGTGGCCGAGGCGGCGGGCGCTGCCCTGCACGGCCTGTATCCGGTCGGCGCGAACACAGGGTCGGGGCATCCGGATAATGGAACGCAGGAGCCGGGACAGCCGGCGCCGGCCCGTGTCATCATCCGCTTCGGCGCGCCCGATCCGCAACCGGTGTTACGGGCGCTGGTGACGGCCGGCTTCGAGCCGTTCGATGCAGGAGCCGGATCGTCGGCAAGACGCGAAGTTGCCTGACCGGAGCGGGCAGGGAATTTCCTGACCGTGGCCAAGGGCCAGATGGGTGGTCGGCGGCGGAGCGGCATCAAAGGAAGACATGGAACAGACGGAACAGACGGACAGGAAGCACCGCCTTCCCCTCGTGGTCGCGATCACGGGAGCGACAGGCGTGATCTACGGCGTCGAACTGCTGCGGGCATTGCACCGGCTCGGCGAGCCGGTGCACCTGATCCTGAGTGAAGCCGCGGCGATGAATCTGGCGATCGAGACCGACGCCTCGCTCGATGAAGTCAAGGCGCTGGCCGAGGTCGTCTATCCGAACAAGGACATCGGTGCCGCCGTGGCCAGCGGATCATTCCGTACGCGCGGCATGATCGTTGCGCCGTGCACGGTCAAGACGCTGTCGGCGATTGCCAATTCATTCACGTTCAATCTGGTCGTGCGCGCCGCCGACGTCACCCTGAAGGAGAAGCGCCCGCTCGTGCTGATGGTGCGCGAAACACCGCTGCACAAGGGCCATCTCGAGCTGATGATGCGCGCCGCCGATTACGGCGCAACCATCCTGCCGCCGCTGCCGGCCTTCTATCACCATCCGAAGAGCATTCTCGACATCATCCACCAGAGCGTGGGCAAGGCGCTCGACCAGGTGGGCATCGAGCACCAGCTGTTCCGGCGCTGGACCGGCGAGGATCGCGCAGAACTGCGTCAGGCGATGCGCAACGCCGGGGCCTGACGCGCGCACGGGTGCACGCCGGGCATTTGCCCCGGTTGCCGTACGATTTACCGTGGTTGCGGTGTGCCGTGGTCGGCGGCGTGCGCTTTCTGCGGGGCCCGTTCGCGTACCGTGCGTGCTTCGCAGAATGACGCTTCGATGGTCAGCGACAGCGATCGAGGACTTCCTGCGGAATCGGGATCGCGCGGATGACCGATCGGTCATTCGGGTCGCGGGCACAGAACGCACGTGTCTCCCGGCTTTCGCACAGCAGGTCGTCGCCGCGCGTGATCACGTGTTTCTGGATGAAGACCTTGCTGCGCCATTCCTCCACTTCGGTACGGATCTGCAGCGTCTCGCCATAGGTCGAGCTTTTCTGGAAGCGCGTATGGTGTTCGAGCAGCGGGGTGCCGACGATGCCGTTGATCTTTTCGAGTTCATGCCAGGGGGGAACGCCCAGTGTCATGAAGAAATTCAGCGATGCGGCATCCATCCAGCGGTGGTAGCGTGGATAAAAGACGATCCCGGCCGGATCGCAATCGCCGAAGCGGACTTCGACGGTCATGATGGTTGATTTGCTCATACGTTCCGGGGCGCAGCAGTCTTGCGAAGGCGCAATGATAGTGGTTGTCGCGCAGATCCGTGTTCAGCGCGATCGCCAGGAGAGGTTTCGGTGATGGAAAACCCTCATTCGGCGGGGATTGCGGAGGAATCCGGATCAGCCCGGACACGCATGTTCTGGCTGCTGGTCGGTGTCGTCACGATCGCATTTTTCTGGATCCTGCTGCCTTTCTACGGTGCACTGTTCTGGGCAACGGCCATCGCGGTGCTGTTCATCGGCGTGCAACGGCGCATGGTTGCCCGTACGGGCGGGCGGCACAGCCTGTCGGCGCTGCTCACGCTGCTGCTGGTCCTCATCGTCGTCATCGTACCGCTGGCATGGGTGGGCACGATGATCACGCGCGAAGCGGCAGGGGTGTACGTACGGATCCAGAGCGGCGAAGTGCAGCCGTCGGTCTGGCTCGCCGTGCTGCTCGACAGTCTGCCGTCCTGGGCCAGCCACCTGCCTGAACGCTTCGGCCTGCAGACGCTGGCACAGATCCAGGAACGGTTCGGTGACGCTCTGTCGCAGGCGATGCGGCTGCTGCTGCAGCGTGGCTTGAGCATTGGACAGGGCACGTTCGGATTCGTCGTCGGCTTCATCCTGATGCTCTATCTGCTCTTCTTCCTGCTGCGCGACGGCGATGCACTGATCGAACGGATCGGGCGCAGCCTGCCTCTGCAACCAGAACTCAAGCACCGCTTCGGCGAGAAATTCGCTACGGTCGTGCGCGCGACGATCAAGGGCACGGTCGTCATCGCCGTCATTCAGGGCGTCCTGGGCGCGATTGCCTTCCACGTACTCGGCATCCACGGGTCGATGCTGTGGGGCGTGGCCATGGCGATCCTGTCGCTGCTGCCGGCCGTGGGCCCGGTGCTGATCTGGTTGCCGGTCGCGCTCTACCTGGTTGCCACCGGAGCGATCGGCCAGGGGGTCGGCCTGATCCTGTTCGGCACCTTCGTGATCGGCCTGGTCGACAACGGGCTGCGTCCGATCCTGGTCGGCAAGGACACCAAAATGCCCGACTATGTCGTGCTCTTCTCGACGCTGGGCGGCCTGAGCATTCTTGGCATCAATGGCTTCGTCATCGGTCCGGTCGTTGCGGCGCTGTTCATCGCCGCCTGGGAAGCGGTGGCGACGACCAATGGGAAGGCCGTGCAAATGGTGGCCGAAGAGACGGGATCCGGCGGCGGTGGCACGAGGCGGATGGCGGATTCCGGTGTGTCGGATCCGTCCGTCCCGACCGACAAGGCGCCGCGGTCCTGACCGGCGCCGGCCGCAGCGACGACGACCTGTTTCCCGGCCCCTGGGTTTCATGTCAAAGTTGCGCCTGTCCGCAGGCCGGCTGGCTTGCACCTGTCTGGAGGGGAATCGCAGTGTTTCAGCGGCAGATCATCCGGCTGGCCGTCGCACTGGCCGTCACCGGTGTCAGCGCCATCGGCGTGGTGCAGGCACAACCGAAATGCACGACGACCATCGGCAGCGTGATGTCGCTGACGGGTTCGCTCGGCGCACTGGGACAGGACATCGCCAAGGGCGCACAGCTGGCGATTGCCGATATGAACGCGGCCGGGGGCGTCAACGGCTGCCAGCTCGCGCTGTCGCTGTTCGACGATCAGACGAGCCCATCGGTCGGTGTCGATGCCGCGCGCAAGCTGGTCGACGTGCAGCACGTGCCGGCGATCATCGGTGCGCTCGCCAGTGGCGTGAGCGCGGCGATGCTGACCTCGGTGACGGTCGGCTCGGGCGTGGTGCAGATCTCGCCGTCGTCGACGTCACCCGGTTTCACGGAGATGGCCGAACAGGGCCGCACGAAGGGCTACTGGTTCCGCACCTGTCCGTCGGATGCCCTGCAGGGTGTGGCGATGGCGCGCCTGGCGCGCGATGCCGGTATCGGCAAGGTGGCCGTTCTCTACCTGAACAATCCGTACGGTCAGGGCCTGGACCGTGAATTCAGCCAAGCCTTCACGCGCGCCGGCGGGGCAATCACGCAAAGCGTCGTCTACAACCCGAGTCAGCCGTCGTATCGGGCCGAGGTGAGCAAGGCTCTCGGTGGGCAGCCCGAGGCGCTGTTCCTGATCGGCTACCCGGGTGACGGCACGACGATTGCGCGCGAGTGGATCGCCGCCGGCGGTCCGCAGAAATTCCTGCTGCCGGATGGGCTGCAGTCGCAGGATTTCGTCAATGACGTCGGGGCAAACTATCTGAAGGAAGTCCACGGCACCGCGGCCGGGTCGGTCGAGACGCCGTCGCTGGAGCTGTTCAGCGACGAATTCCGGGAAAGGAATGGCGAGCTGCCCACGCAGCCCTACATCCCCAACGCCTATGACGCCGGCGTGCTGATCGGCCTGGCGATGGCGCAGGCCGGACGAAACGATGCCGACGCGGTGCGCGACGGCATCCGCAAGGTCACCGATCCGAAGGGCGAGAAGATCTATGCGGGTGTCGACTCGCTGCAGCGCGGACTGCAACTGCTCGCCGAAGGCAGACCGGTGCAGTACATCGGCGCATCGGGTCCGCTGCAGTTCGATGCCAACGGCGACATCGATGCGCCGATGGTCGTCTGGAGCGTGGTGGACGGCAAGGTGAAGGCGACCGGCATGGTCAGTGCCGATCAGATCCGGCAGATGCGTTCGGGGCTGGATTGACGGCTCGATGCTCGAAGTCCGGGATCTCGTCAAGGAGTTCGGCGGCCTGCGGGTGCTCGATGGCGTGTCATTCACCGTGCAGGCCGGCACGATCACCGGCCTGATCGGACCCAACGGCGCCGGCAAGACCACGCTGTTCGACACGATTGCCGGCGTGCACCGGCCCGATGCAGGATCGATTTCCTTTGAAGAAAAAGCCATCGGCGGACTGCCTCCGTGGCGAATCTTCGACGCCGGGCTGGTGCGTACGTTCCAGATTCCGCGTCCATTCGCGCGCATGACCGTGCTGGAGAACTGCATGCTGGCCGCGCAGGGACAGGCGGGCGAGCGCTTCTGGAACAACTGGTTTGCCCGCGGACGGGTGCGTGCGCAGGAAAACGCGCTGCGCGAGCAGGCACGCGAAGTGCTCGATTTCGTCGGGCTGGAGCGCCTGTCCGGGGAATTCGCACGCAATCTGTCCGGTGGCCAGCAAAAGCTGCTCGAACTGGCACGCGTGCTGATGGCCGAGCCCCGGCTCGTGCTGCTCGACGAGCCTGGTGCCGGGGTCAATCCGGTGCTGCTCGAAACGATTGCCGACAAGCTGCGCGAGCTGTGCAGGCGCGGCATCACCTTCCTCGTCATCGAGCACAACATGGACCTGATCATGAGTCTGTGCGATCCGATCCTGGTGCTCGCGCAGGGCCGGTTGCTGCTCGAAGGCACGCCCGAAACCGTGCGCAGCGACGCGCGTGTGCTCGAGGCCTATCTGGGCGGCGTGCCGGCATGAGCGCGCTGGCCCTGGATATCCAGGCGGTCACCGCCGGCTATGTGCCGGAAGTCGACATCCTGCGCGGCATCAGCGTGCAGGTGCGCGAGCGCGAGATCGTGACCGTGCTCGGACCCAACGGTGCCGGCAAGTCGACGCTGATCAAGGCAATTGCCGGGCTGGTGCCGGTGCGCTCGGGCTCGATCCGCTTCTTCGGTGACGAACTGCTCGACGTGCCGGCGCATCGCCTGGCGGCGCACGGCCTGGCCTATGTGCCGCAGACCGGCAACGTCTTCGTGCGTCTGTCTGTCCAGGAGAATCTGGAGATCGGCGCGGCCGGTGCCGGACGTGGCCGACGGCGCACCCTGCAGGAAGATTTCGACCGCGTCTACGAACTCTTTCCGCGGCTGGAGGAGCGGCGCCGACAGGCGGCCGGCACGCTGTCGGGCGGCGAGCGGCAGATGGTCGCGGTGGCCCGGGCGCTGATGTCGCAGCCGCGCGTGCTGATGCTCGACGAACCGTCAGCGGGGCTCTCACCGCGCTTTGTCGGACTGCTCTTTGCCCGCATCCGGGAAGTGCGCGCGCTCGGCGTGACGATCCTGATCGTCGAGCAGAATGCGCGCGCCGCGCTGGCGATCTCCGATCGCGGCTATGTCCTGGCCGAGGGACGCGAGCGCATCGAGGGCGCGGCCGGGTCGCTGCTCGGCAACCCCGAGGTTGGTGCGCTGTACCTTGGCGCGCAGCGGGCGCTGGCCTGAGCATGTGCGACGGTTCCATGAGCGGATGGACGAAGGGGCCGTGACACCGATGAGCCGGGGATCCGCATGATCCAGTATGCCGCCGACGGGCTGGTCACCGGTGCGACGCTGGCGCTCGGGGCCATCGGTCTGACGCTGACCTACGACATCCTGCGTTTCGCAAACTTCGCCCACGGCGAGTTCCTCGCATTCGGCGCCTACTTCACACTGCTGTTCGCCGCCTTCTTTGCCGGCGGCCAGACGATCGGTCCGCTGACCTTCGGCTGGGGCTTTCTCGTTGCGGTGATGCTGGCGATGGTGCTGTGCGCTGTGCTCGCACTCTTGCTCGATCGCCTGCTGTTCCGGCCACTGCGGCGCAGTGATCTGACGATCACGCTGGTCATCGCCTCGTTCGGCGCCTCGCTGATGCTGCGCAACGCGATCGTCTTCCTCTGGGGCTCGCGCCCGGAGTATTACTCGCGCAACATCGCCGTGAGCACCGGCATCGTTCCCGGCGTACGCATGAGCGCCGACGAACTGTTCGTCATCGGCCTGACGGCGGTGCTGATGCTGGCCCTGCACCTGTTCCTGCGCCACACGCCGCTCGGGCGTTCGATGCGCGCCGTCTCCGACGACCCTTCGCTCGCGCGGGTTGCCGGCATCGACGTGCAGGCGGTGATCCGCTGGACCTGGTTCATCGGTGCCGGACTGGCAGCAGTGGCCGGGACGCTCTTCGGCCTGACGGTGCAACTGTCGCCGGAGATGGGGTTCAACCTGATCCTGCCGATGTTCGCAGCGGCCATTCTGGGCGGCATCGGCAGCATTCACGGCGCCGTGGTGGGCGGCCTGATCGTCGGTCTGGCGCAGGAGATCTCGGTGCCGCTGATCGGCTCGGCGTACAAGCCCGGCGTTGCCTTCGTGCTGATGTTCGCGATCCTGCTCGTGCGGCCGACCGGCATTTTCGGGGTGCGTGGCCGATGAGCGGTCTGGCGTCCTACCTGGTGTTCTTTCTTGCGCAGGCGTCGATCTTCGCGATCGTCTGCCTGGGGCTGAACCTGCAGTGGGGCTACACCGGCCTGTTCAACATCGGAGTGGCCGGGTTCTTCCTCGTCGGCGCCTACGGTTTCGCGCTGCTGTCCGGGCCGGTGCACATGGGCCAGATGGGTGGCTTCGAGTGGCCGTATGCGGCCGGTCTGATCGGCGCCACGGCCGTGTCCGGTCTCGTCGCCTTCATCGTCGGCATCCCGGCGTTGCGTTTGCGCGAGGATTACCTCGCCATCGTCACGATCGGCATCGCCATGACGCTGCAACTGGTGGCGCTGAACGCGCAGTGGCTCACCGGCGGCAGCCAGGGCATCGGCGGAATTCCGCGCCCGCTGCCGGACTGGTTCACGACCGTGGCCGGACGCAATCTGCTGATGCTCGTGCTGGCACTGGCGATCGTCGTCATCGTGTACGCGGCGCTCGAGGCGATGGTTCGCTCGCCCTGGGGACGGGTGCTGAAGGCGATCCGTGAAGACGAGACCGCGGCGTCGTCACTGGGCAAGAACGCCTTCGGTTATCGCCTGCAGGCCTTCGTCATCGGCTCGGCCATCATGGGGCTGGGCGGCGCGCTGCATGCCAGTTTCATCGGCTACATCAGCCCGCAGGATTTCCAGCCGATCTTCACCTTCCAGATCTGGACGATGCTGATCGTCGGCGGCAGCGGCAACAATCGGGGCGCCGTGCTCGGCGCACTGGTCATGTGGGCGGTGTGGACGCTCAGCGGCACCGTGGCCCAGCAACTGCTGCCGGCCGGTCTGCAGATCAAGGGCGGCGCCGCACAGGTCATCCTGATCGGTCTCGTCCTGATGGTCATGCTGCTCTTCCGGCCAGGCGGTCTGATCGGCGAGGAAGCGTCGGTGTCGCGAATCGCCTTGCCGCGCCGGCGTATATCTGCGGCGTCTGCGGCGTCTGCGCAACGGCGTTCCTGAGCACGTTGCAACCCGGGCCGTTGCGTCGCGGCGCGGGATGCGGCACCTGCCGCACGCAAGCTGGCTGGATGGTCCGGACCCTGGTCCCGGGCGGTGCCCGCAAACCGTCCGGCTGCCAACGGCTGTTGCAGAAGAAAGACAGGGTGCAGAAAATCACCTCGAAACCGTCGGGTCGGTGGCAAGATCGCGAACGTCGGCACTACGCCCACGTGACCATGAACGAAGAAGAACAGAGAATCGAAGGCCTGATCAACCGCGCCGAGGCAGGAGACGAGGAGGCCACCGGCATCCTGCTCGAGATGATCGAGGAATTGCTGGCACAGGGAATCGGCGTGCCGGCATCGATCCTGCAGCGCACGACGCTGCACTGACACCACCCGGGCCGGTTCGTGTCGAACTGCGCCGATTCACACTGCACCGCGCCGTGAGAGCCTGTCCGCGGCGGTGGCCGCGCAGCATGCGGCGTTCAGGTGCCGCAGAAAGTACGGTAGGTCGCCGTCACCTCGGCCGGTGCGGGTTCGGCGAAATACGCCTGCGCGGGATCGTCGTCATACGGGCGGCACACGGCAGCGAGCAGGCGCTCGAAGGGTGCTAGGTCGCCATGGTCCGAAGCGGCGGCCAGCGCTTCCTCGACACGGTGGTTGCGTGCGATGACAAGCGGATTGACCCTGCGCATCGATTGCGCCCGGATTGCCGGTGGTGCAGTGGCCCTGGCATCGCCACCCGTTTCCGCATCGCCGGTCGTGTCGTCCGCGACACGGCGGTCAGCGCCGATGGCGGACACGGCGGTGCCGCCGTCGTCCTGCGCACACCGTTCGCGCCAGCGCGCGAGCCAGGCATCCAGCGCATCGCCATTGGCGAACAGCGCGTGCAAGGCCCGATCGTCACCGTCGGCCGCGTCGGCCAGGCGGCGCCAGCCGAGCGTGAAATCGACCTGATCGGCCTGCATCAGTGCCAGCCAGTCGTTGATGAGCCTGCGATCGGCTTCGTCATCGGCCCCATCGCCCCGGATACCCAGCTTCGCTCTTTGTCCGGCGAGC
>JACDJB010000456.1_pt1 | contig 43504 bp, 27 predicted proteins | sample 7454121 | NCBI WGS metagenome assembly JACDJB01 (sample SAMN14253290, study PRJNA609438) | sludge metagenome | isolation source: sludge after 25d culture with pyrite | collected 2018-12-20
AGTAATGGTTAATCAGTTTAGCCTGACCTACTGCCGAAAAAAGCTGACGTTGATCTACCACGTCCATTTTCTTCGACACTCCCATAATACTCCTCCCCGAAGCTACAGCACCGGATGAAACCAACACGATTTCAACTCCCTTTTTGTGCAATGCAGCCACCTGATCCACCAACGCCGACATCCGGGTGATATCCAGTGTTCCATCCGGTCTGGTCAGGACATTGCTTCCTATCTTTACTGCTATCTTTTTGTATTTCATATTTAAATATACCATATAAGTCAATTAAGTTACATATAAGTTATTATTGCGTTTTTGCTTATCACCTTATAATTTTTCATTGTTGTCCGGTAAATATTTTACAACATAGATTTCTCCCTTCGGTCGAAATGACAATCGAGAATTTATCTTTTAGAGAGGGTTAGCTGACAGCTTTGCCTCCAGCTAATCCCTCTCTTGCATAAATCAATATAAAGAACTGTCATTCTGAGCATAGCGAAGAATCTAATATTTTTTTCCGGACAATAGTGATAATTTATATAAAAAGCTTATATGTAACTTAATTGACTTATATGGTTAAAAATTATCATTCATTATAAACCACATGCAGCACAGTTGTACCAACGGCAAACAAAGTTTCCTTATCAATATTGCTCATATTGTCGTTTACCGTATGCCAGTAATCACCAAAACCTTTTTCACTCAGTGGGTCATACTGTATAATATTAGCGCTGGGAATTCCGGCAATCTGATTCACATACAAATGGTCATCTGTTACAGAGCCTCCTGACTTATTGATAAAATACTTATCAAAGCCCAGATTTGCAGCTGTATTCCAGATTTTATCCACTACATTGCGTGCGTAATAATCAGAAATATGTTCCCGATAAAACTTGGCATCTCTTGCACCTACCATATCCAGTAAAATTCCAAATTTAGCCCGATAACCTTGTACATGCGGATTTTTCGCCCAGTACTGTGAACCCAGACACCATGAATCGACCGCATCACCCCTGTAATTTTCAGGAGCTCCGTAATCTTCCGCATCGAAAAATATTATATCCACACCTAAACGGGGCGATTGCAAACCCATTTGTCTGGCTATTTCAAGTAACACGCCTACTCCACTTGCCCCATCATTAGCTCCCGACACAGGTTTGGTATAATTTTTCGGGTCGGGGTCATGATCCGACCAAGGTCGACTATCCCAGTGCGCAAAAAGTAAAATCCGCTGTGAGGAGCCGGGATTGAAAGATCCTATAATATTAACAGCATCCAGCACATCGCCGTTGAAAGCAGTCAGTTTTACCTTTTGCTCTGTTACTTCCGCCCCAAAACTGCGGAGCGATGCGGCCAAATACCCTGCACACGCCTTGTGCGCAGGCGCATTTGGAACTCTCGGACCAAAATCAACCTGTTTTTGTATATATTGATATGCCGAATCAGCAGAAAAAACCGGGATATTAACTGCATTTTCATTTGAAGCAAGCGGCTTTGCCTGTTGTTTACAAGAAAAAAACGACGCGATTATCAGTAATACATAAATTTTTCTTATCATTGCATATTCATTTTGCCGAACAAAGATACAGCTTTTTTATAAAAATATATATTTAGTGTTTTTTATCAAAAAAAGTATGTTTTTGAGCATAAAACGCAAAAAATAGGTTGTAAAACATGTTTTTTCATTTGTTTTGAAACAAAATTCAGCTTTTCTTTGCAAGCGTTAACTAAACAACACAATCTTTTTTATACCTTAAAAAAACTAATACCTATTTACAACGCGGGACTTTGTGAAAAGTCCCGCGTTGTTTTTCTGCTGATAGAAATTATTAATCACTCACTGCAACTGTACTCCAGATTCCTCTCTTCGCTGCGCTCGCTCGGAATGACATAATTATATACAAGAAGAAGCAATTCCGCCGGACTATCTTTTTCACAAACATCTTTTATTCTGAAGCGGCGGTTCTGGAGGTAACAGCACCCTTTTTCTGCACATTATTAAAATTTTGTGCAGGTTTTTGTTGCATGTTCAACAAAAACTGCTATTTTTGTACGGGTTTTTTATAAGCCGGTAAACACTCTCCTTTTGGGCGAAATCGGAGCCTGTTCATTGAAATGAAATAAATTTATTTATTAACCATAATAATACGCAAAATGAGTTTTAATATTGTTGTGCTTGCAAAACAAGTGCCCGATACGCGTAATGTTGGGAAAGATGCCATGAAAGCCGACGGAACGGTTAACCGCGCCGCGCTTCCTGCCATCTATAATCCGGAGGATCTCAACGCACTCGAACAGGCACTTCGTTTAAAATCTAAAGTTGAAGGCGCACAGGTTCATGTACTGACAATGGGACCCGCCCGTGCTGCCGAAATCATCCGTGAAAGTATGTATCGTGGAGCCGATGGAGGCTATCTGTTGAGCGGACGTGAGTTTGCCGGTTCGGATACCCTCGCTACTTCTTATGCCCTTGCCGCCGCCATTCGTAAAATCGGCAAAGTGGACGTAATCATTTGCGGTCGTCAGGCGATCGATGGTGATACCGCTCAGGTTGGTCCGCAGGTTGCAGAGAAACTGGGACTCTCACAAATTACCTACGCGGAAGAAATTCTTGACTTGTCGAAAGGAAAAATTACCGTTAAACGTCGTCTGGAAAGAGGAGTTGAGGTAGTTAAAGGCGCTCTGCCCACAGTTATTACCGTAAATGGTTCTGCTGCCAATTGTCGTCCTCGTCACGCCAAACTCACCCTGAAATACAAAAATGCCAAAACGGTTAGTGAGCGTCAGGCTTCTTCTACCGATTATACTGATTTGTATGAAACACATCCCTACCTCAACATTGCTGAATGGGGGGCTTCCGATATTGAACACGAACCACAGTGGCTCGGACTTTCCGGTTCGCCCACCAAAGTTAAACAAATCGAAAGTGTTGTGTTTACCGCCAAAGAAAGCAAGCGCCTAACGCCTGCTGATGGTGAAATCGAAGAGTTAATCAAAGAACTAATTGCTAACCACACAATCGGTTAATTAAGTCAACAGTCTACTGTCGGCAGTCAATAGTCATAAGATCTGTACTGCACAACAAGACCGTAGACTGGATACTATAGACCGCAGACATCAAAAAAAAATGAATAACATATTTGTATATTTAGAAATTGAAGACGGCATCGTAGCAGATGTTAGTCTGGAGCTGCTGACCAAAGGACGCACACTGGCCGATAAGCAGCAATGCAAACTGGAAGCTGTTGCAGCAGGTTATCAGCTGGATAAAATCGGAGAGCAGGTTTTCCCTTATGGCGTTGATACTTTGTATCTGGCCGACGACAAACGCTTGTCGCCTTATACGACATTGCCTCATACTTCAATTTTGGTAAATCTTTTCAAAGAAGAAAAACCTCAGATTGCCCTGATGGGTGCGACTTCAATCGGACGTGATTTGGGTCCGAGGGTTTCATCAGCCTTGTTCAGTGGTTTGACTGCTGACTGTACCGCCCTTGAAATCGGAACTTATGAAGATAAGAAAGCAGGTAAAGTTTATAACGATCTGTTATATCAGATTCGTCCGGCTTTCGGAGGCAATATCGTGGCTACCATTGTGAATCCGGATTGCCGTCCGCAAATGGCAACCGTGCGCGAAGGTGTTATGAAGAAAGAAATCCGCAATGCGAAACATGTAGGCAAAACAGTAAAATTAGACGTTTCAAAATATGTTTCCGACACCGATTTCGTGATTGAGGTTATTGAGCGTCACATGGAAAAATCGAAAGTAAACCTGAAAGCTGCTCCTATCATTGTGGCCGGAGGTTACGGTATGGGAAGTGCAGAAAACTTCAAAATGCTGTATGATCTGGCAGCTGTACTGGGAGGTGAAGTAGGCGCTTCACGTGCAGCAGTTGACTCAGGAATGGCTGAACACGAAAGACAAATCGGTCAGACCGGCACCACGGTTCGTCCGAAACTCTATATCGCTTGTGGTATTTCCGGACAGATCCAGCACATTGCCGGGATGCAGGAAAGCGCCATGATCATCGCCATCAATAATGATCCGGATGCGCCCATTAACGCCATAGCCGATTATGTGATTACGGGTAACGTGGAAGAAGTTGTCCCCAAAATGATTAAGTACTACAAGAAAAACAGCAAATAAGATGAACTACTACAATAATAATCCGGCATTAAGATTCCAGCTTTCGCATCCGTTGATGCAAAAGATTGTTGCTCTTAAGGAGCAGAATTTTGTTGAGAAGGATCAATATGATTACGCACCGCGTGATTTCGAAGATGCTATCGACAACTACGAAAGAGTATTAGAAATTATCGGTGAAATTTGCGCCGAAATCATAGCTCCGAATGCTGAAAGCGTGGATCATGAAGGTCCGCAGGTAATCAACAACCGTGTAAAATACGCCCGCGGCACCCAGGAAAACCACGATGCGCTTGCTCAGGCAGGCCTATACGGTATGTCACTGCCACGTCAGTATGGAGGTCTTAGTTTCTCCATGATTCCTTACATTATGGGTGGTGAAATGGTGTCGCGCGCCGATGCGGGCTTTGCCAATATCTGGGGCTTGCAGGACTGCGCCGAAACCATTGCTGAATTTGCGGACGAAAGCATCAAAGCTGAATTCCTGCCTCGTGTTTGCCAGGGCGAAACCTGTTCAATGGACCTGACAGAACCGGATGCCGGTTCCGACTTACAGGCCGTGCAACTCAAAGCTACCTACAACGAACACGATGGCGTTTGGTATCTCAATGGCGTAAAACGTTTTATCACCAATGGAGATGCGCAAATCAAATTAGTACTTGCCCGTTCAGAAGAAGGTTCGACCGATGGACGTGGATTATCGTATTTCGTGGCGGACAATAATTTTGACCACACGATTAAAGTGCGTCGTATTGAAAATAAATTAGGTATCAAAGGTTCGCCAACCTGCGAGCTGGTATTTACCAACACACCGGCCAAATTGGTAGGAACCCGCCGCATGGGTCTGATTAAATATGTGATGTCGCTGATGAACGGCGCCCGTTTAGGTGTTGGCGCACAATCGGTTGGTGTTTCTCAGGCTGCTTACGACGAAGCCATCGCGTATGCCCGCGAACGCAAACAATTCGGGAAAGCCATCATCGAATTCCCGGCTGTGTATGAAATGATTTCTCTGATGAAGGCCAAACTGGATGCTACGCGTGCCTTGTTGTACGAAACCACCCGTTTCGTCGATGTGTACAAAGCATACGAAGCCATCGAAGCAACACGCAAGCTGACACCGGAAGAACGTGCTGATTATAAAGAATATCAGAAACTGGCCGATGCCTTTACACCGATTCTGAAAATGTTCTCCAGTGAATTTGCCAACCAGAATGCCTACGACAGCATCCAGGTACACGGAGGTTCGGGTTTCATGAAAGACTATGCCTGCGAACGCATCTATCGCGATGCCCGTATCCTGACAATTTACGAGGGAACTTCCCAGTTGCAGACTGTTGCGGCCATCCGCCACGTCACCACCGGCAATTACCTCAAACAAATCAGGTATTACGAGGCTCAACCGATTAATCCGGAATTTCATTCTTTGCGGAAGAAGCTGATTACTATGACTACTTTGCTGGAGAATTCCACAAACCGTGTTACAGAAACAAAAAATCCGGAATATATCGACTTTCAGGCGCGCCGTTTGGTTGAAATGGCCGGTCACATCATCATGACCTACCTGCTCATCATCGATGCAAGCCGCGATGACATGTTCCGCAAATCAGCAGAGGTTTACCAACGTTATGCAGAAGTGGAAGTCAGAAAACATGCTACTTTCATCAAGAATTTCGATGTGGAGCAAGTGGATAAGTATAAGATAGCGTAAAGCAGCGAGCGAAAAACTAAAAGCGAATAGCTAAAGACACAAACAAATAGTTTTGTTAGGCACAAATTCAGGTAATACTCAAACTGGTGCTGCTTCCGCTGAATTTTAAAATAAACACAACAACCGTCAGAAAACAAGTGGTTTTAATCGCAAGACGATTTCGACACGAGTTTCTGACGGTTCTTGTTAAATGACAAGTATTATTCTAATAATTCCGATACACCCTGATGGCGTTTAAAATGGCTTCATCTTTTACCGGCACAAAATCAACGCTGATTCCTTTACCGTTTTGAACGTTGACAATAAATTTCTTTGTTACTGCATTCAGTTCTCCAAATTCTTTGGCAATATTCAAATCATGTATTACTCTGTTGCCATTGATATCCACACTGAATATTCTTTCGTCCATATCATCGGCAATCGCATCATCGCCCAAATTATAAACCAACACTTTAGATGTTTTCGACATCAGTTCAGCAAAATACAGACTGACAGTATATTCACCATCCGGCACATCTAATTTAAAACTTTCTATTCCGTGACGCATAGTCTGAAATACAGGATCTATATTCGTATTCAGAATATTTAAATCTGAAGCCGGTTGTTGCCCGTGCCGGGTGCGTTTTACATAATTTTTACCTCCGACATATCCCCAGCTTCCGGGGGTATATGGTTTTTCCGGCAGCCATATAACCGCTTTATCCTTTTCTTCAAAATAACGCTTACTACCAAGCATCACATTAATGGATTCGAACGGTAATTTTTCATCTTTCAGATTCGCTGCAACCAGCCTGAAATCAACCTTTATCTGATCACGCACCGTACGCCCTCCTTCTGCATAACCGACAGCTTCCAGCACATTCACACCAGACACAAACGGAACATTGAATTCTGCCATGGCATCAGCGGTTTGCTGCTTTCCAATCGAGACTCCATTCAGGAAAAATTCAATTTCGCCAAGATTTGAATATACCTTCACAGGTTGCAAACAAGTATAATGCTCATCTGCATTTCCTCCTCTCACAGTCCAGTTTCTGCCTCCGATATTAACAACCGGCTCTTTTCTGAACAGTGCCTGATACTGTAAATAAGTGTCTTTTACCTGGCGGTCTGTCGATGTAATTCCCTTGCTATTGATGTGAGGCACGGCATTTCCTCGTTCTTCAGAATGAAAATCATTCAGATTCCATATATTGGCGCCAACCACATACGGACGCTCCATGATGGCTTTGATGTAATTCTCATGATAAAGATTTGCCCATTCCTGGGTATAATCGAAACGTACCGGATCAAATGCATGCAGGCGGGGATCTGCATCTGCTCCGTATTCGGTAATAATAAACGGAATACCTTTCAGTTTTTCCTGTGATTCATCTAAAAACTTGCCAAAACCATTGAATACACCGCCATACCATCCCTGGTATAAATTCCACCCGATTAATTTTGATATTTTTGTTAAACCGGCATTATGATATGTGTCAAAACTGCCGTGAAAAGGTATCAGTGTATATCGATACGGATCATCGTCCCTGATTTGTTTCTCGATCGCTTTCGCCAGCGTCTCGACTGATTTCAGATAGTTTTCATGGCGCTGTGATTCATCGCGAAAAGGAGGTCTGAGCAATACTTCATTCATATAAGCCCAAATCAGAACCGATGGACGGTTGTAATCCTGAAACACCATCTCACGTGCCATTTCAATCGAATTTTTAAAAAACCCTTCACTCTCAGTAATCGCATTTACAATTGGAATTTCGACCGATGTTATTATTCCGAGTTTATCGCACATTTCCATCACCACCGGGTCCTGTGGATAATGTGATACCCGGAGGAAATTCCCTCCCATCTCCTTCAACATGAGAACATCACGCACATGAAACTCATCAGACAATGCATTTCCCAAGCCATCAAAACACTGGTGGCGATTCGTACCAATTAATTTATAAGGTTTACCGTTCAGATGAAAACCTTTCTCTGCTGAAAATTCAAACCAACGCAGTCCCAGTGGCTGAAGAATCTCATCCAGCAACACTTTTGACTTTTCATCGTAGATACGGGTACGAACAGTATACAATGAAGGAGATTCCGGACTCCACAAAGCCGGAACCTTAAGTTCCATTTGTTGCAAGTCCTGCTGGTTATAAGTTTGCTTTGCAAGTTTTATTTTTTTGGAAACTCTAATTACTTCGCTTTTATCGGGATGGATAATTGTATGTTCTATTCTTACACGACTATCGGCAGCACTTGCATTTGTCAACATAGTTTTAACTTCAATCTTTGCCATCTCTTCCCTGACCACAGGTGTATTCAAATAAACACCTTCAGAAGCATAATGTGTTGTCGACACGTGTTGCTTTCCGGTAATGATAAGAAAGACATCCCTGTAGATTCCACCAAAGAATGTAAAATCAGCAGTCAAAGGGGGAATATCTTCATTGTAACGGTTGTTTACCTTGATTGCAAAGAGATTATCTTGCCCGGTTTTAATCAGAGAGGTAATATCGAAACTAAAACGGGTATAACCACCCACGTGCGTACCGGCGCTCTTCCCGTTCACAAACAACTCTACTTCCTGGTTTGCCCCTTCAAAGTATATGGTTATCTGCTTTTCTGAAAATCCGGCCGGAATCGGTACTGAACGTCGGTACCAGGCTATATTCCTGTAATAACCCGGCTCGTCATCCATCACATCCGACACGTTCCATGTATGCGGCAGATTCACCGTTTGCCATTGCTGATCGTCGCACTTACCATCCTTTGCTTCAGCAATATCCTGACGGATAAATTGCCAGTTTTCATTAATAGAATACTTCAGGCGGGGAGATGAAATCAGATTCCCGGTCAACAACACTATCCAGAACAGCAAAAAATACTTTCTCATACTTTTAAAATTATTATTCAGAAGTTTTCTGCAAAAATAGACTGATTAAGATATTACGAGTTGAATAATAGTCCAGAAATCGACAGCGAAATGATAAAATCATCCATTTAAAGAAAACACAATTGATTGCCGGAATTAACACATGATTGTATGTTTAAAATCAAACCAATTAATGTTATAATGATGATTACATTTACTTTCTGAACAAAGTTTTTACTTAAATGGACAATATTGTTATGATATTTCAGATCAAAAGGTGATATTCGCATTGTTATTATACTCTAGCATCTTAATTAACAAGAACAAGTCATCAAATCATGAGAATTAAATCTATCCTGCTATTTCTTTTTCTGGGATTCTCCAGTTTCGTTTTTGCAATCACGGAGAAAAAGGAAATCATGCAACTAACCGAAGAAACCTTATCTGTTTCCGCTCATCAAATGATGGGATTATACAAAAAAATGGCCGGAATTCCGGGCAGACTACCTCGGACAATCGACCGGAATGGAAAGCTTATAACTTCACCTGACAAATGGTGGACAAGCGGTTTTTTTGCCGGCAGTTTATGGTATTTATACGAATTTACAGGTGATGAGGAATTCAGGAAAGCTGCACTTGAAATGACAGAGAGGGTCAGGAAACAACAATATACCACCAATGATCATGACGTTGGATTTATGATATTTTGTAGTTTTGGCAATGCCCTGAGGCTGACGGGTAACAAAAATTCAGAACATGTAATCATTACTGCTGCACGCTCTCTTTCTACGCGATACAAAGAAAACACAGGTGTAATCAGATCGTGGGATAGTAAACAATGGCAATATCCTGTTATCATCGACAACATGATGAATCTGGAATTACTTACGCAAGCCACGAAAATATCGGGAGACAGCAGTTTTTATAAAATTGCGGTTTCTCATGCCGACACTACCCTGAAATACCATTTCCGGAAGGATGGAAGTTCGTATCATTTAGTAAGCTACGACACGATTAACGGAGGGTTTGTCGAACGGGTAACGCATCAGGGAGTTAACAATGAATCAGCCTGGGCAAGAGGGCAAGCCTGGGGTTTATACGGTTACGTTATGATGTATCGCGAAACCAAGAAGAAAATTTATCTTGACCAGGCCATCAGAATAGCAGATTACATTGCAGGGCACAAGAACCTTCCCAAGGATAAGATTCCTTATTGGGATTTCAACGCTCCAGACATACCCAATGCGCTCAGAGATGCTTCTGCCGGAGCAATCATGGCTTCTGCCCTTGTTGAACTAAGCACTTTCACCGACAAAAAGCTGGCGAAAAAATACTATTCCCTGGGGAAACAAATGGTTCGTTCGCTGGCATCGCCGGCATATATGGCTAAGAAAGATGAAAACGGGCATTTCATTCTCAAACACAGTGTGGGTTTTATGGCTAAAAACAGTGAGGTTGACGCTCCCCTGACCTATGCAGATTATTATTTCATTGAAGCTATGCTCAGAATCAGAAAAATTGAGACTGCGAGAGCAAGCAAAACACATCCCGACCGCCGGTATTGGGTTGAAAATATGATAAAAATCACCGAACCTGTTCTTGCTAATTTAAGTAACAGCACACTAAGGCAACAAATGCCCGTGGAAACAACCAAAGCGGGAAGTAAACGGGGGCGTGAACAGGTTTCCCATCTCGAAGCGCTGGGCAGAACGATATGTGGTATTGCTCCCTGGCTGGAGCTGGATAGTGATGACAGCAAAGAAAGTAAGCTACGTACCAGATACCTGTCAATGACACTTGCTGCATTAAAAAATGCGGTTGACTCAACTTCTCCCGACTTTATCAGATTCAATAACGACAGGCAGAATCTTGTTGACGCGGCTTTCCTCGCTCAGGGTTTTCTGCGTGCACCTGAAAATCTTTGGGGTGGTTTAGACAAAAAAACGCAGGAGTTGATGATTAACTCCATGATAGCGACCAGAACTTTCAAACCACTGGAAAACAACTGGGTACTATTTTCAGCAACTGTAGAGGCGTTTCTTTTCAGTTTCACCGGCAAATGTAATTTCGAAGCCATTGATTATGCTTTGGAAAAGTTAGAAAACTGGTACAAAGGAGATGCCTGGTATGGCGACGGACCGACATTTCATTTTGATTATTATAACAGCCTGGTCATACATCCGATGTTGTATGATGTACTTGCGGTTATCAAAGACATTTCTCCTGATTACAAATCCAGATTTAACCTTCAGTCAACACGCCTGAGCAGGCATGCTGATCAGCTCGAGAGACTGATTTCTCCGGAAGGGACCTATCCGGCCATAGGTAGATCGCTCGTTTACAGGTTCGGTTGTTTTCATGCACTTTCACAGGCAACTTTACTGAAAAAACTGCCTGATCACCTGAGTCCCGTACAGATACGTTCAGCTCTGACTGCCGTTATCAAACAGCAAATCAGTCAGAAAGGCACTTTTGACAAACATGGATGGCTGACACTGGGTTTTGCCGGACATCAGCCGGAACTGGCCGAGTCCTATATCTCCACGGGAAGTCTGTATTTGTGTTCAGCCGTTTTTCTTCCTTTGGGTTTATCGGCTGACGATGAGTTCTGGACTGCAAAACCTGCCGACTGGACAAATAAGAAGGCATGGAAAGGAGAACAGTTAAAGGCTGATAAAGCGTTGCGAAAATAAGACTATAACCGTTTATTTGCAAACAATATATATTGTTGCCAGTCGTACCGGGTAATATCATGTTTTCCGGAACGGATGTGATACGCTACATGTCCGTTATGCAAAGGTACCTCCACCTCGGGCATTGTCTTCTGCCCAATATCTTTTAATCCGTACAAGCGATAAACATCTCCTGCCAGCAGGGCGCTCATAAATTCTCCTTCAGGATCAGCCCAGGCATCCTTATCGGCACTGGCGACATAAACCGGCCGGGGAGCCACCAAAGCAATGAGTTGATGCTGATCAACAGGGAGCAGTTCTTCTTTGTCGTTATACTTTTTAAAATTGTTGCAGAACCAATATGGAAAACGTGTATTAATCGCCGTAAAAGTTTCGCCCTGCTTTCTGCGTGACAAAGCAGCACCACCACAACCTGAATTATTCGAAATGACGAGCGCAAATCTTTCATCTGTCGCTCCTGCCCACAAAGCAGCTTTCCCCAACCGGGAATGACCTATAACCGCCACCTTTTCACTGTTAATCTTATCATCTTTTTCGAGATAGCTCATCACACAACGGAGTCCCCACGACCAGGCTGCAATGGTCCCCCAGGTATATTTTTCTTTTTTATAAATTGCATGTACACCATTGTCGAAACCATCATCATAATCTGGGTCTATATCCCCGCTATAAAGAGTTACCAGCGCATATCCGGCATCAACAATCATTTCCACAGGCCAGCGATTTGTCCTGATTCCCCGCATTGTTTCTTTTGCTCTGTTATCTGTTTCTTTTTCCCGGTCTGGAACCCATAGGGATGTAAGGGGCACTTCTTTTTCGTTGGTTATCGTATAGTTTCCCCAAAAGTTATATCCTAAAAACGCCGGCACTCTGCCTGGTTTATTCGGATAATAAATCAGGAGTTCAACCGGATTGGACAGTTTGTTCAAATAAAGGTTGACTAATCTTCTGGTTGCTTTTCCATTCAACGCATTTTTATCCTCCTGCACTATCCTGAACTTAATATTCTTTGGTACAACCGGAGCTGTTCCATACACCTCATTCTCAAAGATGGAACGAATTTCTTTTCTACGTTTCTCCCAATCACGTACAGATTTCACTTCTGAGCCGTCATTAAATCTCAAAAGCGGAGGAAGCTGCAATGTGTCCTGACCTGAGACAAAAGAGGAGCATACTATAATCAACAAGCTTATAATGCTGTTTCTCATGCTATTTGTGTTTAATTAACAATACTCAGTTTATAGAAAGACGTTTTTCCGTTATTGCATAACACACTCAACAAATAAATCCCGTTCTGAAATCCCGAGACATTGATCCTGCTTTCATGTGTACTCAACAGTTTTTCTCCATTTATTGTTAACAATTCAGCTTTTGCAAAATCATCTCCTCTGATATAAAGTTCATCACGCACCGGATTAGGAAAAAAACTGAATGCATTATTTTTTTCATTAAAAGTCGGAATATCGGTTGAATCATCCCAAAATGTCAGTATCAGTTTCGGATGTAAATTAACGTCAGCATGCTCCCGGGAAGCAATTTTCAGGGCTGAACCCGTAGCATTCAGATCATGAATTTTAAATGATACATTTTCCTGATATGGCTGATCATAAATCCATCCTGTTACGTCGAATACAAGTTTCTCCTGAGGAACTATTCCTTTCAGAAACGACAACCTGTTGTAACCGAGGCGCCAGTCGTTATTGGTCTGACGCACTGCTCCCGTCAATGTCGACTCTTCCCATGACACATCACTGATTCCGGATGCGAATAGCGCCCTTGCCGACTCATCTGTCTGGATACAGCTAACCTCCAAAAGGGCATTTTTCAACTTCGGGAGTTTTGATCTCAATAATGATAAATCAAATTTCAGAAACGCTTCACGGCGATTTGCTTCTGTTGCGTGATGGCGGATTTCCAATTCTGTTGAAGATGCAAAGTTAGCCGTATTCGTAGTACCGGGAATTACATAAGTATCGGCCACCGCTTCAACAGTATAAGCTCTGGTCTCCACATCAGGTCTACGATTTATCCCGTCAAAATGATCAATAAGCCTGTACACCTGTTTATTCAGTTCTTCCATGTAGCCGGTCATATCTGTATATTCAACCAGCGCGTTGCTCACAATGCCTTTATTCGAACCGTCATCATCATCCTTGAAACGGAAATAGTGCCAACCTATATAATTCTTATTTTTCAGCAACTCAATACAAGTATTCTGATAAAAATACCCTCTGTGTACCTGAGAGTTGACATACCAACCGGCGCCCGACTGCGTACCCGGCTGTGTATTTATATCTTTAATATAGAATTCTCCCACTAAACAGGGTTTATCCTCAGTCCAGGAAGTTGCCGCGATCTGTTCATTTGGCGACCACCGGTCGTAAAAGTTAACGGAAGTAACGTCCATATATCTATGAGATGCTGCCACTACTGCCGGAATAGCCCTCGGACGACCATGAAAGCGACTTCCGAGAATCAGATGGTTTGGGTCATATTTCCGGATAGCGGCCGCAACAACTTTAAAATAATGTTCTGCGAGATAAGCGGCAAACTCCTGTTTCAACGCTTCGGTCACTTTCGATGTATAATTGATACAATCCGATTCGCTGAGGCCCTTTTGAGCTGCCCATGCTAAGGCTGCATTCCTGCTTGGATCTCCAGCCGGTAAATCTTTAACCAGATTGCGCAACTGGTCCTGGTTGAAGTTAATTTCATTGTCGGTAAACCATCCAAGCAAATCTCTTTCTTCTGCAAAGGGAGTTACATTGGTATTGGCCAGATTATCGCAGTATATCTCAAACTGCGGATCAAGTACAAGAATATGATCCAGGCTGCCCTGTACAGACGTTGGTGTCGTATAGTAATTCTTTCTTACATTTTTATAACTGAGGAAAAAATTAAGTCGCCGTGTAAAAGAAAAGTTCGCATAATTCTGAAGGTTGTAACCTGACTTAGTCTGACTCTCGCTGGCTAAGAAATTTCCGGAGCCATTATATCCCAAACGTCTGGTAATATCATAATCGTTTTGTATATTCGCTGAGCTAAAACTCGTCACAGCCATGTTGATACCGGCATAACCTTCAGGATCAACCATCCACCATCTGCCGTCAATTTTCTTTACATAGAAAAATCCCGTCGAGTCTGTTCTCAGATATTTGTAAGTACCATACCGGGTAAAATCATCCGCTCCATCCGCCTTGCTTTCGAAACCGGGAACCAGGCCGACTAATTTAGCCTGACGGGTAGTCCAGCTACCGGAATAGGAACTCTTCGTCTGAATGGTCTGATAATCATTTTGTGCCGACAACAAAACCGGGAACAAAAAACCAAATACTACTACAACTAAATTCTTTTTTGTACAATTCATTTTTATTTAATTAAATATTTTATCGTTTGAGGCCTACCTGAAGAATCAGTTATATCAAGAAAAACAACACCTTTCGGCAGATTATATTTTTTTTCTCCATTTCCTTCTAAACGGTCAACCGACAAACATTGTCCGGCCGGATTAAACATTTTCAAAGATAATGCTTCTCCTGAGTTATTTTTTACAATCATCCCTTCTTCACTCCTCATTATTGTCCATTTTCCTTTTGTATTTTCATAAAAACCTGTATTTCTGTCGAAAGTCAGTTCATACACACTCCGGGAGGCATCTTCGGAAGTAACAGTAATCAGAATTGTATTCTCTTGTTCCGGACCGGAAACCGACACCTCTGCAAACGGACTGTCGGCTATTGCTAAAACATCTGCTTTATCCGCAGTTATGCCGGAGGCTATGTTATAAGTGAACTGTTCTGGATTAAAATCCTGCAAAGGCATACCATTAATTATTACAGCCACCAGTTTCGAATTGCCTGTTTGCGCCGGGCAGGAGGATTGCGGCTCTGTATATGAACTCAGTTTCCATCCGTCAGTTCTGAAAGGAGTAGCAGGAATATCCACAGCATTATACAAATTGCAAACCGGATTACGTGCCCACCCATACCTTACGGCAACAGGTTGAGAAACCTGCGTACTTCTTAATGCGACTGTACTATCATTCAATATAGTAGCTTCTGTCGGTTTAAATTTTTTATCTGTACCGCTTACAACAAATCCCTGTAATTCAGCATCTCCGGTTTTTATTTTCAATCCTTCACCTGTATTTTTAAAATACAAGTAAACCGAGTCATTCGATATCCTGTACCTGTTCAGCACTGGTCCTTCTGCCAGCAATTCAAAGCCGTAGGTATCCTTCAATGCAATATTTGCCAACCTGATTCCAACCACTTTTTTATTCCTGGGATGCATGCGGATATCATCATCCGGATTAAGCGCTTCTTCGTTCGTGTCGATAATTACAGCCATACCGGTATTCGGCACTGTTTTATCATACAACAAAAAGTTTTGTTGTTCCCGCAAATCAGCCCATGTCGCCTCTTCGTAAACAGCAGGCGCCGATACATTAAACATCTGAACGTAATAAAACGGTAGATCTCCCTGATTCCATAAAGTCCGCCAATCCTCTATGAGCATTTTCATCATATAGCGATATTCATTCGGTCGCTTTGTATTGCTTTCTCCCTGGTACCAGATAAAGCCTTTCAGGGGAAAACCTTTCAGAGGATTAACCTGTCCGTTAAAATTAACTGAATGTGCGTTTGCACTGTTTCCCGCATCCAGAAAATCATTTCTTCCTGCAATTTTACAATACTCAGGTTCGGCAAGTTTCCAGGGACTTAACCATGTTTCCAGTTCGGTTCCTCCCCGGTATGCCTGCATAATGCCGACAGGAATACCTGTTTTTTCATAAATCTCCCGGGCAAATACGTATGCTACCGCCGATACATTGTCGGCTACTTTCAGGCTATTACAAATAATCCAGGGTGCAGAACCCGCATTCACCTTTTCCGAAGGTTCTGCCAATGCATTATAGCTGGCTCTGAAAGCACGTATATTCGGAAAATCATCAGCTTCCCTGATATAATCTTCAGCTTCCAGCAGATGGTTGACTTTCTTCTCCATATTCGACTGACCTCCTGCTAACCACACATCGCCAATCAGGATATTTTCAAGTTGCTGAAACGTTTCCGGATAACCTTTAAGGCTGAATTTCAGGCGACACGGCTCAACAGAAACGGCCTGAGCGGGAAGTTGAACTTCCCACCGGCCATCTGCATTAACCTCAACCGAATCTTTAACTACCCTATTTTGTCTTATAAACTCAACCAACACCGTGTCTCCGGTAACAGCCCAACCTCTCAGTTTTAATGGAGTGTCACGCTGAATTACCATATCCGAACTAATAAACCGGGGTAATTCCAGGTAATGATTTTCGAAATCGGTTCCTTTGATTGCATTCCAGGTTGTAGCAATCCGCAAACCGTCCAAGCTGAAACTTCCTGCATTAGTCCTTCCCTGAATTGCAAAAACATTCGCAGAGACATCATTTCCGGTATCTGTTAAAGGACCAATGACCGGACTTCCCGGATTATTTGCATTTAAATCAGGATTGATAAATAAACTTACCTCATCATTTCCACTGCCTGCGATAAAATCATATTTCACTACCACTAAATAGGTTGTTCCGAACGAAAAAGGAGCACCCGTAGTGTAAGTAACCGTTCCGGTTGTAGTTTTAACCAACCCAAACTGAAATCCATTTCCGTCAGCTTTTAAATAAACCCTTCCTCTGAAAGCATTTCCGCTAAAAAAGCCAGCGAAAAAATCACCTGTACCAACTGAATTTACACGAATCAGAAAAGCGTAAAAATAGCTGTTATTGAGGGTTCCTGTAAAACTCTTCTGAACACGGTCGCTCAACGGATTAAAAGCGGCAGCCAGACCTGTATCCGAGTCCGGATATCCCGGATAACTTAAGCCCATTGTTGATATGGTAACTTTGTTTGTGCCGGCTGTTCCCAAAACCCAACCATTCTGTCCCACTAAATCGGAGTCTTCAGCATAGTCGAAATTATCATCCAACAACAAAGCTGTGGATTGAGCATAAAAATTATTGGATATCCCGATCAAGCAAACAACCAATAATAATTTTATTTTGAAATAAAAAAATGCCTTCATACAACAATTTAAAAATTACCCGGCAGAACCGGAATTCACTACAATAGACCTGAATCCTCTCCTGTGTTTCAGCGGACAATTTTCAACATCTTTCGCTGCCCGGCATTAGCTACCAACACAATATACACTCCATCCGGAATATTTGAAAGATCGACATATAATTTGCCTGACAGTGTTTCAGAAAGTAATGCTTTACCTGATAATGAGAAAATAGTCACAACAGCCTCTCCGGCGTTGGTTACATATAACTTCTCATTCATGACTGTGACATATAACTCATCCGGGACTTGCTGCGGAACAGCTGTTGCAGGTACAATTTCCTCCACAACCAGCACCGGCCTGAGTACTTCATTTTCAGCTTCCTTGGTGTTAAAGTAAACATTTTCAGTACTTCCTCCTGTTGCCGCGCGTATCAGAAAACTAATCTCAGTCTGTGAATCAACAATATCGGATTTCAACTGATTAGTCACATCAAAACTGGTCCATAATTCAGTACCTGTAAAATTTACCACATCCAATCCACTCCCCACAATCGTTGGTTTGTTTGCCGACAATAAGGTCGACTCCGTCCATTCGGTGGTTGTTTTAAAGACAGTCAGAGAAACCGGCTCTCCCGTAAGCGTTGTTGAGGAAGACAGTTTCAACTTCGCCGACTTAATTTTACTTGCATCAAGCCCGGCAATATTAAATTTGATATAACCATCGAAACGCCAATCGCCATAGGGACTGTAGCGTACACGCATGGTATTCTGAGCGCCATAGGCAGTCGTCCCCAGAGATGTCTTCTGGTAAGTATCATCCGTGGGAGCAATCACTAAACTTTCGGTTTCAACATCTTCCTGTCCTTCTTTGGTTATTGTAAAATCACGTACAACCTCATTCTCCATTTTTTGTCCGGATATATTTTGCAGTTCTGCGGAAACAACAATTCTGTATACCTCATTTTTTATCATATCCGATGCCGGCGTAAATTCATAAGTTGTATTACCCGTTTTAGGTTTCCACGTACCTGCGACCTCAACATTCGATGCTTTATGATATATTTTCACATGCTGGACAAAAGCTACTAAATCAATTTCTGACAGGAATCTTACCGTAATCGGAGCATACGGAGTCAAGCCAAGCATGGCAGCAGGTAAAACACCGTCATGAATAAGGATACGCGTTAAACCATCCGTATCAACTTCAGTTGCGTTCTCTTTCGGATAAATATAAAACACTTTCAGCGGATCCGTTACAGATGCTTTGAGATAATTATCAAAGTATGTTTTGAATAATTTATAACGATTTTCACCGGTTGCCAGATCTGTTCCAAGGCCAGGATAAGTATGTCCAAGGTCTTCCATCCAGAATGCCAGGTGTTTATTATCAAGTTCATTAAATCTTTTCACAACTTCAGGATATACATCCCATTGTTTATACTGTTCTTTTGATCCCGCAGAAGTAATCATAGGCACCGTAAACTTATCTACATAGGTATTTACACGACGTGTACCATTACCGGCAGCAGCATAAGCTACATCAACCGTGCTTGGCACACCCGGCCAGGGCTGTGGTTTTGTATTTTCTACCCCTCCGTACAAGAAATGTTCTCTGCCATCAGCATTCTTAGTATTGGCAATACGGACAGAACTGTACGATGCTTTCGAAATACCCATAGTTCCTATTTTTCCGTTCAGATTATAGTCATTCAGATGGGTATTGATATAACGCACATAAGCAGTAACCAATGCGTGACCCGCCCAATCTTCAAGTGTATACCTGTCGAAATATGTCCAGACATCCGTTCTGGCTAACGGATTATAACAATGATCCACATTGGCCCATGCATAACCGGTTGTCAGAAAACCAAACGGGTATATATTGCGGTATACTACTTCATTGGTTCCTGTAGGGTTAAATGGTTTCTGACGTGGTGAATTCGAGGAAAAATTAATGACTAACGGCACATCTTTCAGCGGCGATCCACTCGGATAAACCAAATCCATATACATGTTGTAATCAATCGGGTTTCCATGTTTATCATACATTTGTTCGGGACTGGTAACAGGTTGCACTCCGAATGTTTCCACAATTTCTTTATTCCATGTGTCCATGATGCGGTTTATCAGTCCGTCGACTCCATGATCGAGAATGTTCCAGATTGGAATTTTATGTTGTAGTATATGACCCTCCGGAACATAATAGATATTATCCAAATCAGCCTCCTCTGTTGCAGTAGCATAGGTTGCCAACAATGCCGGACTGGCTTTATGGAATGTGACCAGATAGTCTTCCAGTTCTGGTGAGGTTTTTGGAAAACTACTGCAATCAACAGGGATCACCCAAAAGTTCTGTTTTTGCAGACTATCAATGATAACCGCGTCGGTTTCTGTTCCTATTCGCTCCTGAGGGAGGTTTTGGAGATAGAAAACGACCGGCTTGGGTGTTTTTTGGGCTGATAACGTAAAAACAAATATCTGACAGATTAATGTTAAGCAGATATAACGCTGAAATGTTCTCATAAGCATATTATTTTAAGTTAACACAGAGCATGATTGAAATGAACTTAAGTAATCATGCTCTGTATCAGCATCTCAATTTTTATTGAATTGAAACTTTTTCCACCACGGATTTACCTCCTGGTAATTCTAATTTCAACAAATACAATCCTTTGTTTTTTACTTCAATGTTTGCTTGTCCTGAGATGTTAACTAAACTTACGATAGCACCATTTGTATTATATAAAGTCACTTTTGCTGATTCTGCATTGATCTGTATTCCTCCTGACATTGTACCTATAGAATATAATTTCCCGTTCAAGTTGGAATCAAGACTTGTTCCTGTGTCCATTTTATATGTTTTAACGGTATAATTATCTACCCACATAATTTTATCAATATTTCCACTATAGTTCTGAAAAAAACCGAAACTTGTCATTTCTGTGTCTACCAATTCATTATTTACTCCGGAAACAGCATAATTAAATGTACCTTGTCCCGGATCTGCAAAAGCCCCTCCCGTATTAGGACCATCGAACCTACCATTCATCTTCCATGTATTAGTACTTTTTATATAAACTATTCTGAAGCTCATGTAATCACGCCCATCGGTAGGAGAAACATCTCCCAAAGCAATAGTCGTTAGTTTTGCATTTGCATCAATACCATTTGAAAACTTAACCAAACGATATTTCTTCCCAACAGCTGCTTCACCATATACTACGGCATATCCATTTCCGGATGCATAATCAGCGGCATCAGCCAAAAGAACGGCACCAACCGCATTCTGTGCATCGTCAAAACCAGATAGAGTTGAATTATAATTCTGCCTCATATTAAATGTCCAGACAATTGAGTCGACATCTGTCGTACTAAGTTTAGAGGTAAAAGGAGAAGCATAAGCCGACAAATTTCCAAAAACACCATTTCTACCCCAATAACCTGATCCTTTCCTGTTGGGTATACGTAGTACATCCACAGTAGTAGTTGTAGTAGGATCTGCAGCCGGATCACCTACGCCAGTTACTTTATTTACCGTATAAGTTGTTGTGGGAACCCCACCTACAAGATTACCTCCACTAAAATCATCAGTAAAAACTGTTGTTTCAACAAGAGTTTGAGCAGATATGAATACAGTGCAAAACAAGAAAGCTATTGCCATCAATGCCTTCAGATTTGTTTGATAATTCTTTTTTGTGTAATTTGTTTTCATAATATTTCCTTTTTTAATGTGAATAATTTTATTGAATCATAATTTTTCTTGTATAATGCTGCTCGTTTTGTCTGAACGAGAGCAGATATATTCCTTTGTTAACTTTAAGATCGACCGATTGATGAGCCTGTAGCAGGTGTTGATAAACGCTCCTGCCGGTTAAGTCAGTTATTTTTAACCAAACAGGGTCTTGATGAGTGACAACAGTTAGACCTCCGGCATGATGCTTCAACAGCGGAAGCTTAATTTGCTCAGGCTGATCTGTTGCTGTTGTATTAAAAACTGCTCCGATTAATTTTTCAGCATACCGTTCTCCCAATAGAATGGCGCTTGGCGCATCAAAATGAGGATCTGAATTGTCTATCAACGGTGTACAGCCTTCAGCCGAAATCCAGTCGCTATTAGGTATATTAGCTGCTATGGTACGAATCATCGTATTGAAAGCTGTCGAACCTGTTCCTCCTCCACGCCAGTAAGCAAGCTCACCGGCAACAAAATATAAATCAGGTTCATTCAGATCTTTACGCAAATTTTCGACCATCGTTTTTAACTTCTCCATATAAGTCCCTGCATTTCCACTGTCACTTTCGCCCTGGTGCCAGATTACCCCACGAATCCTGCCGAAACGTTGTGCTTCTTTTGCCCGGACAACAGATGCATCATAATTTGATTTACCGGGTTGGTACCAGGTTGTAATCGAAGATCCCCCCTGCGCGTTCACAACAAAAGCCATAGGTTTGTGCATGTATTCCTGTAATTTCAGGGCGCAGGAATAAGATGGTCCCAATTTTTGCAGACTGATATCTTTTCGGATATTCGAGTACTTATTCATTGGATTCGATGCATTCTCAAATTCTCCGGCAGGAGTTAGTAAAAACACATCCTGCATTGCACCGGTATAAGCTGAGAAATCAGCCCGGCCGGCCATATTCGACTGACCTATTCCCAATATAATATCCAGTTTGGGCAAACGCCGGAACTCAACACGGTAAATACGCGTTTCCGTTTTGTCTCCTGAAGTTACATACAGGCTTGTCGTGCGCTCAGACTCCGGGGATGAACTATCCACAGAAAGTGCATTTTCAATCCGGGTTACGGCTCCGGGCTCATTCGGTACGACAGTAATCTCCGGAACTTCTTCGGCACTATAAGGCAAATAAACAACATAAGCGGTTTTCTCCTTATCAAAAAACTCAAGTGATTTCCCATTAATCAACATGTCAGACAAACGGGCATCATTGGGTGGCGGCAGAAGTTCAAACACGATCGAATAAGTAAGCATGTCCTCACCTTTGCTTATACTGATTTTTGCTGTTCGGCTGGCTTCTGTTCCGGTCAGACCGGCTGCCTGTGTCACAGATACTGAAGTATCCCCATACTTGGCTGTAGCCGACACATCCGGAATAACCGTTGTATTATATGGCAGCCGGCACACATAGCGGTAAACAGATTCCAAAAATCCTTCAATCCGTACTCCATCTACCCGTATATCAGAAGCTCTCAGCAGTTCTACATCTTTTTCAACAACAATCAGTTCTGGTGTAAAGCCGCTTTCGTTCTCCTTCGAATGAAATTCGACAATAACCCCGGCAGCGCCATTCTTTACAACATTCTTTTCCCGCAGGCGAATGGAAACATATTGTTTACCTGCAGCCAGTGAATCTGTTATGTATCTGGTCAGATTTGCTCCGGAAAATTCAATATATTGGGCAGGTAGAGCCTGACCGGCAGGTACGATATAAGAAGCAAGAACCGGTGAAGTCATATCGGTTCCTGCCTTTTCTGTAAAATTCAGAAAAGTAATATCATCCTCCGACCATGTATTGATTTTTACCGGATACAAATCGAACTGATGTGCATTATCGCCACCTGCCTGAAACCCGTTTGTATAAAGCCGGAATTTAACCGACTGAGCAAATGGCGACAAGGATGATATATCAAATTTAAGAAAAGTAATCCGACGAAATTGCGCTCCTGCAGTTGAGTGATACGTTTTCAGCAAATCCTCCATCCCGCGGATGGTATTATCACTGTACGTATAAGTATCATCAACCGGGATCAGCCGGTGTTCAACTTCTTCTGCCCCGATTCCCTGAACAATCAGAAAAAGAAATAAAACGAATGTAAGAAACTTATTCATACCGGTTTTTTTCTGTATCAATACATTTGAATCTATCAATATCAACGGATAATAATCTTGGCTGACGCCCGCTGATTCCCCTGTAAACTCAGGATATATACGCCCGGATGTAGCGAAGAAGCATCGATTCTTCCATTTTTCTCAACCAACGACCCGGATAAAACGCACTGACCGGACAAACTATTCAGTTCAAACCTGTCGTAATTGAAATTTGATGCTGTAACAACAATATGTTTATCATCCATACGATACGAGAAGTTTGTTGCCGATGCATTCTTCAATCCGTTTGGAGCCGGTAACACTTCTTCCCAGGTAAGTCCGACCCGAATGCCATCGATAGTATATGCCGGAGCATTTCCTGCTGCTGAAGCACGCAGGTACAAGCCTCTTGCTCCCCCAAAGACCAGTCCGCTCTGGGTATAGCGATATAAATCATTCTGATTAGCATCCTGATGAATCAGATCGGGAGTTACAGGCTCACTTCCGTTCAGGGCTGGGTTAACATAAAGCGACATAACATCATCAAACTTGCCGGCCTCCTCTGCTGCACTGGTACCATTTAATACGCCCACATGATATTTTACAACAAGCAGGTGAGTTGTGTTTGCGGCAAGAAACGGCCCAGTTACTGCATTGACCCATGTTGTGGCTCCTCCGCTCATCTTGTTGATTCCGAGGCTCACCTCTTCACCCGGATAAGTTGGATCGACTGAGGCAAACAACCTGCCACCCCAATTTGTACTGGTCGCTGAAGGCTCCATTTTAATTCCGACAAAATAATCGCCACCTGACACTGCGGTGTTTGGAAAATTTATCAGAAACGAAACATAGACAACCGAATCGTTCCGTACATTTTTTGAAAAAAGTTTAAAAACACCTTGTCCAGCATCACCATTATACTTTAGTGAGTTACCAATTCCTGAACCGGCATAACCGTTATAAGTTAAAGCTCCATCCTCAATATTAAAACAATTAGTCCCGGATGCGCTGTTACTCTGAGTAGACCATCCCGTTACACCATCAAAATTATCAGAATTGGCAATTGCATCCAGAATCAACACACGATTGGCATCATAATCAAAATTTTCTTCCAGCAGTAACTGTGCCTGCAGATTAGCAATACCAGCTAATCCAATCATAAAAATTAAAGTAAAAATCTTGTTTTTCATAACTTATCTAATTTAAAAGTTGAATATAAAAATTACCTGTCAAAATAGTCTATGAGCGAATAAACCTGTCGGTTAAGTTGCTGCATTGAGTTCATTAAATCTTCATAAAATCTGTAATCATTGTCTATGATTCCTTTGTTCGAGTCAATATTCGACGGATCTACCCCTTTGGCTGTCGGGTCATTATCCTGATATTTGAAATAATGCCAGCCTACACAGTTTTTAGACTCCAGCAAAGCCAGACAAAAATCCTGATATGCATATCCTCTGTCTCGCTGTGTATGTACCGTATAGCCGGCTCCTGTTGTATTTGCCAAACCTGAGTCCATCGCTTTTGTATAAAACTCGGTGATAATAAACGGCTTTCCCGACCATGCAGCCCAATTGTCGAGATGTTCCTTAACCGGAGTCCATACTCCATAATAATTTACCGACACCACATCGCAGTATTTTCCGGCAGCATGCATTATTTCAGAAACGAATTTAGCCGAGCCATGTAAACGGCTTCCGAGATACATGTGGTTCGGGTCTGCCTTGCGAATAGCTTCCGATACAATGCGGAAGTATCTTTCAGCAACCAGACCGGCAAACTCACTTCTTTCTTTGTCGGTGATCTTATCAACTGTCAGACGTTTTTCTTTCAACCATTTTTCCGCAGCCATCCTTCCCGGATCCTTCGGATTTTTAAGCGTCAGGTATCCTTCCAGATTTTTAATCCCGAATGGCAATTCGTTATCAGAAAAATATCCGAAAACATCCGGATCATTTTTCCAGCCGCTAATCTGTACTTTAGCCAAAGAATCACAAAATGCCGGAAATTCAGAGTCAAAAACAAAGATGGTTTGATTCGGGAAACCGATATTACCGGGTAACTGGTATGTACCTCCCCTTTTCTTTCCGTAAGATGCCATCATACTCAGATTAACCGAATATGAAAGCTTGTGTTTCTGACTTTTGTTGTTATAAGACTGTACGACAGGATAATTACTCCATGAACCTATGCCATTAAGTCCATATTCCTCGAACGCTTTAGCAGATTTGTTTGCCCAGTCTTCTTCAGATTTATACAATTGTCTGAATGCTTTCTGATTTTTTTGAGATGTACCTTGCCTGAAACCATTTATCACGGTTTGAATATTGCAATATCCCTCAGGATCTATTACCCACCAGCGGCCACCTGTTTTTTCGACACGATAGAAACCAGTACCGGCTATTTTCTTATTAATTGTACTGCCGTATTTATTGACTTCATCATTTCCCATATTTTTAAACCCTTGCAGATTATTAATAATCCTGGTGTCAAAAAATTGCCAGGGTTGGTTATTATCTCCCTTCACCCATTTTTTTGCTTCTACCCGGATAGGAGTATAGGTTCTGGAAAATGCAGGTGCGACAACACCCCCATAACAAATCAGCAAAATATATATTAAAACTTTCATACGTTGATAATGTACCACTATTCGTTATTCGTTATTCGTTATTAGCTATTCGCTCCCCTAATTATACCCCTCATTCTGAGGAAAGTTTTCTTTTCCCATTATGTCGATTTGCGCCTGAGGAATAGGCAATCTTACATGATGTGGCTGTACATTGTCTCTGATAGTTGTATCATTCATCAGTACCACATTAGCAGTGGTTTTAATGTATTCTCCACCATATTTCTTGATTCTGTCAATCAGAATTCCGTTTCTTTTCAGGAAAAACCAGCGATCGCCCTCCATTGCTAATTCACGTGCATGTTCATCGATAATCATATCCAATGTAATGGCTCCGGTAAATTTGGTATTTCCGGCCCGCTCCCATGTCTTATTATAGTAATAGGACAAGCTGTCACTCTTACCCAAATGATAATATGCTTCTGCTCCCATCAGATAGGTTTCAGCCAACCGGTAAATGATGATGTCTTTAAATGACTGCGTTTCCTGGGGGCTGATTCTGGTATATGAATCATTATACTTTGTACATGCCGGATGCAGATTCAGATATTGAGCCTGATTGGCTGCCACGATGGTGTCTCCTACTTTTTTACCTCTGGGGACACCCGCTGCGTTATTGTAAGTCCAGGCGTGTTTATAATATGCATTGTATCGTTTATCCTTCGATTTATTATATTTACTCAACAAATGATTATTAGGGAATAAACGTCCCCAGGGATAACCTCCGGATGCAAAATCAATTAACATTCCCTGTTCCTGATTATACAACGGTGTGAAATGCAGTGCCAAACGATGACCGGAGGTGCTTCCCGTAGAAGGACTAATGTACCATCCTCCGTTCCCTTTGCTCCATTGTGATATCAGGATAGCTTCACTGTGATTCAGGTCAGGACCGTTAAAAACATTATCCAATGCAACCAAACTATAAACCCCACTTTTATCGATGGCATTTACCTGATTAGCCACTTCCTGCCAGTTTTGCTGACATGCAGCCACTTTTGCTTTGATGTGGCGTGCAGCTCCCTGAGTAAAACGTCCGGGTTGGTTGGTTGTCCATGATAAATTCTCAATGGCATAATCCAAATCACTGTTGATTAACTCATATACATCGGCAGGATCGGCGGGAGAATAAACTATAGAATCATTTACATTTTCAGGTGTTGTCACCCTTGTGTTCAGATAAATTCTGTCATATTTCCGCAACAACCAAAAATAAGCATGTGCACGGAACACCTTTGCTTCGGCAAGCGCCTGAACTGCGACCGGATCAGTCATATCAACCTTATTTGAAGCCTCAACCACCAGATTTGCATACCCGATAACAGCATACATGTGGCGCCATATCCTACCTACAGTCGTAGTCGAGCCCTGTAAATTTAAAAGCCTTCCAAACTGGGGAATTCCTTCTCCGGCGCGTGGAACTGTTATATCATCTCCCATCAGCATATTGAGCCATACAGTGGTCTCCGTATCATTGTTATTACGGAACAGCTCCCTGTCTTTATAGTACATAGCCAATACCGCACTGGCCATCCCTGAAGGAGTTGATACAATATAATCACTGGTAACTTTTGTATATACTTTTTCCTGAAGAAAGTCTTCACATGATGATAACAGTATAAGTACCATCACTAAAACTACGCTATATAAAATCTTTTTCATGGTGTTCATTCTTCACAAAATTGAAATAGTTAATCAAGAAACTTTAAAATGTAACATTCAGACCGGCAACAATGGTTTTTGGTTCCGGATAGCTTCCGGCACTTACCTCCGGACTGTAAGAGAGATAATCTGTCATTGTCCATAAATTTGTAGCCGTAACATAGACTTTTACCTTATTAATTCCTAAGGGTTCAATCATCTTCTCAGGGAAACTGTACCCCAGTGAAATATTCCGGAGGCATATATAAGAAGCATCCTGATATGACAAAGATGAAAAATAACTGATTGTTGCGTCTCTGGGTCGTGGATTTGTAGTCGAGGGGTTTTCAATTGTCCAGTAATCAACTTTGATACCGTTCAATTTTCCATGTAAGTCTCCCCCCGAGTTGGCATCATATAAATACGGATTTGATCGTAATGCACCCTGAACTGTGTAAAAATCAAAACTAAAATCAATTCCTTTCCACGTCACTACAGATCCGATTGAACCAGTCCACCGGGGCGCTCTGTTCATAACCACCCGGTCGTCGGGCGTAATTAATCCATCTCCGTCAGTATCTTTTACCTTGATATCTCCAGGCTGAGGTTTGTAGTTCGGTCCATAATCAGGAATCACGTCATCAAGCTGCCATATACCATCGAACTGATAGTCGTAATATGCATCAGCATTATAGCCGATAAACCATCTGTTTGCAATATCATTTACGGGTTTACCTTCATCATCCACTTCACCGTTCAGAGCCAATATTTTATTTTGGTTAGCTGCAAAGTTCACGTTTACCATCCAGGTCAGGTCTTTCTTTTTAACAGGTACAAGGTTCAACGACACTTCCACACCCTGATTTAAAACAGACCCTATGTTAACCAACTGAGAAGAATAACCGGTAATCTGATTTATCGAACGCTGCATCAATAAATCGCGTGTTGTAGAGTGATAATACTCAATAGTACCCGATATCCTGTCTCGTAATAATCCGAAATCAATCCCTCCATTAAAAGAACTGGTTGTTTCCCATTTTAAATCGGGATTCGGAAGCTGTGTGCCCGGAAGATAACCGACAAAAGGTTCTCCTGAACCAAATTGCATATAAAATGAGTTTACAAGTCCCTGTGACTGATACGGATTTACCGCCTGATTACCTACATCTCCATAACTCAATCTGAGTTTAAGATTGGAGAGCCATGCCTCGTTCTTCAGAAACTCTTCCTCTGAGGCTCTCCATGCAAACGATCCTGCCGGAAAGAAACCCCATTTATTTCTTACGCCAAAAACAGAAGAACCGTCGACACGAGCAGATGCAGAAAACAAATAACGATCCATCATATTATAACGTATTCGCCCCATGTAAGACAGTAAATTACGGGGAGTTATACTTCGGGAAACAGGATCTGTTTTTGCAGCAGCTCCGATATTATTGTACCCCAGATCATCTGTCGCAAAGCCATAGCCGGTCATAGACATGCCTGTTGATTTCTGACTGTTTGCACTTTGAACCAACGTTAAATCAAGCTTGTTTTGTCCGTTAATCTTATAATCATAAGTCAGAATGTTTTCCAACAAATAGTCGGAATACTGATCTACATCAATCGAGGCCACACCATTAGAGGTACTGCCTTTTTCGTGTAATTTGTTCAGGTAGGTCCCCTGTTCTGACTGACGGGTATTCATACTCGCATTTAAACGGTATTTTAATCCCTTAATAATTTCCCAATCCAGCGTAGCATTTAACAACAGCCGGTTTACCTGTCTTTCATTCAACATATTTTGATTGTTCCAGACGGGATTCCACTTTGAATCAGCCAATATATTCAACAAATCACCTTGCTCATCGTATGGACTTAATAGAGGCGATTGCGTAATGAACCTGCTGAAACTCTCATCTTCAACAGTTTGATTCGATTGGGTGTAATTAGAATTTAAACCGATGGTAACAGATTTGGACAGTTTATGGTCGGCGTTGAAACGAAAGTTCGCACGCTGAAACGATGCAGGCTGTATCATACCTTGTTGATCGTAGTATCCCAACGAAGCAGAAATACGTGTGGTAGCATTGCCAGACCGGACACTTAAGTCGTACTTTTGCTGTATCGCCGGTTTAATCATCAGCTCTTCCCAGTTTGTATATTTCTTATCCACCAGATTCTGATACATATTCCCAAACAAAGAAGCATCATCGAGATAAACTCCCTCAGGGAAAGACCGGTTGGCTTCGCGTTTAAGCTGAACCCATTCATCTCCGGTGTAAAAATCGAAATTACGTTTGAGGTTTTGAGTTCCAACATAAGCCGAAAAATCAACTACCGTTTTGTTTTCAGCACCTCTTTTTGTCGTGACCAATACGACTCCGTTTGAAGCCCTGGCACCATAGATTGACTGCGAAGAAGCATCTTTTAAAACCTCAACTGATAAAATATCCTGTGAATTAAAGTCATCAATATTAGAAACAGGAACACCATCAACAATAAACAATGGTGAATTGCCTCCTGTTAAAGACCGTTTTCCCCGAATCAGGATATCTGACGTTCCTCCCGGCCGGGCGGAATTTTGTGTTACCACCACTCCTGCTGCCTGTCCGCGCAACATTTCGGCCACACTCGAAGTCGGAATGGCATTCATGTCTTCTGCTTTAACCGAAACTACAGAACCAGTCAAATCACTTTTCTTTTGCGTACCATAACCCACTACAACAAGTTCTTCAAGTATTTTGGTATCTTCTCTCAACGTAACATTCATTACATTACCGCTGCCAACTTGCAGTGTTTTTGTTTCGTAACCGACATAGCTGAATATCAACACATCTTTGTTCGAACTTGTTTCAATTGAATAATTCCCATTGAAGTCAGTAATGGTGCCGACACTGGTTCCTTTTAATACAACGCTTACACCGATCATCGGATCACCAGACGCATCGTTCACTGTGCCTACGATATTTCTCTTTTGCGCGGCAACCGGCAAGACAATGAAAAGGCTTATTAATGCAAAGAAGATAATACGCATCAGAGATTTTGACCCGTAATGATAACAATAGAGTTTTGGATTTACAATTTTCATGGTTTCATCAGAATTTGTATGATACAGATTTTAAGGGTATAAAATTCACGGTACAAACTTATACGGAAGAAATTGCATACCATAACAATCGTATTCAATTTTATGGTAATTTTGTCCAGAAGCCATTTATGTTAATTTTCACAACAAAAAAAGGCAATCGATGTAACGACTTTGCTATTTGATTTATAGATAATATAACATTACATCGTCCGGGACTTAATTGTAAATTCGTCCGGATTTTAATCAATAATGTAGCTTTTGTCCTAAAAACACATGTAGTTCTGTGGATTTGTATTTTTTTTATTATTATTGTGCGGATTTATCACTAATAACCAGCCATGAAGAAACAGGCCATATTATTTCTATATCTACTTTTAGTCCCGCTGATAACAGCAAATGGCATCCAGAATTCTTATTTTGAGCATTTGAAAGTTAACAACGGACTTTCGCATTACTCTGTAAATGCCTTATATCAGGATGAACACGGGATGATCTGGATTGGCACACGCGATGGATTAAACCGGTACGATGGCAACGAAATTACCGTCTACAAACAAATATCCGGAGATTCCACAGCACTTTTCGGCAATAATATCCGTTCGGTATACGGAGATAAAAAAGGACACTTGTTTCTACTGTGTAAATCTGGGCTGCTAATCTTCAATCTGCGGACTGAAACCTTCAAAACCATTCGCAGACAGGATGTATCTACCATCATGTACGGCAGGGAAAACCTTTGGTTTGCTTCATCCGATACAATTTTTTCATATCACCCCAATGAGCAGGCTCCTCTGAAAAACTACCTCCTGCTTTCTGACAAGTCCATACGAACCAGTTCTATCCTTGAAACCTCCGACAGGTTGCTTTATATCGCCACAAACACAAAAGGCATATTGGTTTACGACCGTAACCTGAAAATTGTCAAAAGACTGAATATCGGCGACGTAGTTTACATGTACGAAGACAGCAAAAAGAACGTATGGGTCTGCACCCGATACAATGGTTTATATAAGATTGATTTCTCTGGCGGAATGGTTAATTACCAACACAATCCGGCTGATCCGGAAAGCATTCCCGATAATTTCGTCAGGACAATCTGTGAAGATGATTTCGGAAATTACTGGATCGGGTTGTTTACAGGACTATGTAAACTTGACACCGAAAAGGAAAAGGAAAAGTTTTCTTTGTATAAGTACGAAAGACATATTTCTCACGGAATAAGCAATTCGTCGGTATGGACAATCATCAACGACGATCAGGGGACAATCTGGGTTGGCACCTATTTCGGAGGTATCGATTTATTTAACCCGAGATATTCTGTCTTTAACTTCTACGGAGCATACAGCAACACCCCCTATTCCCTCAGTAACCCTGTTGTTGGACGGATTGTAAGCGAGCCTTCCGGGAATTTGTGGATTGGAACAGATGGAGGCGGGTTGAATTATTTCGACAGAAGAACCAACAGATTTTACTCTTTTCAGTCCGAAGAAGGTAAGAACAGTATCTCTTCCAACACAATTAAATCGCTTTGGCTGGATGAAAAAAGAGGTAATTTGTGGATTGGCACCCACATGGGCGGACTGAACAAACTCAATTTACAAAGCCGGAAATTCACGGCTTTTTTACATGACCCCGGAAATCCGGCAAGTATTCCGAACAATAATGTAAGAGAGATTATCCACCGTGATGATACCATTTTTCTCGCCACACAAAATTCAATTGGAATCTTCGATCTGCGGACAGAAAAGTGCACAACTGTAAAATTCAACGAATTAGACCTTGCCAAAAGAGAAATTCCCGACATCTTTCTCGATTCGAAAAACAGGATGTGGTTCTCTGTGTCCAACATGTCGTATTGTTGGGTACCCAACACCCAACATATTGAGAAATTCGGCATGGAAAATAATGTATTACTCTTTTATGAAGATACACAAGGCCGGATATGGGCCGGAACCGATGGCGACGGAATTTACCTGTTTGATGAAAAAAACGGCAAACTCGAACCAAGCAAAGAATTCAATAAACACTTGCCTTCGAAATACATCATCGACATGAAAGAATCGGGTGGCGGGTATTTTTACGTTTCAACCAATGCCGGATTGCTCATTGTAGATACTGAATTACAAAATGCACAGATACTGAACAGTGTGAGCGGATTTCCACTGATTGCTCTGAATGAAAACAGCCTGCACATCACCGAAAAGAATGAGATATTCGTGGGTGGAATTAACGGAATGGTTTCTTTTCATGAAAAAGATCTCAATATTCCCCGTACCGGATATAAAGTAAATATTACGGGTATCCGGGTAAACAACAAAAAAGTAAACCCAGGTAAAGAATCCATCATCACGCAATCCCTTCCTTATCTGGATAATATTGTGCTAAAACCCCAGCATTCCGTTATCACCATTCTTTTCGCAACAACCAATTACATAAATGTCCTCAAATCAGACGTAGAGTATCAACTGGTTGGTTTCGACAAAGACTGGATTGATGCAAACTATCAGCAAAGTGTGACCTATACCAATCTGAATGCAGGTACATATACGCTCAGACTCAGGGGAAAAAACAAAACAGATGCCGGTCTGTTCCCCGAAACATCTCTGACGATAACCGTCTTACCTCCTTTTTATAAAACAACACTGGCATACATCATATATGCAATAATTATTTTAACGATTACCATCACAATTTTCCGTTTTTACACCGCAAAAATTCAGCTGAGTACTTCACTTGAATATGAAAAAAGAGAGAAAAAGCATATCGAAGAACTGAATCAGTCAAAATTACGATTCTTTACGAATATTTCTCACGAGTTCAGAACTCCGCTGACGCTCATCATCAACCAGATAGAGATTATCCTGCAAATGGGACACATTCCGCAATCCATCTACAGTAAGCTGCTGAACGTGATGAGAAATGCCAACAGGATGAAGAAGCTCATTACCGAACTGATTGATTTTAGAAAATATGAACAAGGTTTCTTACAATTAAAAGTATCGGAAAATGATCTGATCCCATTTTTAAATGAAATTTATCTCTCATTCAAGGAACTGGCTCAATCGAAAAACATCCGCTATTCATTTGAATACAAGGACTCTGACATCAAACTCTGGTTCGATAACAACCAAATGGAGAAAGTTTTTTATAATCTTCTGGTCAATGCTTTCAAATATACCCCGGTAGATGGCGTCATTACCATGAGGGTTGAAAATCTGAATAGTTATATCGTTGTTTCTGTTATCGACAATGGCGTCGGAATCGATAAACAATCGTTAGAACAGGTTTTCGACAGGTTCTATCAGGCAGAAAACAGTTCGCTCGACCTGACTACCCGGCAAGGTTCCGGTATAGGTCTTGCACTTGCCAAAGGTATAATTAACCTGCATCACGGCGACATCGGCGTTGTCAGTGAGCCAAACAAAGGCAGCAGGTTCTGGGTAAAACTACCTGTCGGAGATACGCATTTTACACAGGAACAAAAAACAACTGCACAAGATAAAGATCAATTATGCATTTCTGAACTTGCTGTACCCGATAAAGAATTCATCAATGAAATCATTTCTTCTCAGCAAGAAGCCGATGCCCGTAATTCGACCATTCTTATCATTGAGGACAGCGAAGAGTTATTAAATATGCTGGCCAATATCTTCCATCCTATTTATAAAGTGATAACTGCTACCGACGGACAGGATGGCTTTGAGAAAGCTGTAAAAAACCATCCCGATATCATCTTAAGTGATGTAATGATGCCAAGAATGTCGGGAGTGGAAATGTGCTCAAAACTGAAATCGAACTTTGATACCTCCCATATCCCGATTGTATTGTTAACAGCACAAACAGCTGCCGATTATATGGTTCAGGGCTTTTTGACGGGAGCCGATGACTATATTATCAAACCTTTCAATCAGAAAGTTCTCATTACGCGCTGCAATAATCTGGTTAATTCGAGAAAACTATTGCAGAAGAAATACGCCATGCAACCCGATCTGGATCCACAAATTGTGGCTACAAATGCAATCGATCAGCAATTACTCGAAAAAGCAACTGAAATAGTTGAGAAAAACATCGATAATCCGGGATTTGACGTTAATAAGTTTGCTTCCGAGTTATGCTTAAGCCGTACTAATCTGTTCTATAAATTAAAGGGGGTGACCGGACAAACGCCTAATGATTTTATCATGAACATGAAATTGAAAAGGAGTATCTATTACCTGGTAAACTCTCCCGATATGGACATAACCGACATTGCTTTTCAGGCTGGTTTCGGTTCTTCAAGTTATTACATTAAGAAATTTCACAAGCTATATGGTTTAACCCCGGCTCAGTACCGGAAGAAAAACACAAAATAATTATCAACTTAAACTATACCTGTGAAAAGCAACCCTGAGGAGCAATCATTTGTTTTTCTCGGCCTCTAACTGCGCCCTCGATTTACTCTGCGTTACAATATATACGCCGGAAAACACGAGTACCGCCGCCAGCGCCTGCTGATAACCGAACTGGTCGATACCTACAAGAACAGCCACCAGCGAAGCCATGATGGGCTGCACGTAATTGTACATACTCAGGGTGGTGGGACGAACCGCCTTTTGACCGATAGGAACCAAAATATAGCTCAGGAAAGTTGCTAATACGATTACGTAAGCAATTGCTAACCAGGTGGAATTCGTTAAAGCTGCAAAATTCACTTCCTCAAGCAAAGAATAGCTGAAAGGCAATCCGGTAATAGTTGCAAACAGGAACATCCATTTCATAACCGTGACCGGATGATATTTGATAATCAAATTCTTGAAAAGGGTAAGATACAGGGCAAAGGATACGACTGCCAGGAAAACGATGATATTCCCGAGCATATTGCCATTGCCGGTCACAACAGTCTGACTGCTGAAAACAATGATCAGAGCGCCTGATGCGCCCACAACAACACCGATTGCTTTCAGTTGTGTAATAGGCTCTTTCAGGATGATGGCCGATAATATCATCGTGACAATGGGCAACATCGTCACCACAATGGAAGCATCAATTGAGGAAGTCATGGACAAGCCCACAAAAAATGGAAGTTGGTTGAGTGTGAGCCCGAATACGGAAGCAAAAAACAGCAGCAACACATCTTTAGCCGGCACATGCTCACGTTTAAAGAACAGCGATGCCAGCCAAAACAACACCATCGCACCTGAAAAACGGAAAAATGTGAGTACAGTAGGGTGTAAAACCTCCGGCATCAACATCCGGGCTACCGGATTGTTGACTCCGAAAAATATATTTGCCAGCAGCAAGGCAAGATGCCCTGTTAGTTTCTTTTGTTCCACAAGTTTCAATTTTGAGGGGGCAAAGATAGTTATTTTTAGCAGTTAGTGAATAGTGGAAATAGATAAATACTTCCCGACCCAATTAATGTAATTTTCCGAATCTGCCGTTGTCAGTTCTCCTTGTTTATTAATCAGTTTTAATTCTTATTGTAAATTTTCTGTTGAAACTCGACACCATTTAGTGGTTTTCCATTCAGAGTCGGAATAATATTAAACTGAGGATCCATAAAAATCCATTTGTTTAACTCTTTTGAAATTAATTCATGTTCGTTTCATATTGTATTCTTTGTTCTTATTTTGTCTGGTTTTTATTATTTCACATTATCTTTTTCGTCTGTAATGCAATTGTGTCAATCCTGTGTCGAACGTTTTTACACTTTTAAGTTCAAGTAGTTGTTCTGGCCTGCCATCATTAAACAGCCTTGTCCCGCTACCAACTAAAACAGGTACAACAGAGATAACAAACTCGTCAATAAGATCATTTTTCAATAATTCGTTGATTATTTCAGCCCCACCATCACAATAAATATCCTTACCGTTTTCTGATTTTAATCTTTGAACCAAATCGCTTAATTTTCCTGTGAAGAAAGTTGTTTTCCCTGTTCCCGGTCTTTCCGTCTTTGTTATTACATATACGTCTCGTTGTCCGTTGTCGTAATGAGAAGATCCAATTTCTCTTAACACATAATCATAGGTTTTTCTCCCAAGGATTATGGTGTCAATGTCTGCGGTAAATTCTGCGTAACCATAATCTTCTCCTTCTTTTTCAACTAATCTCAAGAAACTAAGGTCATCATTGGGCTTTGCAATATAACCGTCTAAACTTGTGGCTATAAAAAGAGATAATTTTCGCATTGTTATTTATTTTTTTCTTTGCAAACATAAAAATAAATTTCAATAAATTTAACACACGGGAGTGTTTTTCTTTCATTCCTGATCACTACATATAGAAGTATAATGCACTGACAAAATGAATGTTTTATTACAGTCAATGGTGTTAAATGCAAAAACAGGACTTGATTGAATACAGAACGGCATCTGTCTCAAATTAGATGGGCATCTAATGCAACAAGATGAGCATCTATCTTAAACTAGATGCTCATCTATAAAAAACCGGTCGGTTTTTTTGGGGTAAACCGACCGGGTCAAATCTTTATAGTCAGGTTTTAAGACATTTACAAGCAATTTATTTTTTCATGATCTTTTGCATTATTTGACTGGCTTTAATTCCGGCCTTTACAACATACAATCCTTTTGGGAGCTCTGCAATATCAACATCATTAATGCCTTCCTGCAATACTTGTTGCATTTTTAATTGTCCCTGAATATTATATATCGAAACAAGTTGTTCTGATGCTTCACTTGTACAATTTATAGTAATAATACTATTTGCCTGGTTTGAAATGATTTGTATGGAATTCTCTCCATGTGCCTTATCGATCCCGGTATACGTATCTTCCCATACTTTTACATTATCAAAATAGTCAATTGAATGACCTGCATTACCTCCATGTAAAAGGACGGCATTATACTTCGAAGTATTAGCGGTAAAAGCAATATTTGCACCTTTCTGAACATCATCAATCCATACATCCATAGTACTCATTGGGACGTTATATTTAATTTTTACTTTGTACCACTGGTTTGGATTATAAGATTGAAGTGTGGTACCAGCTGCTACAATTGAACCCGATTCGAGAAAACTAACACATGCATATCCATTACTAAAGGATGATCTATAATTGTTATTAAAACCAACCAGCGCATGTGGATAGTTCTTCATAAATGTTGTACCTTCATACGTAATTTTCACATTTACTTCAAGCCATACCATATCTGGTTTCGTAGTTAGCATGAATTCAGCATTTGCAGAATTGTTTGATTTACCTTCCAGTTTCAGAGAACTGGTTCCTGATACAAATTCGGAATTTGTTACCACCTGTAAATCGCTACCGTATCCAGGATATTGCAACACCCAACTTGAAGGAAAAGTTCCAACGGTATACGAATCAAAATCTTCATCAAGCAAATACGAACCTTGACATATTGCCCTATTACCTAAAAGAATAAAAACAGCCAGGAGAATAAATGTATTTTTTTTCATTGTGTGAATGTAATTAATGATTGTTAGTTTTTTATTGATGTTTTGGCTTAAAACTTGGCCGGATACGAATGAACACTGTGTACAATAGTATTATTTTAATTATTTCAAGCAGTGCAAAAGTATGTATAAAGAAGAAAACGAATGTTCCATTTTTACAGGATATAATGTTCTGTTTTTACAATAATGCTCTTTAGAACTTAATTCTCCGCCATGAGATATTACATCATATAATAATAAAGCCAACTGGTCGGCTGTGAATCCGTCCGGTTGGCAAATCATAATTAATCCTGATATTTGTCTATAAACTTATTTTCAATGTTTATGAACTGCATGGGCACCAGACCGATCTGCAATATCATGAATAGCTTCTATAGTGTGGGTATAATCAACATAAGCTGCCACATATTCCCGTCCATTTGCGGCTGATTTATCTTTCACCTTTTCAAGCGAAGTAACTTTCTCATACTTCTCCCTCAGCACTTTGCCAAGATGGTTATTTAATTTGATGAGTAAGCCTTCAATATCTTTACGATCCAATGCCTGATCGCTCAATTGTACAATCTTTTTGGCTGTACCGGCAGGTTTTAGTCCCGTGAAAGGAGCCCCTTCTGTTTCACGATGCAGCCGGACCAAGGTTTCAAAGAAATATTGCTCAACTATTTTATAAACATCCTGATCACCCGTTCTTAGAGCATAAGTTTTTTGAAATAACGGGACAACCACGTCTTCCTGTTCCCGGCTAATCCATTTCAGGACTAAACTAACATTGTTTGTTTCCAGAGCCTTGTCAGCATCTTTAATAGTTGGGCCATCAAACGAGTCGCAATGCGCTGACACTGGAGGTGTCCCGATTGTAATAAATAACGACAGAAATACAATCCATAAGACTGATTGATTTTTTTTAGCGTTTTGCATACTCGATGCTCCGGACTTTAGCGGATTTGTTACATTTGTTCTCATCATCATGTTCATTTTTTGATTAATAATTGAAATAAGATGAGGCAAAAGTACATGGAGAATTATTACTGTGCGACCTACTTTGTAAAGTAGCACTCATTTGTCAGAAATTTTATAGGAACTCCTTTATAACAGACGACTCAGAACAAGCCGTAACACTTTGATTATATGACTAAAACCTGTTTCCGGTATTCACTTGGTGTAAATCCGGTCATTTTTTTGAAGACTCTGTTAAATGCTGATTTGGTATTAAATCCACTATCGAAAGCAATACCTAAAAGAGATAATTTTTCAAACTCAGGATCACGTATCCGTGCTTTTACCTCCTCAATTCTATATTGATTTATAAAATCGAAGAAATTTGTCCCAAATTGTTCGTTAATTACACGCGAAAGATGATGCGAAGGTATTTGAAGTTTGTTAGCCAGTTCGGGGAGCGAAATATCTGCATCCAAATATGGTTTTTCGGTTGCCATACACTGCTTTATTTTATTTACATAGGCTTCAATATCAGCGTCGCTTAAAGAAATGCCAGCATATTTAGACTTTGGCTCTGTAACATATTCAATGTTCCTGTCAGGGTAATGAATAAAAATTTCCTGCTGTTTTAGTCCATAATAACCAATCAGTATTATAAAAGCTGATAAAGAAAGCGTTAACCCATGCGTACAAAAAATCCACGAAAACAGATGAAAAACATGGTGCAAGATTGTAAAAATCATGAGTACAGTCCAGATAGTACCGAAAATATACACCAGTTTTCGCAACCAATCGAGGTCTACATGTTCGCACGACGAGAAATTATTGAAAATATCGATATCCAGTTTCTTGAAAAAGCTGATTGATAGAACGAAATAGAAAGGCCCTGATATAACGGTTAGCAACAGGAAAAAATTAAACAACCAGGGAGCCTGGTGTTCACCCTTTACATGATCAAGCCTGATGCCTTCGGAAAATTCCGGGTAAAATGAAGCGACAATGATAAACAGATTGAAGAGTACAAAAGGGACAAAGTGCAGAAGTTTTGCTCTGCTAAAACGGGTATTATGATCAATCAAAGCAGAAACATACAAAAACAGAAATGGCCCATGAAGTAATAACAATGAAATAAAACTGACTGACAGAAGATGAAAACCAGTAAAAAGCTGATCTGAAAACAATCCGTATATCCCAGTATAAAAACCCAGGTATATCAGCCAGCATATCAATATCCTGTCGTGTATGGCTTTTTTCTTCTGCAGAGTCAAGAATGAAAAAAACAAAGCGTTGAATGATGCGATAAAAAAAATATACTGCATGAATTCTCTCTTATATATATACCCTTTATTATTTCACCCCAAAAATCAACGGAAGCCCAACTGTTACGAAAATTACCCAAACCATATACACCGGGAAGTAACCGGCGATTGTCTGTTCAACTGTTTTAAGTTCTTTCCCTTTAAACGCAACTTTAAACAAATCAATCGTGATCAGAGCCAAATTTCCGAAAATTAAAAGATTAGATCCTAAAACCGCCGTCCTGTTAGGTGTAAAGCCAAATTCACCTAAGCGGTATAATATGGCAGATAAAGCAATCAGATCGACTACTAAAGTAACAATGGACAAAGCAAAGAGTATTAATACCTTCAGGCTATACTTCCTGTTGACTGACAATCCGGAAACAGAGAATACCACAACCGCCATTACCCCCAAAAGCATCAGGTTGAAAATCAGCAGAAAATCCCGGTCATTATACGGATCTTTGCCTGTGACGAAAACACTTATCAAAAAGGCAGTCAGGGTAATCAGCACCAGCGGACTAAAAATACCGGCTATAACCGGAGCAATTTTGCTTGTTATCGATGGGAAGTTTTTAACAATATAAGTCGCCACAACCGGCGAAACGACCAATCCGGGTATTACGATATAATCGAAATAAAAACGCTCTATTTTCAAATCAATAGCAGAAAACAGTCCAAGCGTAAGAGCGGTTAGAATTCCTCCGGCAATCAGTATTATAGCAATGAGAATAGCCATATCACCATTATACCTGACATATTCCATTCGTTTCAACTTATCTTTCGTATTAAAGTTGATGTATATCAATCCGTACAGGCACCACAGAAATAAAGGCAGATGCAAATAAGCTAACACGACAGAATTATGCTCACCCCCTGTTGGTAATAGATTAATGTAAACAGCTGACAAAATAAAGATCACAACTGAAATTATCAGATTTTTGATTTTTAGTTGATTCGCTGTGAGAAAAGAAAACACCGACAAGCCGGCTAACACAATCAGTCCAACGTTCTTTTCATAAAAAAGATTATCAACCGGATTAAAATCAAATACCTGCGGAAGTTTAACCAAGAATCCGGTTATCAGGCAGGTAACAATCAGAAAATAAATATCGGTTCTCCGGACATCTGATTTTGATAGTGGATCAGGTTCCAATCTGGCCTTCCAAAAGTCAGCTATTTGATGATGTGCTATTTCAGGGTAGATCTCGGAAAATGCTTTTTCAAAGCTTTTCTTATCGGATCTGTACAACTTCTCAAGTTGCACGGGATTGTCCATGTTTTCTTTAATTTGTGTTTCCATCACTTTAATCTAAGAATGCCGGTGAATTATTGTGTTATTTTTAAAACTCTTACTCATATTATTTTGCCATGATCAACATCTTTCGACCCACGATGACTGAAAATACAATCCAGGGAATCAATGAGATCAATGAAAAAATCAGACCTATTGTCCCGGCAGTCGAAGGTATAATCATAAATATCCCGGCTATCAATCCCCATATAGCTGCTGTTTTCCCGAATTCAACGGATTTAAACATCGTTTTGGCAATTAATATCAGGGCAATGGCATTAAAAACATAATAAACATCAAAAGCAGTCCCCTTATATCTCAAAATCAAGCCATGTCCGATAGCAATCAATTGCTGTTTTAATTCGATTGAATCAGTTTGAAAATACTGTTTACTGACAGCCAGCATTTCAAATCCAATTGATGACACATAGTAAATGGCGATGCCTATAAATCCGAGAACCAACGCAATCAACATACCGGAGAAATCAACTTTTCTCATCGAGGCAAATAGTCCCAAATAAAACACGACTAAAAATCCATTATTGAAATAGTATAATAAATCGAGGCTTAACAGTCCCAACAGCCAATTATCATGAAACAATTGTATGAAACCTATTGAATCTTCCGGAGGTGGAAATACTGAAAATATCACAACCTGAACAGGAATGATCAACACAATAACCAGGGCTGAGATGCCAGCGACTTTGTACAGTTTTTTCCAGTTGAAATCAGTATTCATAAGGTAATTTTTTTAATAACTGAAATTTTATCTAATAGCTTTGGATGAAATATAATTTTCAATGTATGCTTTTACTTCCTCTTTCTTGTTTTCATTATTAATCAGCTCATATAAGGGAAGCATCCCACGGGGACCAATCGTAACAAACTGGGGTCGAATATTTTCAGTACTAAATATAGAGCTTATGTCTACACGAATACTATCGGGATTGTAATCTGTTGCATTGATAATGCCACATATTTTATTTCTACTTCCCATCGAATTGTAAATCATTTTTTCATCCAGGAAGTCATTTTTGGCGTTAGGTATTGTTTCTCTAATAATAAATGGCATACCTCCAACAAATTGTTGCATACGTTTATAGAACTGATTTTCACAAATATCTCCATCGTTGGGAAGGTTTCGCTTGCAAAGGTATAAAGCCTCAAATTTACTTCCGCAAAACACATCCATTAATACATGTGTACCATATTTCGAAACAAGATTTTCAGCCGAAAAATTCACAATGTCATTCTTGAATCCGGAACTTAGATATTGTTGCATATCCTCTTCAGGATAAAACCCACAATGAACATAAGTAGCTGTAAGGGCATAATATGTAAATGCATAGGTAGAATTGGCTAAGTCTGATATATTGGCCAACTTCATCAGAGATTGTAAATGTTTTGTAAGTACTTCTCCTGAACCTGTCACAATATATGGCATATTGATTTTATCTGAAAGTTCCTTGAAAGTTCCTCCACTTATTAATGTAGGAGAAGCAGAATTTGGATAATCTAAATATAAATTTGAAGCAGGAAAACTAGCAAGCACTTTTTCCCTTACCGAAATTGTATCGCAAAATCCTGTTGCATCATATCCATAACCAATTAGACTATATTTTTCATCTCCTGAAGTACCAATGCCAGTAGGGTACGACAATTCTATATCGGAGCTTGCAATGGGTATTAATTTCGTATCGTCAACCTGATCCTTGCATGAAGCAAAGAATATTACAAGTAAAAATGCAAAGAATTCTTTTTTCATTTTCATTGTGTTTGAGTGTTATTTAATTTTGTTCTATCAGTTTTGGTGTGTTTTTTTTTATTTTAATAAGTTGCTTCTGACGACCGAGGCTCTGAGTACGGGCGATTTGCGGGAGCATTCACTGTCGTGAAACGGCTAAGTGAATGGGGGTGCAAAATCTGCGAATATAGAGTA
>JACDJB010000457.1_pt1 | contig 43500 bp, 44 predicted proteins | sample 7454121 | NCBI WGS metagenome assembly JACDJB01 (sample SAMN14253290, study PRJNA609438) | sludge metagenome | isolation source: sludge after 25d culture with pyrite | collected 2018-12-20
GCATGCCATAAATTTGGATTAACCAGTATTTTTTCTTTTGTTAATGTGTGCGACATGCTCCGGAATCACTGTGCGGCATGTCCCGGAATCACTGTGCGACATGCTCCGGAATCACTGTGCGGCTTGAACCGGATTTTGCATAAGGTCAATATTGATAAATTTTTCTATGCAGTGGTGGTGGACACCCCAGGGATTTTAGTTAAGGTTAATAATAGTCTTATTGGGAATAGTAAAATAGGATTACGTTTGACAAAAGCGTCCACAGTAGAGATTTTTCAATCCAGAGTTGAATTCAATACAGTCCATGGCATCTATGTCTCTGATAAAGGATATGTTCGCCTCATTGATTCTCAGGTTAGAGGTAATACATCTGAATTTTGCGGAGCAGGAGTTTCCGTTATTGGAACTGGATCAAAATTGAATTCATCAAACAACACACTGATTGTGGACAATCAAAGCATTTCAGACGGTGGGGCGATTTGCAATTCTTCTGGCCAAATCATTTTACTTGATACAAATCTGAGCGAAAATATATCATCCAAAAATGGTGGGGGGCTGTATCAAAATCAAGGTTTTACTTACATCGACGGTTCTTCTACTGTTGGTAATAATCAAGCAAGTTTTGGTGGTGGAATTTATATAATGAATGGTGGTTTATCTATCCGGTCAGTAGGTGTTAGTACACCCAGAGTCATTGGAAATAATGCAGTCAATGCTGGTGGTGGATTATACCTCGGGGGTATTGGTCCACATTTGCTGGATGGGGTGATCGTTGAGGGAAATAAATCAAAAGGGTCTGGTGGAATTCTTTTGTACCATCCTGACAGCATGGGTAGCAAATTAACCATCCGCAATAGTTCAATAGTTAACAACCAGGCTACAGAAAAAGGTGGAGGTGGCGTATCAATTAATTACAAAACAAATGTGTTGTTTATTGAAAATACGACCATCAGTGGTAATACTGCTGTAACTGACGGAGGGGGACTTTTTATCGTCAAAGGATATGTTGATATATCAAATACAACGATTAGCAATAATACCTGCAACAGCGATCTGAATGGTGATGATAAAGGTGGAGGAATCTCTCTCGGATCAGAATACAGTATTTACATCCGCAATAGTATTGTTGCTGGTAATAAAGATCTTAAGGATACTTCACAACCAAATTTGTTATATTCACCAGATATTTATGGCTATGTTAATAATTCAGCTGGATACAACATTTTTGGTGTTTGTAATTTTTATAATTCCTCTTGCCAATTTGGGGGATACCTAACCGGTAATCAAATAAATGTACCCACTGAAAAATTGGGGCTAAGCGCATTGCAAAATGATGAAACATCAACAAGAGTTGATCATTGGGTACATCTACTTTTACCAACCAGTGTAGCAGTGAATGCAGGAAATCCCACAGGTTGTAAAGATTACACCAGCAACTCCATTACACAAGATCAATTAGATCGCGATCGAATTATCAACGGTCGTTGTGATGCTGGTGCGGTTGAATCTTCATTTGATGCACGTCCAGTGTCAATCGCTGACCTTTCTGTCAATCAATACACACCTTTAGGTGGCACTAATTTTACCGGAACGGTCGAAATCGATCTGCCTGCACCAGCAGGCGGAACCGTTGTCAATTTATCTTCAAATAATACAGACATTTTAACTTTGCCCTCATCAATAACCATACCTCAAGGGTCATCTTTTGCGAACTTTCAAATAGAAACTACAGAAGTATCCAACAATTCAACAGTAAAAATTACTGCAAATCTTGGATTTACAACGAAAACCACGTCAGTGACTGTTTTACCAGGCGACCAAACAAGCCCTGTTTTACTGAGTGTTGTAGTATCGCCTGGTTCTGTGTTGGGAGGAGAATCACTCACAGGAACAGTGAATTTGAATATCCCTTCCCCATCTAGTGTGACAAGTGTTAGTTTGCGTAGCAGCTCTCCAGATTTGGTTATTGTTCCAGACAATGTCACAGTACCAATTGGAAGTACAAGTGCAAATTTCTCTATTCAAACAACTAATGTAATGATTGATACTCAAGTGATAATAGTAGCAACTTTGGATACAACTACAAAAGATACATCATTAACTCTTTTATCTGAAGAACAAACTATTCCACTTCTTCTGAGCGTCATAGTTTCCCCTGTTAATGTTTTGGGGGGAGAATCTCTCATCGGAACAGTGAGTTTGAATATCCCTTCCCAGACAAGTGAAACCAATGTGAGCTTGTATAGCACGGTTCCAGATTTGGTTATCGTCCCAGATAATGTCATAGTTCCAATTGGAAACACAAGTACTGATTTCTCTATTCAAACGACTAATGTAACAATTGATACTGAAGTGAGAATAGTAGCGATTCTGAATACAACAATAAAAGACTCGTTTGTTTTTATCAAACCTGCGAAGTTAGTCTTCCTCCCACTTCTCACCAAGTAATCTCCCCTCCGCCAAAATCCCCCCGATGAGAAAGTTGCCTTCTCATCGGGGGGATTTTTTTATTTTTGGAACTTTTTTCTGCATGTCTTCGTCTTTTTCGAGTAAATAAGACAAAAGGAGTCCGAAATGAAACGATTTTTATTATTAAATTTAGTATTAGTGTTTTTATTAAGCAGTTGCTCGGTGATCACCAGCAGCCAGGCTTATGTGGATGGACAGCCTGTGGATGCCCCACCTACTCCACAAGAGGTGCTGGACCCGGTTGTCACCGATTCCCCCACCGATGAACCTGTTCTCGATGATCTACCAATCCCAGTAGAAACTGGTGACTATCAAACAGGTAGATTTTATCAAAACTGGATTGCTTTCGAAGATCCCAATACAAACATAGCCTTGGTAAATCCAGTTACCGGTGAAATAAAACCAGTGACCCAGAACGCGAGTTCTGTTATTAAAACTGGGGAAGATGCCCAAACGATTCAGTTCAGCCAACCGACTTGGTCAAGTGATGGTGAATTCTTAGCTTTCAAGCAGTTCATATTGACACAGAAAATTGAACATTTAGATGTTGTTATGAATCTGTGGGTATATGACCCTGCCAGTGAAACATCCTGGATAGTATTAGAAGGAGAAAAACTCAGTGACTTCTCCTGGATACCCGGTTCACATTCTATCAGTTACACCCTTCAGGTAGAGCCTGGTTATTTCACTGATCGTATAGAGGTGGATGAAAGTCTGGCTCATGGCGTGATGCAGGTAGATGTAAAATCTGGAGAAATTTCAGAATTAGTAGCACCACAAGGATTCTCATTGGTCCGACCGAATTGGGCTCCAGATGGTAGCATAATCAGCTTTGATGAAGTCCATCTGATGGAAGGGCGCGGTAACTTTGCCTGGTTTGACGTATCAACCAGTACTTACCACCGCTTTGAACGACAAATTGGCAATTACAGTTGGTCTCCTGGTGCTGATGTGTTAGCGTATGATATGTTGACTTACATCCCCTCCGGCGAAGAACGGATCATGATAAGCGACCGTATGGGTGACCAGGAAGAGTTATTTTCATCTTCCGTGGAAGAAGGTAGCTTCGCTTTTTATCCCCGTTTCTCACCGAATGGCGCTCAACTAGCTTATGTTGTTGGATTTGGTTCGATTGATCAAGTGGACAAATACCAACTGATGGTTCAAGCAGTAGACAGTGATGAAGCATTGAAGTTGTTGGAAGGTGAGCAAATTGAAACATACTCCTGGTCTGGCGATGGAAGTTTTCTGGCAGCATCCTTAGGATTCTATGGTTCCTCAGACATCGTGATCATTGACGTTTTGAATGGAACCAGCACAGTGGTGGTACAAGGTTGGAATCCAGTGTGGCAAAATAATTGTCTTTGTTAAGCACTTGAGCTGATGAGTTGAAAAGAATAAATAGAGAACTCCCCTGGTCAAATGGGGAGTTTTCTCCATTTTGGGGGATTTTTTTATAAATTAACTGAAATAAATGGTTGAATTCACATTTGAATTGTGTTAATGTTAATAGCGGTTAAGCAATTAGCTGAATTGTAAAATCGAAAAACATGCCAATCAAAAGAGAGAAGGTAGCCATGGGAGATAAAAGTCCAAAGAATAAAGAAAAACGAAAAAAGAAACAGGATAATAAGAAGAAACCAAACGTACCAGCTTCAATTGCTAAAACGCTCGAAAAGAAATAGGACACTGCAGTTGGAAAAGACGTTGATCGTATGACTCTGTCGGGGGAACAATCAGGGTTGCAGGTTTCACATTAACGGGTTAACACCCGCCTTATTCAAATTGTAGCCGCCTTAAATCATTAGGCTGAGCTGCTTTCCGAAAGAAGAATGATCCCGGACAAGATCCGGGATTTTTTATTTTTAAGACTTCTCCCATCCGCCATTCATAATGCACAAAAGCAACAATCTCCCCGCCTTCCTCCCAGATTCTCCAACGATCCTTATGTTCTTCGTCTAAAGCCGGATGGAAATTGGTATATTCCCAGGTTGGCTCTAACCAATTGCCGTCTTCATTGTGGGGCAAATAATGTTTGATTAAAAATTTGCTTATTTTATCTTAATCAACTTTTGGAATAAATGAACGGGATGTTATTATCATAATCTCTCCTACTTGGCATTCAAAATATAGATAATTCATAGGAATAGCTTTTAAACTTATTCTGTTAAGTTGAATTGAACACAATCATTTCTGTTAGCTTATTATCAACCTATGCCATATCTTCGAAATCAATCTGTTTCATTAAATATTACCTTGAAAAAGAACAAAAATAAAGATTTAATTGCTATTTGAGCAATTAATATGATATAATCTTACTAGTAAGATTAAGGAGTAATAAATGGAGAAAGTAGCAACCACCCGGATGTCCTCTAAAGGACAGGTAGTAATCCCTGAAGCTATAAGAAATCAATTAAATTTACAAGAAGGAACTCAATTTGTTGTCGTTGGAGATGGAGACGTTTTGATACTGAAAACGATTTCTGCTCCAGATATAAATTCCTTTGATACGCTCGTACAAAAAGCACGTCAACAAGCAAAAAGCGTTGGGTTGAAACAAACTGATATTGCTAAAGCTGTATCCAAAGCACGGGGCAAGAATTGAAAATCGTTGTTGACACAAATGTTTTCATTTCAGGTGTGTTTTTCAGCGGTCCACCATTTCAAATATTGAAATTATGGCAAGAAAGAAAAATTCAAATCCTCATCACCCTTGAGATATTAGATGAATACAAAAGGGTTTCTGAAATTTTAGCCAACCAATTTCCTGCCATTGATTTGAATCCCATTCTAAATTATCTACTTATGAATGCTGAATTGATTACACCATCGATTTTAAATGAAACTATTTGTGATGATCCTGATGATGATAAATTTATAGCCTGTACGCTTACAGGTAATTGTAAAACTATTGTTAGTGGTGATAAACATTTACTCAGAATTTCCGGATACCAAAATATAGAAGTATTTAAACCTCGTGAATTTCTCAATCAGATCATTAGCTCTCTTGAGTAAAGAGATTAAGTTTTCCTGTTTATTTAAATAGTGCCTTCAACTCGTTCGCCCAGTTTTGAATAGCTTCCCAATCACGATGGTCACCAGTCTTCCAAATTCCAATCAAGGTACTCAAACGAAATTTCAAGCGATCCGAAAAAGATGATATTTTTTTAACATCCAAACCACCAGCAAAGATATTCTCACTCACTGTTGGAACTAATTCTCTGACTGGTCGCATCCATTCTTGAACATGACTGCGATACTTGTCCCCACCTTTCATGGTTAGGGTCATGCAAACCAGAAAAGCTGCAAATGGTTTCGTATTAAGTTCCGACCGATTCTTACGAATAAAATCCATCGCTTCGGGTAACCATTCACCAGCTTGAATGCCACTCCCCGCTACCACCGCCTGGTAACCAGTCACATCCTGGACATCTTTCATGGGTAATACATCAACCACAATATTAACATCTGCTATTGTTTTACCTATCATTTCAGCCACACCTTCGGTAAAACCAGTCTGGCTCGCATATGTTACCAAGATTCTTTTTGTCACGGTTCACGCTCCTGATATGTACAAAATCCTTTTTGTGAGATCATTATTGAAATATCGAGGTGATCAATTCTACTCATTAACGTGGGATGGTAACCTCAGGCTGAATTTGGACCGTCATCATATAACGCAAAGATCAAAGGAGTAAAAATTAGGAAAGTTGATTGTAAACTGCTATAATTTTATTTCATTTATATATGAGTTTTTAAGGGCAAACTTATGACGATAAAAATAGAAGAAGTAACCACCCGTAAGCAATTAAATACTTTTATTAAATTTCCTTTTAGTATTTATAAGGGCAATCCTTATTGGACGCCTCCCCTTTTAATGGATGAGAAAAACACTCTCGATTGGAAGAAGAACCCTGCCTTTGAAGTTGCCGAAGCGCGTTATTGGCTGGCTTATAAAGATGGTAAAGTTGTTGGCCGTATTGCTGGGATTTACAATCCCAAATCTAACGAAAAATGGGGACAGCACAATGTGCGTTTTGGTTGGGTGGACTTCATCGATGATCGTGAAGTATCCAAAGCACTTATTAAAACAGTGGAGAATTGGGCACTCGATTTGGGGATGTCAGCCGTCCATGGTCCGTTGGGGTTCACCGACCTGGACCCGGAAGGCATGCTGATAGAAGGGTTCGATGAATTAAGCACGCTGGCATTAATTTATAACCATCCTTATTACCCCGAGCATCTGGCTGAAATGGGTTATGTCAAAGACACTGATTGGTTGGAGTATGAAATTCAAGTTCCCAATCCCCCGCAAGAAAAAATCGCCAAAGCTGCTGAGTTGATCTTGAAACGATTCAAATTACACAAGCTTGAAATAAAGAAAAAGAAAGATCTGCTCAAATACACCAGGGAATTGTTTGATCTCATCGATTCCGAATACAGTCACCTGTACGGCACCGTACCGTTAAGTGATAAACAAAAGCAAACCTATATTGATCAATACTTCGGCTTTGTTTCACCTGATTTGGTACCGATCATTTTGGATGAGAATAATAAAATGGTTGCCTTTGCAATCGTGATGCCCTCCTTATCCAAGGCTTTACAAAAATCCCAGGGGAAAATCTTTCCGTTTGGTTGGATTCACTTCCTGAAAGCACTAAAAACCAATACCCTCGGTGACCTGTACCTGATCGCAGTCAGATCTGATTATCGCGGGAAAGGAATTAATGCAGCCATCATGCATAGTGTTAACGTGGCTTTGAATAAACATGGAATTACCCGGGTAGAAACCAATGCTAATCTCGAAGATAATATCAATGTACAGGCGCAATGGAAATACTTCGAAAAACGCCAGCATAAACGTCGCCGCTGTTTCATCAAGCAATTAAATAAAACAGAACTGATCTGACAAACAGATTCTTCACAAATCAATCAAGAATCCATTCATCTTATTGAATCAGGGACTTATTTGAAGAATTTATTTATCTCCCGATGGTCTTATTCCAGTAATTAAGTAATATCACTGTGCCGATAAAACGCACCACCCCAGATGGTAGTCCTATTTTGGAAGCCAACCATTCTTGATCACTGTTCTTTCGCCACCAACTCGGCCAAAAAGGGGTGCGCGCTTCACCTGGTTTGGCAATGGGGACAACCGTCAAACTTATATGAACCAGTCCATGGGCGATTAAAATAATTGCCAATATTGTTTTGATTGTATTCGGGTTCATAGTACCTCCTTTTCTAAAATTCTAACATTTTCAGTATCCTTATATACATTGCAATCACATCTTTAATCTTCGCAGCGCAAACCAATTACACCTATTTCTAAACCAACCACAAACTTGCTACAATACAAGCAAGGTAATTATCACTTAAGGAGGAAATGATGGCTGTACGAAAATCAGAAGCTGTTTGGAAAGGCACATTAAAAGACGGTAAAGGAACAATGCGATTGGGTAGTGGGGCTTATCAGGGTGCATATAGTTTCTCTTCACGCTTTGAGGAAGGTACGGGCACTAACCCGGAGGAATTAATTGCAGCTGCTCATGCTGGTTGTTTTTCCATGGCCTTCAGCGGGAATTTAGCCAAAGAAGGACTAACGCCTGAATCCATCTTCACTGTTGCTTCGGTCACCTTGGGAACAGAAGACGGAAAGGCACGAATCATCGGTATCCATTTGGATTGCGAAGTTAAGGTCGAAGGAATCAGTGAATCAGATTTTCAGGGATTGGCAGAAGCAGCCAAAACGGGTTGCCCTGTTTCAGTAGCTCTATCCAACGTTCCGATTACTTTAAGTGCAAAACTGGTGTAAAGAGATTGATTGAGATTTTTAGCTTGAGTTTTGAGGGTTTTGTTGGTGCATCACAAATATCCCTCAAAACCCTCGTCTTTCTGACTATTCCATTATCATGAAACATCTCATGCACTAAATCTATTTAACCACCCACCACCCGTTATTCAAATCCGACTTATTGTACAATCAAATTATCTTCTCTTTATCATTCTCTATAACATAAACATAGACCCTGAGACGAAAGGGGCTGCTTTCGATGAATTACCAACCAACCTTCAATATTTTTGACATGGCGCAAAAACAATTCAATCGCTGTGCTGATCTGCTGGAATTGGACCAACCCACCCGTGAGTTTTTAAAAATCCCTATGCGGGAATATCGTTTTTCCTTGCCAATTTTCCTGGATAATGGGGAATCTGTCGTGTTGCAAAGTTTTATGGTGCAATACAACGATGCTCGTGGGCCAACTAAGGGGGGAGTGCGTTTTCATCCTTCCGAAACAATTGACACCGTTCGCGCACTGGCAATGTGGATGACCTGGAAATGTGCCATCAACAATTTACCTTTAGGCGGGAGCAGTAGCGGGGTCGTGTGCGATCCTCATCTTTTCACCATGAAAGAGCAGGAGCGAATTTGCCGGGGATTTGTGCGTAAAATTGCCCATTTCTCCGGTCCTGAATGGGATGTGTTAGGTCCTGATATCATGACAGGTCCGCAACATATGCTCTGGATGTTGGACGAATTTGAAGCAATTCATGGAAAAAAGTTGCCCGGTTTTATTACTGGCAAACCCATCCACCACGCAGGTTCGAAGGGTAGGAAAGAGTCCCCCGGTTATGGGGCAATGGTCATCGTACGTGAAGTCCTTAAAGACCTTGGCATAAGCATCGAGAATACCCGCGCCAGTTTTCAGGGATTTGGCATGGTAGGTCAACATGCCGCCCAGCTATACCATCAAATGGGTGGGACTATCACCTGTGTCGCTTGCTGGAACCACAGCGAGCGATCTGCCTATTCTTTTGTAAAAAAAGACGGGATCGATTTCAATCAATTACTGGAAATCACCAATCAGTTTGGTGAAATCGACAAAGAAAAAGCGCTTGCCTTAGGGTATGAATGTTTGCCGGGTGATGATTGGCTTGCTCAGGAGGTTGATATCCTCGTGCCCGCTGCATTAGAAAATCAACTCCGGCAAGATAATTTTGAGAGAATCAACCCCAGGGTGAAAATAATTATTGAAGCAGCCAATGGCCCCACTGACCCGGATATTGATCCCCTTCTGGCAGAACGAGGGATCACATTAATACCGGATATTCTGGCAAATTCAGGTGGTGTTATTTGTAGTTATTTCGAACAAGTACAGGGCAACATGAATTATTTTTGGAGTAAAGAGGAGGTACTGAGCAAAATCGACTCGCAGATTACCTCTGCTTATTATGATGTCAGTAATTTTGCTAACCGGTACAACGTTTCTTTACGGGATTCAAGTTATATGCTTGCTATTGATCGTGTCGCTCGTGCTTGCCATGAACGCAGCTGGATTTAACCAAAAGATAGAAATGCCTGAATTCCAGTCACCTGTCAACCTCATATCCATGTTTAGAAGAAATGTCCATACGAATGTGTCTACCCCTGAATTGCATGAAATGGGCGGTAAAACACACGGTCTATTAATTGCCTATGACGTATTAGCAAATCTAAATCAGGAGTCCTTCCCAGGCATAAATATTGACATTCCAGAGATGGTGGTCATTGGAACCAGTGTTTTTGATGCATTTATCGAGCGTAACAACCTTTCAGAAATCGCTTTTTCACCCAACAAAGATTCTCGCATCGCGCACGCCTTTCAACAAGCAGATTTGCCCTTTGAGATCTTAGGGGATTTACGAAAAATAATGGAAGCGTGGCAAATGCCATTAGCAATTCGCTCCTCAGGTTTATTGGAAGACACCATGCAACAACCTTTCGCTGGTGTTTACCTGACCAAAATGATCCCGAATAACGCCACCAACATGGACACACGCTTTCAAAAATTAGTGGAGGCGATTAAGTTTGTTTGGGCTTCCACTTATTTTTCAATCGCTAAGGATTACAGCAAAGCAGTAAACGTGGATATTCGCCAGGAGAAAATGGCGGTCATTATTCAAAAGATGGTAGGGAAAAGACATCAGACTCGTTTCTATCCTGAGGTTTCCGGTGTAACCCGTTCGTATAATTTTTATCCGATAAAACCAGCCAAACCGGAGGATGGTGTTGTCAATCTTGCTTTGGGACTGGGAAAAACGGTTGTGGATGGTGAAAGAACCTGGACCTATTCACCAAAATTTCCCGCAGCCCCCCCGCCATTTAAATCGATTCAGGATATGTTACATCAAACCCAGAATGAATTTTGGGTGGTAAATATGGGAGAAGATTACGAATATAACCCGATTGAAGAAACTGAGTTTATGCAAAAAGAGAATCTTCTGACTGCTGAAAAGGATGGTGTTTTAGATTACCTCGTTTCGACACTTGAGCCTGGTATCGAGCGTTTAGCAATGGGTACTGGTGTTTATGGTCCCCGTGTTCTGACGTTTTCACCTCTCCTCAACCTCAATCTGCTCCCATTTAATGATTTGGTCTCCACTTTACTGAAAAAATTTGAAACCAGATACAATAGCCCGGTAGAAATTGAATTTGCTATGACTTTTAACCCCGCACGTTTTAGCCTCTTACAGGTCCGATCAATGAAGATTCAATCGGTCAACCTCCACATCGGCGAACAGGATCTTATAGGGAATAATGTATTAATCGCATCAAAATTTGTGCTGGGCAATGGGATTGTTGAAGGATTAAAGGATATTGTATACGTACGTCCCAATCATTTTGATCGCAGCGTAACGAAACAGATCGCGAAAGAGTTGGAAGCGATTAATAATCAGTTGCTCAATGCAAACAGACCTTACATCCTGATCGTTTTTGGTCGTTTAGGTTCGGTAGATCCATGGTTGGGCATTCCCATTACCTGGGGAAAAATTTGTGGAGCGAAGGTAATTGTAGAAGCCAGCAAAGAAGATGTGAATATTGAACTCAGCCAGGGCTCCCACTACTTCCATAACATTATCAATCTCGATGTGAAATATTTCAATATGCCCATCACACAACCTTATCAAATCAACTGGGATTGGTTTGAGCGACAAAATGCGGAAACAGAAGATGAATTTACCCGCCACATTCAGCTTTCCACTCCGCTAACTGTACAAGTTGATGGAAAAAGTGGTTGGGGATTGATCTCAATTTAGTTTCTCCTTCTAACAAACGCACAAAGGAAGAAATAAATTGTATAATTTATCGATAAACCTTATCAATGATTTAACAATCCTGCTTTACAGGCATTACTATTACCCAATCAAGATGGATGGAAGGAGCAGAAAATGTCAATCCTCCAGGACGTGATCGCAACAGTAAAAGAAAAAGACCATGGACAACCCGAATTTATTCAAGCCGTTGTTGAAGTAATGAATTCTCTTGAACCGATGGTGGCAAAACATCCAGACTTCCTCAAGGCAAAAATCTATGATCGTATTGTGGTACCAGACCGGGTTATTATGTTCCGGGTGCCCTGGGTAGATGATCGCGGGGAAGTACAAATCAATCGCGGTTTCCGCGTGCAATTCAACAATGCCATCGGACCATACAAAGGTGGTTTGCGATTCCATCCTTCTGTTAATCTGGGAATCATCAAATTTTTAGGCTTTGATCAGACATTTAAGAACTCACTCACCACTTTGCCAATGGGGGGAGCCAAAGGCGGAGCTGATTTTGATCCAAAGGGAAAGTCAGATGCGGAGGTAATGCGTTTTTGCCAGGCGTTTATGCGTGAATTGTATCGCCATATTGGTGCTGATACCGACGTCCCCGCGGGTGACATTGGTGTGGGGGCTAGAGAAATTGGGTATTTGTATGGTTATTACCTGAAAATAATGAATGCCAACACCAGTGTATTAACCGGGAAGGGCCTGGAGTTTGGTGGCAGTCTCATCCGACCAGAAGCAACCGGTTATGGTGCAGTTTATTTTGCTTTGGAAATGATGGCAACCCGCGGTTTGGATTTATATGATAAGACCTGCGCGGTCAGCGGTTCCGGAAATGTTGCCCAATACACCATAGAAAAACTAATTCAACTCGGTTCAAAGGTAATAACCATCTCGGACTCGAATGGCACCATCGTGGACGAAGCTGGGATCGACCTGGAAAAACTTCAATTCATTTTGGAATTGAAGAATTACCGCCGCGGGAGAATGATTGAATATGCTCAAAAATACAATGTTCCCTATTTTGAAAATAAAAATATATGGGATGTTTTGCGTGAGCAGAATATCAAAGTGGATGTAGCCTTTCCTTCGGCACATGAAAATGAAATTGATCTACAAAACGCGCTTTCATTGGTAAAAAATGGTTGTATGTGTGTGTCTGAAGGAGCAAATATGCCCTCCGACCTGGATGCTGTCCAAGTCTTTTTGGATAACAACGTCTTGTTTGGACCTGGAAAAGCAGCTAATGCGGGTGGGGTGGCTGTCTCGGGATTGGAAATGTCGCAAAATAGCATGCGTCTTTCATGGTCACGCGAGGAAGTGGATCAAAAACTACAGGTGATCATGAAGAATATCCATCGTAATGCATTGGAAGCTTCCGAGATGTATGGCCATAAAGGGAATTATGTTATGGGCGCAAATATTGCTGGCTTCACGAAAGTAGCAAAAGCCATGCTGGCTTATGGGATTGTGTAAAGTAAAAAGTGAGTATTTCCAACAAAAAACTCCTGTCAGCAATGGCAGGAAATTTTCATTATTCGTAAGTTAGATCAGTCACAACCTACGTTGGGAATAAACCAAAATCCTTGGAATCCCTATCCTCGCAGCAAGCTGCGGTGAAATGCCCTCATGTTATTTATATAACGCTGAAAAACAAAAAGAAGTTGACCTTTTCAAGAATCAACTTCAACATCTTCTGGCGGGGAGGGCGGGATTCGAACCCGCGGTCGAGCTTGACACCCGACAACCACTTAGCAGGCGGCCCCATTCAACCACTCTGGCACCTCCCCAATTAAGGGCATTACAGCGGAGGGAGAGGGATTCGAACCCACGGTAGGTTGCCCTACACCTGTTTTCAAGACAGGCACCTTAAACCACTCGGTCATCCCTCCGGGTGTGCAAAGATTCTAACATAAGAACGATGATTAGAAAAGAGAAAAACGCGTTCCTAGCTTAGAATCAGGCGTTAGGTTCTCACCTTAGCTGTACCACTTCAAATATTTATTTCTTCTTGTCCATTTCCCCAACAAGCGACTGTAAGGTGGTCGTCAGGCGTTGCACATCAACAGTGGATGCCTGTAATTTGGTCATGTTGGCGGTTGTCAAACCCTCTTCTACTCCTGGTAACACCTTTTCGGCTAATTCGCAGGCTGCCAGGAACTTGGTGGTGGTGGCTTCGATTTTGACAAACAACGCCAGCAGCTTTTTGGGTACCAGCGGGATATTCTTCAGCACAGGGATAACCTGTTCCAACACCCCATCTACCATGCGGATGTACCTAACCACTGCTTTTTCAAGCACCTGCACCGAGCGTGTCAACTCCACCGCCATGTCCTGAATTGAATCCAGGGTGGATCGGTTATCCACAATCACTTCGTTAATATTTTGCAATGCTTCGGTCATCTTATCCGAAAAATGAACATAGTTCTTTTTAGATTTTCTTGCTGTTACTCTTGCTACTGTCATGAAAGACCTCCTAAAAAATCTCTGATTTCCTTCATTTTACAGGAAAACCATATAACATAAACACATCTATTTATTTCTAGGGTGCGTCGTTGACGCACCATTTGTTAACCTATAATTCAATCGAGAAAATTAATAAATTTCTTCCCATTCGTTATTTATTAAATCTCATCTGGTTTCCCGATTCTCACTTTGCGACTTACTTTTTCCTTTGCGTCTCCGCGACCTAAATCTTTTGCTTCCGCCTTGACACTCAAAGTACCTGAACGAAGTGAGAGGTATTCACCTTCAACCGATTTTTTCCTTTACGCCTACAAGCCCACGCCCTGTGGGGGTGCCCAAATGAGTATCGCTGACTCCCATAGCCGAGGACAGGCGCAACATTAATTGTCAATTACCGGGTTAGACTTTACCAGTCATAGCCGCCCGATGTTTACCACTCATAGCCGCCTTATACTTACCAGGCGTGGTCGCCCGATGTATACCACCCATAGTCGCCCGGTGTTTACCACTGTGGCACAATCTCTCCTGAGAAAAAAAACAAAGGAGAGCCTAAAATATGGAGCGCAAACACGTGAATATAATACGGGAAATAATATATCGAATAAGAGCCGGTGAAAGCGAACGACAGATTGGAACTAACCTTGGACTATCACGACCAACAGTTCATAAATATAAATTACTGGCAGAGGAAAAAGGCTATTTAGATGTGACCAGAGCCATGGTAGAAGAAGAGGAATTACTAAGGGAATTAGGACCAGCAGCAAAACCACCAAAGATACCTTCCAGTATTGAGCCTCATCGGGACTATGTACTCAATATGCTAGACAAAGGGGTGGAAATGATGGCAATCTGGCAGAGGTTACGAGATGAACACGGGTACAGAGGTAGTTATTCCTCATTACGCAGGTTTGTCAGCCGTCTCGATCTAGAAAAAGAGCCGGAAAGTTTTACCCGGGTGCACACAGCTGCTGGAGAAGAAATGCAAGTAGATTTTGGATATGTTGGAAAGTTGTACGATCCAAAAAGCGGACAGATCCGGAATGCATACGTATTTGTAGGCACGTTAGGGTATAGCCGTCATCAATATGCAGAAATTGTATTCGATCAGAAGATACCCACGTGGATAGCTCTTCATCGCCGTTGTTTCGAGTATTTTGGGGGAATACCTAAGGTAATCGTTCCAGACAACCTGAAAGCAGCTGTGAAAAAAGTATTGATCTACGATCCAATTCTGGGTGAGGCCTACCGGAGAATGGCCCAATACTATGGTTTTCTGGTCAACCCAACCCGTCCACGTACACCTGAACACAAGGGTAAGGTGGAAAATGGGGTCCATTACGTTCAAAGAAACTTCATGGCAGGGCGTACATTTGAAAGCGCTGATTCCGCCAACCAACACCTGAAACATTGGATAATCGAAATAGCAGGCGTGAGGCAGCATGGTACCACCCGCCAGGCACCCTTAGCTTTATTCAACCAGCATGAAAAACAAGCATTACTCCCATTACCCAAAGAAGCATACGTGCTTAATGAAGTACGGATGGCGAAAGTTCACAAAGATTGCCACATTCAGGTAGGTAGTTGTTATTATTCCATACCCTACCGCTATGTGAGTAAAAAAGTTTCTGTCCATATTGGAGAAAAGATGCTTGAAGTTTATGATGAACAGCAAAATCTGGTGTGTACCCATGTTTTATTGACTAAGAAAGGAGCATGGAGCACCAGAAATGAGCATTATCCAACGCACAAAGCTGAATACCTCATGCAAACCCCGCAATACTGTCTTAGAACAGCCAAACAGATTGGTCCTTCTACCCATACCGTTGTAAGTCAACTATTTGCGGAAAAACCATTGTACCAGCTACGATCTGTTCAAGCGATCCTGCGCCTGGAAAAAACCGTGGGTAATACACGCCTGGAGGATGCGTGCAAAAGAGCCTTGTTCTATGGAGATTATCATTACCGCCGCATCAAAGAAATTTTGAATGCCGCCCTGGATCGTGAGGCATTACCGGAATCGCCGCCGAAAGAAGAAAGACAACCCCATTTATTTGCAAGAAAATCGAGGGAGTTCTTTATTAATTGGGAGGAGGCATCCAAATGATGACCCATCCTTTGCTTCCAAAACTTCGCCAATTGCGTTTATCCACCATGCTCAATACACTTGAACTACGCGCTGAACAAGCTGCTCAAGAGGATTTGTCTCCTTTGCAGTTTTTTGCCCTTTTGTTGGATGATGAAATTGAACGCAGGGAACAAGACGCGCTTTCTCGTAGATTCAAGTCATCCGGTTGTGACCCGCAAAAAACGTTGTCACACTTTGACTTTTCTGTGAACCCCAGCATTTCCCGTTCTTACTTGAGTGACTTCGCTTCTTGTGCTTATATTCAGAGACATGACAATATTTTGTTTTGTGGTCCAACAGGAGTTGGTAAAACCCATCTTGCGAATGCCCTGGGAGTTGAAGCGCTGAAACGCGGCTTTCGTGTAATTTCTAAATCTACATACCGTCTACTCGCTGACTTGAACGCTGCGCGTGCCACGGGTGCATATTCCAGAACACTTGCTGCTATTCTCAATAGCGACTTGCTTATCCTGGATGATTTTGGTTTACAGACCCTGCCCCCATCTTCAATTCAAGATTTATATGAAATTATCTGTGAACGCTATGAACGGCACTCTATGATCGTCACCAGTAATCGTGATTTTTCTGAATGGGCTGATGTTTTTAACAATGATCTCCTGTCGAGTGCTGCATTAGATCGTCTTACTCACCATGCCCATGCTATTACGATTACCGGAAATAGTTACCGCCAAATGTCGCGTAGAAAGGAGGCTTTGAACCGAAGCAAAGAGCTTACAGATTAAGTATAATTTTTTGTTTTGGTGGTAAACATGTACCCGATCATGACTGGTAAACATTACCCGACTATGGGTGGTAAAAATAACCCGGCTATTGACATTAATCCCACTTCAAACGCCAGGAAGCGATTCCAAAGAACACGGCTGCTATCAGCAGCAGGATCCCCATATTGGGTAGGATCTCCACAATTCCTGCGTTCTGGTTGATCAACTTATAGTAACCCCATAACGCCTGCCCCTGCGGGACGAAGCGTGAAAGAGTAGCAATGAAGTTGTCCTGCAGGAAGAGCGGGGTTAGCCCAAACTGGATACAGCCACCCAGCCCCGCCAATAAAAAACCAGCAGCATGCTGATCAAATCGCCTTCTTCACCAAATTTTGTGCTTTAACAATCGCCATTGTTCAACTCTCCTTGCCTGGAATGAAAAACTTGTTAAAACATAGCATAGATTGGCAAGTGATTTAATAAGCATTTGGGGGAATTTTAGCAGAATAATATTAGCCGGGTACACCTCCGAAAAAGCATAAGAGTACAGGCGCACCAATAATTTCAGAAAATAATTAAATCTTATGACGAGAACTCTTTTTCATATTCGATTTACTAAAAACTACCTCATTTTTGTAATGAGATTTTTTTTGTGCGTCAACGACGCACCATTATTTAATTCTATCAATACCTTATTAATTATGAAAAAAGTAAGAATATTCTTGAAAAATACCCTTACTTTTTCTCCCACATTTCAAGTAACTCAGTTTCACGTTCTGGAGAGATGCCATTCACTTTTGGCGTATCCGCTGGCCTGGTATTATCCCAAGCGAATGTGTCCTGAATAATCTCCTCTAATTGTCGGAAGGCGAGTCCCGCCCTCACTGCTTTGGAAATGTTAACCCGCTGCATAGCAGACGCAAACTCGGGCAACCATAGCGGTAGATCAGTAAAAGGGGTTACCCCATTTGAAGGCAAAAATTCATCATCCACCCACACCAATTCAGACGGGATGCCAGTCACCTGTTGGCAGGTTTCCAACACCTGACGCATACTGAGTGGTTCCGCTGGCCCGGTGGCATTAAAGACGCCTACCTGCCTGTCCTCAATCATCCGGATGGTCCACTCCGCCAGATCACGCACATCAATGATTTGCACAGGTGCTTCGGGATTACCTGGCGCCAACACCTTGCCCCCTCTTTGCAATCTTGCCGGCCAATAGGTGAAGCGGTCTGAGTGATCATAAGGCCCAACGATCAAACCGGGTCGGATATTGAGTGTACGACCCGGTAATTCATTTTCAATCACTTGCTCACACAGGGCTTTACGGTCGCCATAGCTTTCCTTTGAGTAATCCTCTAAATTATCACTCGTTAATTGGGAAACTGAGGTCATTTCATCGATAGCAGCAACCGTTGGTGGTTCACCATACACCGAAATACTGGAGATGAAGACATAGCGTTCTACTGAGTTCACCAAGGAATTAGCAGAAAGCTGCTCTATGAGGATAAAATCCACAGGTATCGATCACTGCATCCCAATGGCGATCATGCAAGATCTTCAAATCATCCATATTTGTGCGGTCTCCACGGATCTTTTCCACCTCAGGATAAAGGTCTGGGTTGGTCTTACCGCGGTTGAAAAGCGTCACAGTATGGCCATCGGCCAGGGCAGCGTCCACCAGATGCCGCCCAAGAAAAACAGTCCCACCAAGAATTAGTATGTTCATGGTTTTTATTGCACAGCAAATCAAAAATTAGAAACTTTCCAGATAAAAACTTAGCTCTTGAGTCACAGTAAGACTACTTATTCCAGAGGAAGATTATCCCAGACTAAAAGAACTGAACATTTGGTTAATTGTGCTCCTTCATTCGTTGAGCTGAATTCACTATTGTCACAATCATCAACCACCAATTCAATACGAGCAGTCTCGTTTTTAGATAAAATAACGTTTATAGTACCTACAACTGTAATATTAAAATCGACATCATGATATACAAGATAATATAATTCTGTCTCATCTGCATTAGCAGAAAACTGATTGGGTTCATGTACATTACCTGAAAAAGTTATTTCAAAAGGAGCTGATATTGTTATTACGTCACCTGTTTGACTGCTTTTATGTTCTGAATTTGGGATTACACCAACAATATCCGCTTTACCATCAATGACATACAAAGGTGCATCTTCATGGTACAAAGCCGTTCCTGAAAAATTACCTGATATCCGATCAACATACGATTCAAGTCGAAGAGAAAAATTCCATTTCTCAATACTCATGGGCTGAAAGTCCCAAAGAGTATCGTGTCCTTTTTCATAATATTGGCCAGTTTTTTTGCTTGTGAAAGGCATGGCTGGGACAGGTCCCAACAAGGTAATTTCCATCATATCAGGAGGAATAGCAAAACTTATGTCCTTATAATAATCTGGCCCTGTGTCTTGATCTGGATCAACATCCTCAAACACCATTGTGTAACAAGTATTTGGATCATCAAGAACGTATGATACGAAACTGTTGTTAAAAGGTGGATCATTGAAAACCCGGACAGTGTATCCATCTGTACCAAGATAGACACACTCCACGAAATTCTGTTCATTTAATCTACAGAAGGTGTTTGGTTTCTCTTTTATAACGATTTGATAGGTATATAAATTGTTTTCGCCAGCCTCAATTTGGATTTGACTACGATCCCAATTCTCCTCATCGTTAAATCTCGAAATTGAATTACTGGTCCATCGGTCACCAAATTCATAGCCAGGTTTACAATCCGTTGAATTATTCGCGCCAGGTAATGGATTAACGCGGTAGGTTTGCGTCCCTTCAAAATTACTATCTATTTCAGCGTTGATCTGCTGGATTTCCTGATCTTCCTCTTTAGTAGTGGGCTCATTCAATGGATTATCAACTATGTCAGCGATGGGCATATTACAGGCGAGGATGAACACCAGTAAAAAAAGAAGAACAGGTACTTTTTGACGAATGGACAATTTTCCCAAGGAATCCTCCCAAACTTAAAGTCCAGAGTAGACGGATAAAAAATTATAGCATTTTTAATATCAGTCCAATGTCAATTTTTATGTGGCAATATATTTTTTTGAGCAGATAGATAACATATCCCTTACATATGGTTCACGGAAATAAATATTATTAAAAATTACTGGAAACATCCTCTGAATTTTCCAATTGTTACATCCTACCAGCAGATACCATCAATTCAATAAGATCTGATTATGTTGCCAAAATGGATGAGGTCGAAAACAAAAAAGACCATCCAAATTTCACCGGATGGTCTCTTTCTGTCAGCAATGAGCTATGAGCTTTCAGCTAATTTTTCACTACAAAATTAATCGTCTTGGCTGGGATGAAGATCACCTTTCTCACCTCACCCTCGTCCAAATGCTTCATCACGCTCTCGACTTCCCTGGCTGCAGCTTCCACAGTTGCCTGGTCAGCATCGCGCGCCACGGTAACCGTACCTCGCAGTTTGCCATTCACCTGTACGGGGATTTCGACCGTATCTTTCTTTAACAATGCCGGATCCACCACAGGCCAATCACTGGCGTGTACACTGCCTTTACCACCTAGCTTCGTCCAGGCGTCTTCGGCAAAGAATGGAGCCAGCGGGGCAATTGCCTGAACCAGCATCCTTAAATCACGCGGGTTCACCGCCCCACCATGCTCATAAATCCCATTCAGGGTTTCCATCAATTTAGCAACGGCGGTATTGAACTTGAAATTCGCAAAATCATTCTGGCATTTGTCCACCGCTTTGTGGATCAGAGCCTTGATCTCATGGGATGTTTCCGCTTTAGTATTAACCTGCACGTCCACCAATCGCTCAAAGCGATCCAGGAAGCGTTTGGTGCCCTGCAAAGCGCGTTCGTTCCATGCCATAGTGGCATCGAACGGCCCGATAAACATCATATAACAACGCGCAGCATCCACGCTGTATTTATTAATAATATCTTCTGGCACAATCACATTGCCACGACTCTTGCTCATGCGTTGATTGTCCGGCCCCAAAATGACGCCGTGCGACATGCGCCGGTAATAAGGCTCCGGGATCTCGGCTGGTACCGCGCCAATATCATGCAGGAACTGGTAAATAAAGCGTGAGTACAGCAAATGCAGAGTATTATGCTCATCGCCACCAATGTACAGGTCAACCGGCATCCAGTAGCGCAGTTTATCCATATCCGCTATTGCCTGGTCGTTGTGCGGGTCCACAAAGCGCAGGAAGTACCAATCCGAGCCAGCCCAATTTGGCATAGTGTCGGTCTCGCGTTTGGCAGGTTTACCACATTTCGGGCAGGTGGTGTTCACCCATTCGGTAATATTCGCCAGCGGGGATTCCCCGGTATCGGTCGGTTCATACTTCTCCACCTCCGGCAAAACCACCGGCAGTTCTTCAAAATTCACAGGCACCCAACCACACTCTTCACAGTGCACCATCGGGATCGGTTCGCCCCAATAATGCTGGCGGCTGAAGATCCAATCACGCAGGTGGTAAGAGACGGTCGCTTCGCCCAGGTTGCGATCTTTCAGCCACTGCAATGCAGCCGGGATGGCTTCCACCACCGACAATCCATTGATCGGACCGGAGTTGATCATCACGCCATCTTTTTCAGCATAAGCTCCCTGGCTGAAATCCCAGCCATTTTCGGGTTGGGTGATAGGTAAAATCTCCAGCCCAAACTTGGTGGCAAAATCCCAGTCACGCTGGTCACCGGAAGGCACCGACATGATCGCCCCCGTGCCATAGCTTAACAGCACAAAGTCCGAGATCCAAACCGGTACTTCTTTGCCCGTTGCCGGGTTGATCGCCATCAGTCCACTAAACACACCGGTTTTTTCGCGGCTCACTTCCTGGCGTTCCAGGTCAGATTTTCCGCGGCTGGTCTCCACATATTCTTTAACCCCTGGATGATCCAGGCAATATTTTTCCACATAGGGGTGCTCAGGCGCTAACACCATGAAGGTACAACCCCATAACGTGTCGGGACGGGTGGTGAAGACTTCCAACTCCTCATCAACGCCCACCAGATTAAATGTAACACGTGCGCCTTCACTACGGCCAATCCAGTTGATTTGAGAAGCTTTAACCTTTTCAATGAAATCAGTTTCTTCCAATCCATCAATCAGACGGTCAGCGTATTCAGTGATTCTCACCACCCACTGACTGATGCGACGACGGGTTGTCGGTGAGCCACAGCGTTCACAATTGCCATTGACCACCTCTTCATTGGCCAGCCCTACCTTACAGCTTGGGCACCAGTTGATCGGCATTTCCTTCTTATATGCCAATCCCTTCTCATAGAGCTGGATGAAGATCCATTGTGTCCATTTGTAGTAACTTGGGTCAGTGGTATCGACTACGCGCTCATAATCGAAAGACAATCCCAGCTCCTCCATCTGGTTACGGAAGGTCGCAGTGTTCTTAGCGGTCACATCCTGCGGTTTGCGCCCGGTCTTGATGGCGTAATTCTCGGTGGGAAGTCCAAAGGCATCCCAACCAATCGGGAAAAGCACGTTTTTACCCTGCATCCGTTCGAAACGAGCGAAAACATCCGCCCCGGTAAAAGTGAAAGCATGGCCGATATGCAGCCCAGACCCGGATGGGTAAGGAAATTCGACCAATACATATTTTTTCTCACGGTTGTCAAAGTCAATTGCGTGCCTGTGTGTCATAGCTATCTCCTCAAGGTGTAATACCTTCCAATTTTACTATCAAAGCACAAAGTATGTGAGGAAGAGCTTGAAGATCATACGAAACAAACGGAAAAGTTAACCAGGAGTGTTCCTGGTAATGAGTTAATAAATCCCACCTTAGCTCAGAAAATCAAACAGCAATCGACATCAAGGAAACCATTTTTATTTAAGCAAAAACGGATAAAACATAAAACCTGCCAAAACCACAGATAATACAATTAGTATGATATCCGCGTAATTTACAAATTCATATTCGGAGATATGCTCTTTAGGTTGATTGGGGTCATATCGCACTTCCATGCTCATTCCTACCCCGTCCAATTTTTCCTCCGCTTTTCCTCTGGTGTAATTTTTGGGGAGACGTACTTTATTTTCAAAACTTTGACCCATCACACTGTATTGATACTCAATTTCTGGAAAGTAAGAAGATCCTGATCTGGAAGATCGTTTCTTCACCACTTGTTTGGAAACAACCTGAGCTCTAGCCACTTGCCAGGTTTCGCTTTTAGCTTTCTTTAGAATCTGTTGAACCAGTCTGAATGTTTTGTATAAGCTAAACAATATCAAGCCAATGGCAATAATAATCGTGACAATTGATGATCCCATTTTGTCCTCCAAAAAAGAATGCTTTTTTCGTGATGAATAGAATGTATAGATTTATTATAGGGATTTATCTAGCTGGTAATGTAAATGACCCAACAAATATTGACTCAAAATAAAAACGGAAGATCCTAGGTTTCAGAAAATGTCTGAATAATCCAAAATTGGTTACCAACTTGGACTTTTTTTAATAAATAAGATCAGAACCTAAATTGGTTCTGATCAAAAACAGTATTCTCCAACGCTCACACGCCGGCAATATCGCGGCACATCTGCGAGACAAAACACTCCTGGGCTGCTACGCGCTGAGCAGCTCGTTTGCGTGACTCAGGGAAATAAAACAGATCGACCAATTGCTTGCGGCGTTCCATTTCATCCTTGGCCATGCGCACAATTTCCCCATAACTCATCATGTGTTCCGGATAAGCTGGCATGACAGCAATCATATTGGTGTAGGATAACGGACCCAATTTAGTCAGTTTATCCGCGTCCCACAGCACACGTGCTTCGTGATCCTCCTCCGGCAAGGATTGTGGTTCACTGGAATGCATCGCAACCGCATACGCCACGAGGTTAACCTTCTCAGCAGGAAAGCCAGTCTCCGCTAAATTCTCGCGAATCCAGTTCGCGGCCAGCAAAGCATGCCGGTCTGGTTTGGCCAATTGCGGTTGAAAGCGGTCGTGCAGCCAAACAGCTGCCAGCACCACATCTGCATCACCACCCACCAGTTGTAAAAGCCAGCGCGCATCTCGTTCCACCTGACGCACATGCTCCAGTCGGTAATTAAAATACGGTCTTCCTTTCGGAGTTGGCCAAATCTCAGCAGCGACTGGGCCGGTTATTTTTTCTAAATCCTTGCGAACATGAAACAACCACTCAGGGGTATCCATCTCTTCCTCCTCACAACGTTACACCCGGTGGCTAATTGTACCAAGAATTATTGTAATTGTGGTTTTCTGTTCTCAATGGGACATTACCCTACCCCCTGCTGGTAGAGCAACCACATCCCGGAGAAATAGAGAATAAATAACAACAATGAATCGATTTCAATGAACCAAAAGCGTTTTTCAAGCTTTGCCAGGTTGCCCACCAACCCAATCGTGGTCATCAGCAGGCCAAACAAACCTACCAGCATAAAAGCCGGGTCAATGGTTGCCAGGAATCTACCCTGTGTGTAAAAGAGATCCGTTAATCCTAATGCAAACATGTTGAACATATTGCTACCAAACAGATTGCCAATCGCCATATCACTGGCACCAATCCGAATGGCAGCGATGGTGGTAACCATTTCAGGCAGAGATGTGACCAACGCCACCAAAGTGGTACCAACAAAAGTAGTACCCAAGCCAGTAATTACAGCAATTTCATTACTGGCACCTACCATAATGGGAGTGATAAAAATCAACACCCCGGCTGCGGCAGCAAAACCCAGGAAACCAATCCACAATTTAGGTGTTCCCTCAGGAATATACTTTTCAGCTGGTTTTCCCTTGTCCTGATCACCCGAAATCAACCGTAGGGCAAACACATAAGCAGCTATGATGATAATTGAGTCCAAACCCACCCAACCTACTTTTACATCGATTTCAGCAGTGATGAAGAATAAAGACAACCCAATCATGAGAATAGCCAGACTACCAGTTAGCGCATGTCGCATAGCGGCTTTCCTTAATATACGTTGACTACGGTGAAGCAAGTCGAGAACGGCCAATAATAGCATATTAAAACCATTACTACCCAAAAGGTTACCAGCAGCAATATTCGGTGTGTTTTGTCTTACAGCTTCCATCGACGTCAATAGTTCTGGTAAGGAAGTAGCCCCCGCCATCAACAATATCCCAATAAACATCCCCCCCAGCCCGGTGCGGATGGCAATCACATCGCCATATTTCGCCAGGAAATACGCAGCAACCACAATAACCAAAGCAGAAAGGACAAATTGAACCCAGACCATACTCAATCTTCCTCTTGCACATTGTGGGCGGAAAGTCCTTTTACGAGGCTCAATGGCCAGGCAGCAAAAACACCACTATTCGGTTCGTTCAAATCCCCCACAACCGATTCGGTGAGCTGCAAACATTTCTCAGCCATTGCCTCATCATCCACGATTGCAATCAAGGTAACGTTCTCTTTTTCACTGGCTGTTCGATTGCTGTACAGGTAACGCATCGGGATAACTTTACGCTGGAGGCGGTACAACCCGGTCGATTCAATAATCGTCACCCTACCAATGCCGCCATCTTTCCAGGCTTTTAAAACATTCTCCAATAAAGAGGGATCATCCAAAATAAAAAGTGCCATAAAATTCATCTTTTCCTCCTTGTTTTGCTTTCCTCAGAATGAAAAACAATAAATATTGTATCAGATCGGTGCTTTATCCTACATCATCATTTCACAAATGATCAGATAAGTTAATTACAAATTACATACGTAGAGGAGAAGAACAAAAAGGCAAAAACAAATCTAATAAAGAAATTATTTTCAGGTCCAAACTAATCTTTTGGTAACAACAAGTAAATTGCCAACGCCATAACCAACAACCCCAAGATGCGTTGCCAGGTGATCGGGATGGGTGCCTGTCCGGAAAGACCTGTGGCATCCACAATGGTGGAAACTAACAATTGACCGAGAAGAATGGCGGCCGTCCCTGCTGTAACACCGGTATATTGCAGTGAAAAAGACACGCCAATCACAATCAAAATCCCTAATCCACCGGAAAACAGCAACATCCCCAACGTTGCCTGCGGAACATTGCGCCATTGCAGCGTGTGCCAGACGATGGTAATTGCCATAAAAATCAGAGCAAACAACCCACTGCCAAGGTTGGTGATGATTCCGGTTCGAATTGGACCAATGATGTTGCCCCCACGGCTGCTAAAAGTTGCCTGAGTGGTGATCAATACTCCGGTCAGGATGGCAAAAAAAGTACCCAGTATCAATGTGTTTTTCATGTAATCTCCGTTGAATTACCAATATTAACTGGTTGAATTGTATTGCTTAATTCAAGTGCGTCAAGCCTATAGAACAATGCAAAGCTTTTCTTCACGCAAGACATCCATTACAAAAATGGATAAAATAAAACTACCGCAAAAAAGTTAGGAGAAACAAGCATGCAACTAACCGAAACCATCCGCTGGAAAGATGTTCCCACCCAATATATTGATCCACGCCATGTAGATATCTGGCTACCACCAGAATATCATTCACAACCTGAGCAAAGTTTCCCGGTGTTATATATGCACGATGGTCAAAACCTGTTCTACCCGGAGGAATCATTTTCCGGAGTCGATTGGGGGGTTGTGCCTGCCATGCAAAAAGCTTTACTGGAGAACTCTATTCGCCCCGCGATCATCGTAGGTATCTGGAATACCCCAAAACGCTTTCAGGAGCTGCTACCCTGGAAACCAATTGCAAACTCCATTCGTGGCGTGAAAATGTATGAAAAACATAAAGCAGAAATTGGCGAGGTTGTTTCCGATGGCTATTTGCGATTTATGGTTGAAGAGCTGAAACCGCGAATTGATGAAAAATTCCATACTGTACCAGATGCAGCCAATACCTTCGTGATGGGATCCAGCATGGGCGGTTTGATTTCTCTCTATGCCATCTGCGAATATCCACACATCTTTGGTGGGGCTGGTTGCCTGTCCACTCATTGGCCTATCCTGAAGCAAACGATGATCAATTATCTTAAGAAAAATATGCCTGATCCAGCAAGCCATAAACTCTATTTCGATTTCGGCACCAATGGGTTAGATGCAGAATATGAAATATATCAAATAAGGGTTGATAAAACCCTCCAAAGTGCGGGATTTAAAGAAGGGCAAAATTGGATCACACACAAATTTGATGGGGATGACCATCATGAACGCTTCTGGCGAAAACGAGTGCATATACCCTTACAATTTTTATTAGGTTCAAAAACTTAGCCAACAGGAATTATCAGGATTGGGACATTGATATCTCTTCCGGACAACTATTGTAATTATCTCCTCCTATGGAAATAACAATTTGTTTTGCTCATTCATCCCTAAAGACGACGTTGCTTTGGTAACCCTTTCACAATACTTGCTGGCCAGGCGGCAAATATTCCAGTATTTGGCTTGTCCAAATCACCCACCACTGATTCGGTAATCTTCAAACATTTTTCTGCTGTAGCTTCATCCTCTACAATTGCCAATATCGTTACATTATCTTTTTCACTGGCATGGTCACTTTCATACAAATATGACATGGAAATTAACTTCCGTTGCAATCGATACATTCCAGTTGATTCAATGATCGTTGCTCCGCGTATTCCCCCCGAAACCCATGCCTCTACCATATCCTCTAATAATGTTGGATCATCAAGAATATATATAACAAAAAATTTCATCCATTCCTCCTTCTGACCTTTCTTCATTGTAACCTATGCAATAGGAACAATTCGCACTGTGATTTGCTTACTGATTGGACCCTCAAAAATCGTCTTACCATAATACACTCACAAAAAAACGTCTGATTATTTGAAGTGTTAATTAAAATATATTGATCGCATACAATGATAGTTAAATCTCGAACCATTGGAGAGGTTCATCCTTATTTTTTCTTTCTACCATCTTGCATTAATATCTCAAAGCCAGAAACAACATCCAGCAATTCACTTGTAATTGAGTTTTGTCGTTGTTGGTGGTAAATACTTGTAAATTCGGCAATCTTATCTTCAATATTCCGTTCTGCAACCTGCATAGATAAAAGCCTGTGGGTATTTTCACTTGCCAATGATTCTGCTAATACTAAGCTGATGGTGATATATAAATATTGCCGTATGATAGCTGAGAATAAATCTTGCCATGGCATCGTGTAAGCAGGTACATTATTGGTTGGCCAGGCACGTTTCTCCAAAAACCGAAAATCATCCGGGTCAATCGGCCAGAAGCGGGTGGTGCGTGGTCTCGATTGAGATGATGAAACGAGATGGTTGTGGAATATATACATCGTGTCGCGTTGTTCATTCTCCCGCCAGCGATCAATCTGCCACAATAAATCCTGTACGGATGATCGGATCCCTTCCACTGAACTTGGCATCGGTAAAAAGTGATCTACCGGTTGCCCTAACGATTCCAACCGCGAAGCAGCCCTGCTACCTAAAGCAAACACAGAACGACGCTCTTTGGGAATGCCCATACGTTCCAAGCTGTTTAGGGTGTAGTTGGAAATTTGTTCATTAAATTGCCCGCACATCCCCTGATCTGAACCAACGACAATCAAACCAAAGTTACGTTCCACCTTTTTGCTTTTAGAATCCACCAATGCAGCTCGATTTCGTAAAACAACCTGCAATCCCATTTCTGTTGTCCGGGAATAATCCACCAACGACTCCACTGCCTTCTCATACTGGCGAATGCTAATACTTGCCAGCACTTTCATTGTTCGTACGATCGAATGTAAGTCCTGAATATTATTGATTCGTTTTTGGATTTCTTCTAATGTGTACATAAAGCCAATTTACTTTTCCATTTGTGTAAATTACTCATCTTCTTTTTTATGCTCGTCAATACACTTCCTGGCGAATCGTTTTAGATAGCGCAAATCCTCTTCTTCTAAAGCACCACCATCATTGATCTTTTCACACAACTCATCACAATCACTAATCAAAGCCTTCCTTAGCTTTTCTTCAACTTCGATGAGATCGTCAATGGGAATTTGATCAAAATATCCGGATGTAGCCGCTAATAAGACAACTATTTGCTCTGCAACCGGCAAGGTGTGATATTGATACTGCTTAAACACTTCTCGAATGCGCCGTCCTCGCTCAATGGTACGTTGGGTTTCCGGGTCTAAGCGGGTACCAAAGCGAGCAAAATTTTCCAGCTCTTCAAACTGAGAATAATAGAGTCTCAAGTCACCAGCTACTGTCCGATAAGCAGGTAATTGTGTCTTTCCGCCTACCCGCGATACCGATTTACCAATATCCACTGCTGGTAATATTCCTTTGGAAAACAACTCGGGCGAAAGATAAATCTGTCCATCCGTGATCGAGATGAGGTTCGTTGGAATATAAGCAGATAAATTCTGTGCTTCCGTTTCAACAATCGGCAAAGCGGTTAAAGATCCGCCACCTAACTCCGGTCTTAACTGTGTAGCTCTTTCCAACAAGCGCGAATGTAAGTAAAAAATGTCACCGGGAAAAGCCTCACGACCGGGTGGGCGTCGTAATAACAAAGATAATTCACGATATGCCCAGGAATGGCGGGTCAGATCATCATAGATCAGCAACACATCCCACCCTTTTTCGGTGAAATATTCTCCAATACTGGTAGCTGCATAAGGAGCAATAAACTTAAGCCCTGGAGTCTCTTCGCCATTCGCCACCACCACAATCGAATAATCCATTGCCTCATACTTCTTCAAATCATCAATAAAGCTTGCAGTGGAGGAACTTTGTTGCCCGATTGCACAATAGATACAGATTACATCCTTACCCTTCTGATTGATAATCGTATCCAGTGCAATTGCTGTTTTTCCGGTTTGTCTGTCACCTAGAATCAATTCACGTTGTCCACGCCCGATTGGAATTAAAGCATCAATAGATTTGATTCCGGTTTGTAATGGTGTTGTTACAGGCGCACGATCCATAATGGGATGAGATTCACGTTCAATTGGCAAGGTTTGGTTGGTGGGAACAGTTCCCCGTCCATCTAAAGGTAATCCGGTCGGATCAATGACCCGACCCAGTAAGGCTTCCCCTACTGGCACATCCAGCACTCTACCCGTGCGACGAGCTTCCATACCGGTTTTGAGTTGATTGCTTCTTCCTAATAAAACAACCCCAACAGAATCAGCGTCCAGGTTAAAAGCCATACCCATCACGCCATGCGGGAATCGAATTATCTCTTCTGAGCGTACACCTGGCAAACCGCGCACCTGGGCTATTCCATATCCAATGAATTCAACCACTCCGGTCTCTTTGGTTATCAATTGAAATTCCTGACGCTCCACCAATTGATCAAGATTTTTAAATGTTTCATCCAGTAGTGGTTTTAGGATTGTTTCACTCTGTATCTTTTCAATTGCCATAACTACTCACCAACCTTAACAGCCGAGCTGTCCTCAATCAAATCTTCTAATCGTTCCAGATACTCCGACAGGCTCCAGGTCAGTTTATATCCAGCTGCTTTCATTTCGATACCACAAACAAGATCAGGATCTATCTCAAAATCAACCGATTTTCCATTCAGAAATCGAGTTTCAACAGCAGATTGGAGCTCTTTTTTCATCTTGTTGGTTAACTCAAAAGCACTGCGAACGATCACAGGTTCTTCGGATTCCATGATGGCATCCCGGTATTCTTCAACTTGATTCTGGTCCATATTTTGTAATCGATCTAAAAAGACGTTACAAATATGCGCTTCCAGTTCCACATTTGCTAATTCATTTAAAACCCGTCGAACGGCAATAAATGTCTGCTGGTTGATTTTTTTTCGTAGAGAATCCAGAAATTCTTTTTTCTCACGTTCAATTGCTTGTTCCCAATGAGTTTTATGCTCATCAATCTCATCCCGAACCTTTTTCATCATGAGTTTGCGATTATCATCAATCTCAGCCTTAGCGACTTGCAGAAGCGTATCGTGCTCTTCTTTCCATTTTTCGTTTTTTTCCTGATAAATTTCAATCTGTTCTTCAGCGTGTCTTCGTAATTCTTCTGCCTCATTCAATTGTGATCTAATACGCTCTTCACGTTCCCGCATCACGTTCAAAATAGGCTTATAAAGAAATTTACGCAGTAAAAGCACCAAAATAAGGAAATTTACTATTTGTGCTACTATCGTAAACCAATCAATTAACACGTTTTATCCTCCTACGAGTGCTGTCGCATAATTCCAGAATGGGTTAACAAAAATCAGAATCATCGAAACCACAAAACAATAGATACCCGTTGATTCAATCATTGCCAGACCAACAAACAAGGTTCGGGTGATATTATTTGACTCATCTGGTTGTTGAGCAATTGCGCTTAATGCCTGTGCAACAGCGCGCCCCTGACCCAAAGCCGGTCCAATCGCACCGATTGCAATGGTTAACCCAGCGCTTATTACTGAAGCCATACCAATTAATGTGATCGTATCCATAATTATTTCTCCATCTCTTAAAAATTTTTCTATTATTTTCAGTTACAACTGAAAATTATTACGTATCATTCTCAACTTGCTCAATTTTCTTTTCCTGCACCTGAGTAGCAGAAGCGATATATACCATCGCCAGAACAGCAAAGATATAAGCCTGTATAAACCCGGTTAACATGCCAAACACCTGCATAATAATTGGGAAAACCAATGGGATAATCGCCAAAAGAATCGCCACCAACATCGTGCCGCTCATTACATTCCCAAATAAACGTACAGCCAATGCCAGAATTCGCGAAAAATCTCCAATGATATTAAAAGGCAACATAATAGGTGAAGGGTGTAGATACTGTTTCAGATATCCAAGAAAACCCCTGCTCGCAATTCCATAAATTGGAACAGCAAAGAACACACAAATTGCCAACGCAGAAGTGGTAGAAAGCGAACCAGTAGGGGGATTAAATCCAGGTACAACCCCTAATAAATTCGAGACCACTATGAAAATAAAAAGTGTGCCGATAAAAGCAAGATATCGATCTGGATTTTGTTGGCTAACTTCTTTGATTTGATTTCGAACATTTATCACCACAACTTCCAAAACATTCTGGCCCTTTGATATCTTTTTCGGATCAGAAGTTAATCTTCTGGTGACAAATATAGAAAACAACACCAGTAGTGCCATGACAACCCAGGTAAACACAATGGTTGCATTTAATTTTATCCAACCGGATTGCCAGTAAATAATTCCATCAGGACTGATTTCCATCGAACTTCATCACCTCCTTTAAATCTTTGGCGGCTTTTGAGGGCCAAGCCGCTTTAATAAAATAATTCTTGCAATAATAAAACCAACCAAACATGCAAGCAATCGCATTAATTCACCATCCATAATTAAGTAAAATGCCAACAGGACAAAAACTGTTCGCAACAAATAACTTCCAATCATTACCAAAGCAGGTCGTTTGGTAGTCACCATATGTCCGATCGTAAATTTCAAGCTTAAGAAATAAGCTAACCCTATCAACACACCTGCCCCAAAAGCGATAATTAGGGATACGATATTACCAATGTTCATCATGATTTTCCTCAACTTCAGGTGGCTGGTATGCTTCCTTAGAACTTTCCTTTTGTACCCAATACCAGGCGTTATAACAACCAAGGATCACACCGCCCAATAAACCCATCAGCGTCCAGGAAGCCTGACCAGGCCAGGTGCGATCGATCCAGATACCCAACAATAATCCTAAAATTGTAGGGATCGCCACCGCCCAGCCAACCATACCAAACATGCCTAAGCCAAAATACATACCATGACGGGTATCTTTTCGTGCTCTTTCACGGCGTGCACCTTTTTTTAGCACCTCTTCCTTTAATTGTTCACGATGAATTTCGTGACCATGTTTAGGTTTTTCTTCACTCATTACAACTCCACTAAACGACGAACTAAATCAGCTTCCATTTTCGCCATCGCACTTCTTGCCGTCCGATCATGGTCATCAAATTGATCAAAAGTTTTATCAATTAAAGTTTGTAACTCATCTAAATCATCACTACAAACTGCATTTCTCGTGGAAACCAACACGTTTTCTCCATATTTCACCAATAATCCTCGATCAATTGCCATAATTATCTCTTTATCATTTTCATCCCAATAGCTGAAAATACTTGGAACCAAAGCTGTTACAAAATCCACATGCTTTGGCAAAAGCCCGAAAAAACCATCACCTGCTTCGGCAACGATTTTTTTTGCTTTTATATCAAGAAAGACCTCAGTCGGAAGAAGAACCTTCAGGTTCATCCATTGTTGCTTCATCAATTGATCCAATCATATATAATGCTCGTTCCGCAAATTCACTAAATTCATCATTTAAAATCCGTTCACATCCATCTAAAGCATCTTCCAAACTCACCAATTTACCCTTCATATTGGTAAACTGTTCGGTGGTGTAAAAGGGTTGGGTTAGGAATCTTTCCAGGCGACGTGCGCGGTGAACAACTTGACGGTCGGTTTGCGATAATTCTTCCATTCCCAACATTGCGATAATGTCTTTCAATTCTTCATAAGTTGCCAGAGTGCGTCGGATATCCTGCGCAATTCGATAATGCCGTTGCCCCACGATGAGTGGGTTCAACATCTTTGAGTTAGACTGCAAAGGATCTATCGCGGGGTAAAAACCTTCACTGGCTCTTTTTCGAGAAAGCACAATCGAAGCGGAAAGATAACCAAAAGTAGCCACCGCTGAAGGATCTGTAAAATCATCCGCTGGCACATAAACCGCCTGCACTGAGGTTATGGCACCACTATTTGTATTACAAATGCGTTCCTGCAATTCAGCCAGCTCGGTTGCCAGTGTCGGTTGATATCCGACACGCGATGGAATTTGCCCCATCAACCCTGAGACCTCAGAACCAGCCTGGATAAAACGGAAAATATTATCAATCAATAATAAAACGTCCTGACGTTGATCATCACGAAAGTACTCTGCCATTGTCAGGGCTGAATGTGCCACCCGAAAACGAGCTCCAGGCACTTCATTCATCTGGCCAAATACCATCACCGTGTTGTCCAACACTTTCGCTTCTTCCATCTCTCGATATAATTCTTCAGCTTCTCGACTGCGCTCCCCAATCCCACAAAATAAGCTCACACCTTCGTGCTGCCCAACCATATTATGAATCAGTTCAGTAATTAAGACTGTTTTTCCAACTCCAGCTCCTCCAAAAAGCCCAGCTTTACCACCTAATTCCAATGGGGTGAGTACATCAATTGCTTTTATGCCCGTAGAAAAAACTTTGGATTGTACTGAACGTTGGTTAAGCGGTACAGGAGAAACATGGATCGGACGCCATTCGACATCCCTCAAAGGTTCACCATAATCAATCGTTTCTCCAAACACATTAAACATGCGCCCCTTTAATGCATTTCCTACCGGCACTTGCAATGTTGTGCCTTTGTATTCGACCTCATCACCCCTTGCAATACCTTGTGTCGGGTTTAGAGCAATTCCACGCACTACATTTTTATCAATGTGGTTAATAACCTCAATCACTACTCTCCCATTTTCTCCTGTTTCCAAACGGGAAAACAGTGGAGGTATATTTTTATCAAAGTAAACATCAACAACAGTACCCCGTATAGACTGGATAATACCTAATTCTTTTTGATCAACTTTTTCGATTGTTTTGGCAAATGTCATTTTCTGGTCCTGTAAAAGATAGGTTTGAAATATAGTTAATTTTAAATAAAAGGCAAATATGTCTTCAATAGAGAAACCTTGGAGCTCCTCAAGTTTGGATCTTCTTCCAACTTCCCCGTCATTGCTCAGGTTCTAAATGCTTCAGTGGGTTGTAATTTAGAATCGGTTAAAAAAAATAAACACCTAGAAAATATTATATCAGAATAGAATCGTCCATTTATAAGAATCAAATTAGAAAACCTTGCAACGTAATTATGAAGGGAACCTTTTAATGCTTTGTCTCGTCCTTAGGGTAATAAAGAGATTATTAGTTGATAAATTAGGAGGAATAAAATGAGATTGAGAAAATTTGGTGTTTTGGTTGTATTGTTGGCTGCATTGATTATTAGCGCATGCCAACCCAAAGAATCTGCACCATCTTTAGTAGGGACAAGTTGGATCTTAATTGAGCTTAACGGACAATCTGTATTATCGGACATATCGGTCTCGCTAAACTTTGACGGACAATCCATCGGTGGAAGTGATGGATGTAATTCCTTTGGCGGTTCCTACACCACCGATGGTAATTCGTTTTCCGTCGGAAATGATTTAGTGAGTACATTAATGGCTTGTGAAGAAGTAATTATGCAACAGGCTAGTGCGTTTACACAGGCACTCATTGCCGCTGATACTTACAAAATAGACGAGGAAAGATTAATTTTGGTTGATGAAAGCGGCAAGAATTTAGCCGTTTTCGAACCTGTAAGTCAGGATTTAGCAGGAACCAGTTGGACTGTAACCTTTGTAAATAGTGACAGAACAGACACAGGTGTCGTATCTTCTACTGACCTGCAAATAGAACAAACCATTTCGTTCGATGCTGATGGAAAATTCAATGGCAATGCGGGTTGTAACAGTTACTTTGGCAACTTTGAAGTAGAAGAAAACGAGCTTTCGCTTGGCGCGATTGGTTCCACCAAAATGGCATGCCCCGAGGAAGTAATGACTGCTGAAACCGCTTTCCTTACCGCATTGGAAAAATCAGCCACCTACCAGATCACCGGCAAATCACTTCAAATTCGTGATGCAGGTGGAAACGTCCTGGTCACGTTTACACAACAATAGCAAACTTCCGCCCTCCCCACAAAAAGGCGTCCAAATGGACGCCTTTTTCGTTTTTCTTTCTAAAATCGACCGCGAAATATTGTTTTTCAGACAAAAATGCTATACTTATAACAATATTTCCCCTTTGTATAATTTAATATTTTTAAGGAGCTTGAAATGGTGGTGAATAATAAGTATTCCTTTCTTGTTTTAATTGTCGTTTTGGCAATTATTTCATTTGCCTGTAACTTGCCCATCAACAATGCCAATGAACCATCCACAACAGTTCAGGATCCCGACGTACAAGAACCTGCTGTTCAGGAACAGGTGCTGCCGACTGAGATACCAACTACACCTGAAGAAACCATTGTCGAATCTGAACCTGAACCAAATGAGCCACAACCTGAAACAGAGGAATTCATACTTCAGGATCCAGTCGGCAATGAATTGGAAGTGGTGGAAACGTATTATAAGCAAACAGGTAGCTTAGTGGACGCTGCTTTTTTGCTTCGTAACAATAACCTGGAAATGTCTCTGGTTAATATCAAATTTCAAATCACCGCTTTTGATGCGGATGGTGTTGAAATTGACACTGTTGATACCATCATCGATTTTATCAAACCAGGTGAAACGACCGAATTTTCAGCCAGAATTTGGGCTGCTGATAAGGAATCTGATTCACATTCAGTAGAATCTACCTACCAATTAAGTAATCAAATTGAATTTGAAGACCTATTAGAGATAATAAACACGAAAACTTTATTTGATAAAAAATTTAATTTATACACAATTACTGGCGTACTAAAGAATACATCTCCTGATCTCTTTTTAGATCTCGGTTTAAATTATATCTCCAGAGATTCATCAGGTGTAATCAACGATAGCTCGATTTCGAATGTGACATTTGTTCCGGGTAACGACCAGGTAGGATTTCAAATTTTCACAAAATTAACTGAACCTCCTCAAAATTATAAAGTATATGTCAGGTCCATGCCATGGAGTGACATTGATGTAAACTCTGAAAGAATGAAAGAGCTTCAATTAATAAACTTTAAATTCACGACATATAAAGAACTCGTTGGCGGTGGTTTTTTGGTCAAAAACGTGACAGATAAAGTCATTGATGGTTTTACTTATACACTCAATTTATATGCGGATGATGACTCTATATGTGTAACGAGATCAAATTTTGTTGATGTTCTCTTTCCAAACCAAACGATTGGATACTCACCAGGGTCGATTTTCTTGCCAGACAATTGCATACCTGCTTATTACACACTCTTCGTTTACCCTAACCTAAATGTTGACCACCCACTTTCATCCAATCCACTGACAGCGGAAAATGTTGTTTACGTCAACGAACCAGATCCTTATGTCAGTCTAACCATCGTCAATTCACATAACCAATCGATCAGTGATCCAACCGTCAGTGTCCTGCTTTACAACGAAAACGATGAAATCATTGGTGGTGGCTATGCATTTGGGGAAACGGTTCCAGCCAATGGCCGCTATGATATGGCTTTGTGGGTAAATCCAACAGGGGGTCAGGTGCCAGCACGCATGGAGGCTTACCCTTCTGTTTCTTCATGGTCAAAGATAGGTGAGTAAAATTATTTCCTTTCAATAAAGAAATAATCAGCTTATCCCTCATTCTGAAATTCGAATTCTTCCCACGCTTGAATATACTTAGTGACACTATCAGCAATGAAGAATTAACCCAGAATATCAATATTTCCCAAACCGGTTTCTTTTATAACGAAACAACCTTAACCGGTGGTTTTCTGGTGCAAAACACAAGTGACCAGGTGATGAGGGATGCGCAATACTACATCACCATCTATGAAGAAGACGGGACGGTAGCCCAGGTCGCAAGAGGGTATATCAATTTACTCTGGCCAGAGCAAACATTCGGCATCTCCCCCGGTTCAGTACTGTTATCGGAAGGAGCTGCACCTGATGAATTTAATGTTTATCTCAAATCTGGTACGCTTGGAGACCACGAATTAGCTGCCAACCCGCTTACAGCACAAAATGTGACTTATCTGGATGATCCTAATTTTCCAAAGGTGGCGGTAACGATCAATAACGCTCACAATCTGGTGATCGATAACCCTTACTTAAGCGTACTACTCTTTAACGCTGAAGGGGAAATCATTGGCGGTAATTATGCTTATCCGGATCCCATTCCAGCCAATGGCTCTCTGAACTATGAAGTCTTTGTAACCAATGTGACAGCCGACCCACCAGCACGGGTGGAAGCCTATGTAACCCTGACGAGCTGGTAAATACAGTATTTTAGACATCGATATGGAACGAAGCAGGTGACAGAATATCTTTTCCATCCAAATCCATTCTCACCTGCTTCTCCATTACCACCTTATAAATATTCGTTTTAATTTAGAACCCTTAGCGTCCCAAATCATTTTTCCCCTTCATCATCCTATCCCCATTGTACATTTGGCTTGGCCTCGTACGGGTGGGTTCCAAACCCGCCCCAAAACAACGACATAATTTCCACGATCATGGGTGCAGTTCATATCTGATTTTATACACAGTTTTACAATAATCCCCGTCACCACCTACCCCCATCGAAAGGGCGAAGCATTGGGGGGCAAACACCATCTTCCATCAATATCTCCATTCCCCAATGCTTACGCCCCTACGCCACCCGTGATTAATTTCCATGATCAATGGTGATTTTCTTGTAGGGGCGATAGCAACCGGTTATGGCGATTGATCCCGGAAATAATTTCTGGTCCGGTTGCTTCGCCCGAAAATCTCCACGAATAATTCCTGTGATTTTGGATGTGATTCAAAATGGTTTTCAATTACACGGATTTTGTATCACACAAATCCAACCAACCCCCATCGTAAGGGCGAAGCATTGGGGGGCAAACACCATCTTCCATCAATATCTCTATTCCCCAATGCTTACGCCCCTACAGCACAAACCATAATTCCAGCCCTTTGCGTCTTAAATAACAGTTGCGTCACCTTTGCGTCCCGAATCTTTTTCCCCTACACCGCATTCTTCACCTTGTAATCATCCAGGCAGCGCAGCACATACGAATAATACAGGCGCAGTTCCTCGTATATATCCGAGATTTCATTCAAATTGCGCTTATCCTTCGACAGATTACCCTCTACTACCCAGTTATACAACTCCAGGCTGCTGGTGCCAAATTTGGTGACCGTTTCCTCCAGTTGTTTGTCCTTCAAAAGAATCGCATTCGGAATCAGGTTGGTGTTTTTAATATACCCGGCTGTCAATTCGTTCAATTTCTCTTGCGAGATGCCTTCTTTGGCATACAGCGGGTATTGCAGGTAGATGTTGTTCGCCCACTCCAGCATGTTAGCCGCTTCCTGCTCAATCTGGTTCAAACGCCGGTTGACGACTTCATTGCGGCTTTCAATGCGGCGATCCTCCAGATCCCACTTACGTTTTTTGTTACGGTCATGGCTTTGGTAAACGAAGGTGGCCACCGTGATCAAAAAAGACGCCAGGAAACCAATCCCACCGCCGATGAGCAAATTCAGGGTTTCTCTTTCCATGGTTATCTCCTTTTATTAGGTTTCAGGGTTCAGAGATTCAATAAAAATAGGGATTATGTTCTATTTAATTATAGCGTAAAAATGGAATTGTGGTGTAGGTTTTTGGAAAAAATCAAGGATTGCAGCCTACTACCTTAAGTTATTTTCTTCAATTGATCAACAAAGGTAGTTTGAACCTGACCTCATGTAACCTACTCAATGACAGCCAGGGAAAAAATAATCAGAACACCAGCACTTTATCCGCTTCTACCGTCCAGGTTGTTAACTGTGACATTGTACTGGTTTCCACACCTTCTATCAAAGTCAGATCTTGAAGCCCACGGGCTTCCATGCAAGTCCCTCAGGCTTTCACCATTCCACCACGCCGGATTGTAGACTTCAACATGCGTTCAATATTGTAGAAGCCATTTGGTGTTACCTGGTTCGGTAAAGCACAGGTGACCGCATCTGCCAATAAAAAGATATTTACTTCACCACTTTCAGCATGTTCCTTTTGCAAGCTCATTGCCATGCGCAACGCGTTATAAGCTTTTTCCGTTCCATATGGTGCATCATTGATAATAAAAAGTATTTTCACATATCCTCTTTCAGGCGTCTGGATTAACTATTATACATAATTACAAGATATTTCATCCAACGACGATAACCCCTCAGTACCTGAAGGACGATTCCTCAGACGTTGTTCTCTTTCTGCTGTCCTTGCCCAGCATGCCGAAATAGCCAGGCTGACACAGCAAACAGCACAACAAAGAAAGCGTTGAGCAGCAAAATCTCCAACGGTGGGCTCCACGGCATTCCTAACTTTGCAAAGATCGCGATTGCAGCGATTAACGCCACCACATATACCATTGCCATCAGAACACGACTCATGCCAGCTGATTTCAATCGTGTAATGATCGCACCAATAATTGCAACAGCCACCACTGCAAAATACATCAGGTTGGCGGGATCACCGTCTGCGCCAATAATTCCAACCCCCAGGCTCAACCAGACCAGCAAGAATAAGGCTACCAGCATAATGCCGATTGCAGATTTGTAAATGGTATTATTTGAAAAAGTTCGCATTATTTTCTCCAATGCTCTTTCGTTCATCTCAAGCCACAGAAAGGGGATTCACCCAAATATTCAGTAATGGGAATCTCTTTCCATAGCGAGCGCAATTATAAATCGAAATCAATAATGATGATATCCTCGCGAGGATTACCTGATCCTGTGGATATTAGTAGGTACATCAAGCCCATGACTACCCCTGCACCTAGGCGGGGAATGAACCGGGCATAGGCGAGGGCAGACGAACCTCAAGGCCATTTCTGCTACTCACATTCGCATCAGTAACGCTTTACTTCCAATGGATGCAAAAGCTGGCCAGCATATAAACTGATTATCCGGCTATACCTTCCACGTGCTTTTTGAAGTTGTTCAGGATCGCTTGCCAACCGTCTTTTTGATATTCCGGTGGGAACGTTTCTTCAGCGTCAAAGGTGACCTGAACGAAAACACCTTGTGGCTTCTCCACAAACGTGACCTGAGCGGTGCGGTCGCCAAAATCATATTCGATCAATTCATTTGGTACGATCCTGGTGTAGGTACCTTCAAAATCAAAACCCTGGCTGCCGTCTTTTGCTTCCATACGGGAGCAGAAAATGCCACCCACACGGAAATCAGATGTGGCGCTGGGACAATGCCAATCATCAGAAGCGAAATTCCATTGCATCACATCTTCCGGGGTATTGTAAGCTCGCCAGACAACTTCCATGGGAGCCTGGATGGCTGTTTCAACTGTAATTTTCATGTCATCTCCTTGGTTGATTATAGAAAAACAAGAACCCGGGAAAACATGGATGTATAAACTTAGCTCTGGATGAAGAAGAAAAAATTTAGAGAAACTGATCTCGAATGGTGCGTTTGGACATACCCTACCCAAAATTCTCCTGGTTTAATATCCCATTACAACGAAGCCCGGATCGCTATCGCGAACTCTTCCTGTGTGTAATGGTATCCTTTGACCTTAGGTGGGAAGCGTTGATCATATTCTTCTACCTCAACGTCCTTGATGTTATAGACCTCGCTATCAAAGTATTTCCAGCTATGCCCCTGAAACACACCTTTCTGCAATTCCAGCACCAGCATACTGTATGGGTAGCGACCTTCTTTGGTGGTGATGGAAAAATCCTTACAGTTCTTGAAACCATGTTTGCAATAATTATTCGGCGAACCATAAATGATGACCGCTGGAAAATTCTTCTGTTTTGCAATTGCCACGGTGTGCTGGATCAGGGCAGTACCAACCTCTTTGCGCTGGTATTCGGGTAAAACGCTCACCGGACCAAAGGTTAATGTGTCCAATTGTTCGTTGAGTTCATTGACCACTTGCGATTTGGCATAGAATATATTACCAATAATCCTATTTTCATACTCAGCCACAAAACTGAACTCCAGCAGGTAATCCGGGTGATCACGTAATAGATGCACCAGGTAATGTTCATTGCAACCCGGCACATACAAATTCCAGAATGCTTCGCGGGTGACAAGCTCATTTTCAAAATAATCGTTTTCGGTTTCTGGTCTGATGAGAATATCCATGTTCGTCCTTAGGTGTATATCTATAATGAGAATACTAACTTAAATTACTATACAACATTATTCGTATCCAATGAATATAAATCAATTAACCATAAGAAACACAATTTTCGATCGGTTTACAAAAGTTGGTTTTTGAATCCAAAGTTTTTCATAATAAATTTTGAATTGTCAGTTTCTATGTTAGGATTCATTCCATTCTGGTTAGGGTTATTTTTTTTCTGATCATTTGAAATCCAAAAAAGGCTGTTAACCAGATGCCAATCGTAATTGCCATCGTGGAAAAATAAATCGGGAAAATATAATAACGGTCCCAGTCTAGAGGTGTAAATAATGAGGGTAAGGACGTTGCTAACCCAATAGCCAATATCACCACAGCTTCAGGGTTAGAATTTTGATTTCTACAATACTTAACAGCTTGAACAACCAGATAAATATAGCCTATCAAAAAGAATGTGATATTGATCCATAATGCACCATCAAAATGAAGTGAAGAATGACTTTCAAAAATTCTATTTGTTAGCACGCTCACATGCTGACCAAACCCTTGAATTCTTGAGGAAGGAAAAACATGAGTTTGCACATTCATCTCAATTAAGCGTTGGTTAAACATAGTTATGGTTCTAACCATTGGATTTTTCCATAAAAATGGGTTCATCCCAACAAAAGTTATTTGCGAAGCAAAAACCAAAATCAGAATTGAAACTAACACAAAACGGATTTTCATTGTTTGTGTTTGTTTCATTCTGAAGGCAATAAGGACAGCGAATCCAAACCCGGCTACAATAGCTGAAAGACCGTTAAGTTTAGATGATTCTGCCAGACCAATCGCTATACCTAAAAAGAGAAAATAAATATATAGCTTACTTACCTTATTTGTTATCTGGTTATCAGAACATTGAAGTAGCAAATTTGAAATAATTAATGTTATTGCTATAAAAAAAAGTAGAGCAGAATCTCCCATGGCTCGTATTAAAGTGAGTGGGTAATATACACTCAGTAAACTCAGCAAAATCCAAATATAGCCTGTTAATCGTCCGGTATTTTTTTTAAGAAGCCAAAAACCGATAAATATCGAAGTTGCTGCTAAAATGACCATTGGTAATCTCGACCACCAAAGCAACTCAAAGGAAGGCTTTCTACCTGCTGCTACATTCGTCAGGCTGTCTTTGTCAAATTCCCATGGTAAATTTAGATCTGCCTGCCTAAAGCCCCCCATCCATCGACCTAACCCAATGATATAACGGGGCAAAGGCGGTTGTGTAACAGTCATATATGATATATCCCATAAAGGTGATGAGAATTTTCCACTGAAGTAAGCTTCAAAAACTTCACTGGAGGAAATCCAATGGCTTTCATCCGGTTGAAAAGCGACTGTCTTAATTCCAGAAAAAAAGAAATGAACCAATAGAAAGAAGAGAAGTACGTACTCCACCCAATGAAAAAAATTTTTTCTCACCTCCCCATTATATATGATTCACCCTTCAGATTAACAAAAACTGCCTTTGCATTTTTATTTTAGCCATGAGCTTAAATAAAAAGAGCTCCTCGAGTAGGACTCGAACCTACAACCTAGCAGTTAACAGCCGCCCGCTCTGCCAATTGAGCTATCGAGGAAAGCTTGATTATTATAATCAATCTTGCCTTGCTGTCAACCCTGCGTATTGCCTCACAATTAATCTTACTATAGAAAAGAACGTTGGCTCAAAAAGAATGTTACCCTAGAGCGGAAAAAATCTCCGCGGAGGGAGCAAATGATGAGTCAAAGAAGTAAACGGGAGATGATCGAAACGATCCGACC
>JACDJB010000459.1_pt1 | contig 43385 bp, 36 predicted proteins | sample 7454121 | NCBI WGS metagenome assembly JACDJB01 (sample SAMN14253290, study PRJNA609438) | sludge metagenome | isolation source: sludge after 25d culture with pyrite | collected 2018-12-20
GCCGCGCGTATCGCGCCCGTAGGCGCCGGCTTCCGAGCGGAAGCACGGGGTGTGTGCGGTCAGCCGCATCGGCAGTGATGCCAGCGGCACGATTTCGTCGCGCACGAAATTGGTCAGCGGCACTTCGGAGGTCGGGATCAGGTAGAGCGGATCACCCTCGCCCTGCTGCCCGCCCTTGCGCGCCGCAAAGAGATCAGCTTCAAACTTCGGCAACTGGCCGGTGCCGCGCATCGTTGCCTCGTTGACGATGTACGGCACGGCGCATTCGGTGTAACCATGCTCATTCGTCTGGGTATCGAGCATCAGCTGCGTCAGCGCCCGGTGCAGGCGCGCCATCGGCCCCTTCATGACGACGAAGCGTGCGCCGCTGAGTTTCGCCGCAGTCTCGAAATCGAGTCCGAGCGCGGCGCCGAGATCGACGTGATCACGTGGTTCGAACGACAGCGCCGGCGGCTCGATGCCGTCCGGGCTCCAGCGACGCAGTTCGACGTTGTCGCTTTCGTCCGTGCCGACCGGAACCGATTCCTCCGGCAGGTTCGGCCACTGCAGCAGCCACTGCGTCAGTTGCGCGCGCACTTCCTCGTTCTCGTGCGCGACCCCCTGCAGTTCTTCGTTCAGGGCCACCGACTCGGCCATGGCGGCGCTGGCGTCTTCGCCCGCCGCCCGGGCGCGGCCGACCGCTTTCGACAGCGCGTTGCGTCGCGCCTGCAACTGTTCGGTGCGCGTCTGTACCGTCCGGCGCCGCTCCTCTAGCGCGCGAAAGGCAGCGAGATCGAATTCCACGCCGCGGCTGCGCAGACGCGCAACGACGGTTTCCGGATCCTTGCGTAACTGGACGAGATCGAGCACGGGCTGAATGATTGACTGGCGGGAGCGCCGAAGTGTAACAAGGCCACGTGAAACCGCGTCCCGCCGGATGGAGCGGACCGATGCCGCCGGCTACTCTTCCTTCTCCGGGCCGTCTCCCGCGTCGGGCGAATCGCCTCGCCGCCCGCGCGAACCGACCCCGTCAGCGGATTCTCCACCGGCCGGTGCGACGGCGCGCCGGTGTGCGGCGCTGGCCGCGCGCAGGGTCGCCAGCTTCTCTCCTATCCGCAATTCGAGCCCACGCTCGACCGGGTGGTAGAAACGCTGTGCTGCAACGCCGTCCGGGAAGTAGTGCTCGCCCGCCGCATGCGCGTCCGGCTCGTCATGTGCGTAGCGATAGTCACGGCCGTACCCCATGTCCTTCATCATCCGTGTCGGCGCATTGCGAAGGCGCATCGGCACCGGCTCGGAGCCATGGGCGGAGACGAAGGCACGCGCGCGCCCCCAGGCCCGGTAGACCGCATTCGACTTGGCGGCGCAGGCCAGATAGACAACGGCTTCGGCCAGCGCCAGCTCCCCTTCCGGTGAGCCCAGACGATCGTAAACGGCAGCCGCACCGAGCGCGAGTTCCTGCGCACGCGGATCGGCCAGGCCGATGTCCTCGTTGGCCATGCGGAGGATGCGGCGGGCGAGATAGCGCGGGTCGGCGCCCCCGTCGAGCATGCGGGCGAGCCAGTAGAGCGCGGCATCGGGATCCGAGCCGCGCACGGATTTGTGCAGGGCGCTGATCTGATCGTAGAACGCCTCGCCGCCCTTGTCGAAGCGGCGCAGATTCTGCGACAGCGCATTGTCGAGGAAGGCGGCGTCGACAAGCGGGTGTTGCATCGCCTGAGCGGCGTCGGCAACGACCTCGATCGCATTGAGCAGGCGCCGGGCATCGCCGTCGGCCCAGCCGATCAGGCGCTCGCGTGCGCTCGGATCGAAGCTCGTGTCCGTGCCGTCCGCCGCCAGCAGCGCGAGCGCACGCTCGAACAGCCGGCCGAGTTCGGCCGCGCTCAGCGGTTGCAGTACGTACACCCGGGCCCGCGACAGCAGCGCGCCGACGACCTCGAACGACGGGTTCTCGGTGGTTGCACCGATGAAGACGAACAGCCCGCTTTCGACATGCGGCAGGAACGCGTCCTGCTGCGCCCGGTTGAAGCGGTGGACCTCGTCGACGAAGACGATCGTGCGCCGGCCCTGCTCGCGCTCCTGCTGCGCAACGGTGACCGCTTCGCGGATGTCCTTGACGCCGCCCAGCACGGCCGAGATCGCGATGAAGCGCGCCTCGAAGGCGTCGGCCATCAGCCGTGCCAGCGTCGTCTTGCCAGTGCCCGGCGGGCCCCAGAAGATCATCGAATGCGGTCGGCCGGCGTCGAAGGCCACGCGCAGCGGCTTGCCGGGGCCCAGCAGGTGTTCCTGGCCGATCACCTCGTCGAGCGAGCGCGGTCGCAGGCGCTCGGCCAGCGGAATGATCGCGCCGGCCGGCTGCCCGGCGCCCTTCCGGTCGGCCACGATCAGCGATGCGCCGCGGCTGCCGGCCGTGCGTCTGCGACCCGCTCAGGTGGCAGCGACGACATCGTGCGCACGCGAGGCGCGTCCGGTGCGAAAGGCACCGAGAATGAGCAGGGCCTGCGCCACGGCGATGCCGATGAAGACCGCCCCTGGAGAGCCGCCGTCCATCAGCAGACCGAAGAACAGCGGCGCCGTGCCGTTGCCGACGTCGAGTCCGGAGTAGACGACGCCATAGACCCGGCCGGTCGCGCCGGGTGGGGCTGCCTTGCGGATCAGCATGTCGCGGGCCGGATTGGCCAGACCGGCCGCAATGCCCATCACGGCGAAGACGAACGGGACGACGGCACCCGGCCACGGCACCCAGGCCAGTGAGAGAGCGATGAACGCGGCGACGGCGAAACACACGCCGATCACGCGTTCGGCGCGGTCCAGATCCTCCACGAGGAATCCGCCGGCCAGCGTGCCGCCGGCACTGCCGAGCATGAACGCCGTCAGGCACCAGGCGACGGCCGCGAGCGGCACGGCATGCAACTGACGCGCCGCCTCCGGCGCGAAGCTCTGCACCCCGCCGAGCGCGAAGGCGAGCGCCCAGAAAAAGGCGAAACCGAGCCAGACCGCCGGCAGACGGAGAAAATCGAAGGTTCCGCCGGCCGCTGCAGCCGCTGCATCGCCATGCGCACTCTGCGGCGCTTCAAGCACGTCACGGTTCAGCCAGACGAAGATCAGCACGGCCAGCGAGACCAGTGCGGCGCCGACGAACGCCCAGCGCCAGCCGGCGAACTGGGTGATGGTGATCAGGAATACCGGAGCCGCCGCCCAGCCGAGATTGCCGGTCACGCCGTGCACGGCGTAGGCGTGTCCGATGCGCGCCGGCGCCACCTTCGCATTAATGATCGAATAATCGACCGGATGAAAGGCGGCATTGCCGACACCGGCGAGCACCGCGCCGACGGCAAGCATGGCGTAGCTGGTGCTGGCCGCGAACACCAGTGCCGCCAGCATGAACAGCATGATCGAGCCGAGCATGACCGGCAGCGCACCGACGCGGTCGACCAGGAAGCCGGCCAGTGTCTGTCCGACGCCGGAGACGACGAAGAAGATCGTCATCAGCAAGCCGAGCTCGGCATAGGACACCGCAAAGACGTCCTTGAGCCACGGAAACAGCGGCGCCAGCAGCAGTTGGGAAAAATGGGACAGTGCGTGGGCAATGCCGACCACACCGATCACGCGCGCATCGGAGGCACGCGAACCGGATGTGCCGGCGCCGGACGGAGAAGAGGGTCTGGCGGTCATCGGCGCATTCTACGCAGTCGGCCGGGCAGGCTCCACCCGCATTCCGGCCGATACGACCCGCTACCGCCCCTGCGCCTCGATGACGTCAGTTCCTGGCGGCACTTCGAAACGGAACCGGTCGGGCGACAGCGGCGGATTGCTGACGATGTTGCGGAACTCGAAACGCACGACGCGGCCGAACGCGTCGTCGACCTGCATCCAGACCGGCAGGCCATCGCGAAACCCCGCTTCGACGCGCTGGAAGCCCGTTTCGGGATTGCGCGGCACGATCTCGATGCGCTGCACGCCCTCCTGTGCCGACAGCCGATGCACGCTGACGTCGTCGCGCAGTTCACCGTGACCGAACAGCACTGCCGCCGGCGTCGAGGCGAGCGCATCGTGCAGCGGGCGGATCGTCACCTGTGCCAGATCCCGGTCATAGAAATACAGGCGCCGGCCATCGGCGATCAGGCGTTGCTCGAAGGGCTCCTGCACCTCCCAGTCGAAACGATCCGGGCGCTCGAACGCGAAGCGGCCCGAACTCGTCTCGATGACGTGCCCGTCGCGCAGCACCTGCTGCGTGAAGCTGCCGCTGGCCGAGCGCGTCCGGTCGATGAATTCCTGCAGCGGATCGGCCGTGGCCGCTGTCTCCGCCCTCTCCGCCGCACCCGCCGCACCCGCCACATCCGCTTTCGCCGATGCGGCGATCGCCGGTCCGGCCAGCCAGTCCGGAACTGCACCGGACAGCCAGATGCCGGCAAGCAGGATGGCGGTCATCGTCGCGTGCGGGACGAGGCGGACGCGCATTCAGTCGTCCTGTGCCGCCGGCACCAGCAGTTCGCGATTGCCGTTGCCGGCCATCGCCGATACCAGTCCGGAGCGTTCCATCTGCTCGAGCAGCCGTGCCGAACGGTTGTAGCCGATGCGCAGATGCCGCTGCACCAGGGAAATCGACGCGCGCCGGTGCTTGAGCACGACCGCCACCGCCTGGTCGTAGAGCGGATCGGCCTCGCCGTCGACACCGGCCTCGGCGAGTGTCTGCGACAGGCCGCCGAAGCCGACCGCACTGCCGGTGTCGACCTCGTCGGACACCCCGCCCTCGAGCACGCCGTCGATATATTGCGGCTCGGCCAGCTCCTTCCAGTGACGCACGACCTGGTGCACCTCGTCGTCGGCAACGAAGGCACCGTGAACGCGCAACGGCAGCCCGCCGCCTGGCGGCAGATAGAGCATGTCGCCCTGCCCGAGCAGCGACTCGGCACCCATCTGGTCGAGAATCGTGCGCGAGTCGATCTTCGAGGACACCTGGAAGGCGATGCGCGTCGGAATATTGGCCTTGATCAGGCCGGTGATGACGTCGACCGACGGGCGCTGAGTGGCAAGGATCAGATGGATGCCGGCCGCCCGCGCCTTCTGTGCCAGACGCGCAATCAGTTCCTCGATCTTCTTGCCGACGACCATCATCAGATCGGCCAGCTCATCGATCACGACGACGATCTGCGGCAGCGCGGTCAGCGGCTCCGGTTCGTCCGGCGTGAGCGAGAACGGATTCGGGATCAGCTCGTCGCGGCGTGCCGCCTCGGCGATCCGCTGGTTGTAGCCGGCCAGGTTGCGCACGCCGAGCTTGCTCATCAGCCGGTAGCGCCGTTCCATTTCGGCGACACACCAGTTCAGCGCATGTCCGGCCTGGCGCATGTCGGTGACGACCGGTGCCAGCAGGTGCGGAATGCCCTCATAGGTGCTCATCTCGAGCATCTTCGGATCGATCAGCAGCAGGCGCACCTGTGCCGGGTCGCTCTTGTACAGCAGCGACAGCAGCATCGCATTGATGCCGACCGACTTGCCCGAGCCCGTCGTCCCGGCCACCAGCAGATGCGGCATCTTCGCCAGATCGACCACGACCGGCATGCCGGCAATGTCCTTGCCCAGCGCGAGCGTGATCGGCGAAGCGCTGGCGGCATAGACCTGCGAAGCGAGGATTTCCGACAGACGCACGGTCTGGCGGCGGGCGTTGGGCAGTTCGAGCCCCATCAGGTTCTTGCCCGGAATCGTTTCCACCACGCGCAGCGAAACGAGTGACAGCGCCCGCGCCAGATCCTTCGACAGATTGACGATCTGGGCACCCTTCACGCCCGTGGCCGGCTCGATCTCGTAGCGCGTGATCACCGGGCCCGGGCAGGCCGCCACGACGTTGGCGGAGACGTTGAAGTCGGACAGCTTCTTCTCGATCAGGCGCGAGGTGTACTCCAGCGTCTCGGCCGATACCGATTCGGGCGCCGCCGGCGCTTCATCGAGCAGCGAAATCGGCGGCAACTGGGTGTCGGCCGGCAGATCGACGAACAGCGGCGTCTGCCGTTCGGCCTCGGCCCGGCCGGAGCGCTCGATCCGCGGCAGGGGCTCGATGCGCAGCGGCTCCGGATCGTCCTCGAAGATCCTCCGCTTGACCTGTACCTGCTCTTCGCGTTCGCTCGCCGCCACTTCGCCGATGCGTCGATCCTTCCATGCGGCTGCCAGCCCGGTCAACTGCTGGAAGATCCATTCGGTGGCGTAACCGGTCTTCTCGAACACCGACAGCCAGGACACGCCAGACCACAGGCTGAACCCGACAGCCATCATCAGCAGCAGAAGCAACGTGCCGCCCACGGCGCCGAGCGCGGCGAACACCGGGTCGGCCAGCAACGCGCCGAAGACGCCACCCGGCCCCATCGGCAGCTCCATCTGCAGGGAGTGCAGCCGTGCCGATTCGATCCCGACCGCGCCCGCCAGCAGCAGCAGGAAGCCGAGCCAGCGTTCCCAGGCGAAGCGCTGACCCGTCTGCGCTTCGCCGCTCGTCCGGCGCAGACCGTGCAGGCCGCGCGCGACCAGGGTGAACAGCAGCAGCACGAACAGCCAGGCGCTCAGGCCGAACAGATACAGGAACAGATCGGCCAGCCAGGCGCCGACACGCCCGCCGGCATTGATGATGGCCGGGGTCGGCACGGCATTCGACCAGCCTGGATCGGCCCGATCGTAGGTCAACAGGATCAGCAGCAGGTACACGCCGAGCGCAGCCAGCGAGAACCAGCCGGTCTCGTGCAGCAGACGCAGAACCCGCTCCGGGATCCGCAGATCCGTGCCGGGTGCGCGTCCGGCGCTGCGGCTGCGCTCACCACGGGCCGCAGCGCGCGTCGACGCGCGCCCGCCTGTGCCGCCCGCCGCCGCGCCCGCTTCAGCTACCCGGGCCATCGCCACTCCACGCCGGAGGATCCGTTCTGGTCATCGGTTCTTCAGTCAACCCAGGAGGCGATGTTGCCGCGCAGCATCATCCTGCCTTCGGACATCGGCACGACGTAGCCCTCCAGTTCCAGCCCTTTCATCACGCGCGAAACCATTTCGCGCGAGGCTCCGATCATCTTCGCGATTTCCTGACGGGGCAGACGGTTGCGCACGATGCGCTCGCCGTCGATCTCTTCGGAAAAATCCATCAGCACGCGTGCGACGCGGCCATAGACGTCCAGCAGTGCCAGCGACTCGATCTTCTGGTCGGCGTCGCGCAGACGGCGCACCAGGCCGCGCATCACCGCCATGCACATTTCGTTGCTCTGTGCGAGCATCGCCTTGAAGCTGTCCCTGGCGATCGACATGAAATCACACGATTCGAGCGTGATCACGCTGGCCGATCGCGGCGCGTCATCGATCATGCTCATCTCGCCGAAAAAATCCCCTGAACCGAGTACGGCCAGGATGACTTCCTTGCCTTCCAGATCGGAGCGCTGCACCTTGGCGCGCCCCGACAGCAGAATGTACAGTGACTGCGAGGGCTCCCCTTCGGAGACGATGGTGCGCCCTTTCGGATAATTGCGCCGCACACTGCCGGCGGCAAGCGATTCGATCTGCTGCTCGTTCAGACTGTAGAGCAGCGGTACCCGGCGCAGGAACGCCTTGTTTTCTTCCAGAGCCATACCCACCTCGCAAGGGGTGTTTCAACTGCAGTCGCAGGATGCGGCGTAGCCGCAATTCTGCACCAGCTGCGCCCGATTTTACGAAACCCCTGCAGAATCTTGCAGTAAGCTCCTGATTCTTTGAGTTTTCTACAACGCATTGGGCCCCTGCTCCCCTTTGACAAACCTTCTTTCTGGATCTCCTGATGACCACGACCCGCCATAACCGCTTGCTGATCCTGGGCTCCGGGCCCGCCGGCTACACCGCCGCTGTCTATGCGGCGCGTGCGAACCTGCAACCGGTGCTGATCACCGGTCTGGAACAGGGCGGACAGTTGATGACGACGACCGACGTGGACAACTGGCCGGCCGACGCCGATGGCGTTCTCGGTCCGGATCTGATGGAGCGTTTCCAGCGCCACGCCGAGCGTTTCGGCACGGAATTCATCTTCGACCACATCCACACGACGCATCTGGACGAAAAACCGATGCGGCTGGTCGGCGACTCGGGAGAATACACATGCGATGCCCTGATCATCGCAACCGGCGCGTCGGCGAAATACCTCGGCCTGCCGTCGGAAGAAGCCTTCAAGGGGCGCGGCGTCTCGGCCTGCGCCACCTGTGACGGATTTTTCTACCGCGATCAGGACGTCGTCGTCGTGGGCGGCGGAAACACGGCGGTGGAGGAAGCGCTGTACCTGCAGAACATTGCGCGCAAGGTGACCGTGCTGCACCGGCGCGACCGTTTCCGCAGCGAGAAGATCCTGGCCGACCGGCTCATCGCCCACACGCACGAGCACGGCGGCAAGCCGGGCAACGTCGAGATCCGCTGGTTTCATGAGCTCGACGAAGTGCTTGGCGACGATTCGGGCGTCACCGGCGTTCGCGTCGTCGACAACCGCACCGGCGAGAAAAGCGAAATCGCCGTGCAAGGGGTATTCATCTCGATCGGCCATTCGCCCAACACCGGCATTTTCGAGGGTCAGCTGGAGATGAAGGATGGCTACATCGTCACCCGCGGCGGTCTGGGCGGCGACGCCACCGCAACCAACGTGCCGGGCGTCTTTGCCGCCGGCGACGTGCAGGACTATGTGTACCGGCAGGCGGTGACCAGCGCCGGTACCGGCTGCATGGCAGCCCTCGACGCCGAGCGCTACCTGGACGCGCTCGACGTCTGAGCGTGCCTGAAGCCGTCGCCCGCTGCCGCACGGTCCGCCAGTCGGGCGCGGCCGGTCGCTGCATGCGGCCGGGGCATTCCCGCGTGCGGGCGTGAGTCGTCCCGGCAAGAGACCGTCACGATCCGGACGGCAGCCCACCGGCCTGTCGGACGCCGAGCTGTTCCGTCGGGCGGTCGGCGAGGTCGTGCCGCTGCGCCCGAACGGGCGCATCGCACCGGAAAGGCGGCCCGGACCCGCCCTGCCCCTTCAGCGCCTGCACGACGAACGCGCGGCGCTGGCGGCCTCGCTGAGCGACGACATCGATCTGGAGCGGATGCTGGAGACCGACGATGCGCTGTCATTCCGGCGCGAGTCGGTCGGACCGGACGTGCCGCGCAAACTGCGCCGCGGCCATTGGGCGATCCGCGCGCAGATCGATCTGCACGGCCTGCGCAGCGACGAGGCACGGGAAGCCCTGATCCTCTTTCTCGAAAACGCGCTGCAGCGCCACTGGCGCTGCGTGCGCATCATTCACGGCAAGGGGATCGGCTCGATCGGCCGCGAACCGGTTCTGAAAAGGAAAGTGCCGCGCTGGCTCGCGCAGCGACGCGAAGTGCTGGCCTTCTGTCAGGCGCGGCCGGACGATGGCGGTTCGGGCGCGACGATCGTGCTGCTGCGCTGAGCCCGGATGCCCGGGCGAGGGAAGCGATCCAGGCGGCAAAGATCCGGCAGCGGTTCAGAAGACTCTCGAGAGCACACCGCGTGCGTTGTCCCGGTCCGCCATCACGGCGTTTCGTCGGGCTGCTCCGGTACGGCTACCGTCAGTCCCCTTTGCCGCAGCCGCTCGATGTCTGCCGGCGTATCGAGATCGACGATGCAATGATCATTCGGTGCCTCGACGCGGCGCACCCGTTGCGGATGCGCCGCGAGCCAGCCGCGACAGCCCGGCACCGGACCGGAGGCCAGCACCGGCTCGCGGATGGCGCCGGCAATGATGACCGGGTTGCCGCGCGTGCCTTCGTGAAACGGAATGACGGCGCCGTCCGCCGGCCCCGCTGCCCATTGACCGAGCAGCCAGCGCAGATCCCGTACGTCGACCAGCGGCAGATCGGCCAGCATCAGGACGATGGCGTCGAGACCGGCCGGCAGCGCCCGCAGGCCGGCATCGACGGACACCTGCTGATCGCAACCCGGCTCCACCCGGCAGAAGGCGCGCACCGGAAACGTGTCCAGTTGCACGCGAACCTGCTGTGCATCACGGCCGAGGACGACCACCAGATGGCCGATCGGCACCTGCTGCAGCGTGCGCAGCGTACGCCGCACGAGCGGCTCGCCGTCGATCCCGATCAGCATCTTGTTCGGGCCGCCCATGCGCACCGCGCTGCCGGCGGCCAGCAGTACCGCACCCAGGCGCGCAGCGTCCGGGATCGTGGCCATGAAGGCTCAGACGGCTGCTTCGCCGGTCTCGCCGGTGCGGATGCGCACGACCTGCTCGATCTCCGAGACGAAGATCTTGCCGTCGCCGATGCGACCGGTGCGCGCGGCACGCACGACCGCATCGATCACCGTCTCGACGACGCCGTCGGCAACGATTACCTCGACCATCACCTTGGGCAGGAAATCAACGACGTATTCGGCCCCACGATACAGCTCGGTGTGCCCCTTCTGGCGACCGAAACCCTTCACTTCGATGACGGTCAGGCCCGTGACGCCGACCTCGGCAAGCGCCTCGCGCACTTCATCGAGCTTGAACGGTTTGATGATCGCCGTGACTTTCTTCATGCTGGCTCCAGAACAGCCCGTAGATGGCCCGCCACCCGGCAACCGGGCGCGTGCGGTGGCAAAGAGTGAATCCTACCCGAGACGGAACCCGACCCCACGGTGTTCCGTCCCCGTCAGCCCGAAAAACCGCAGGTGACGAAGCGGCGCCACTCGGAATCGAACGGGCGCCGCGTCACGCGAATTCCCGGTGCGGCCTGATGACGCTTGAACTCGGCGCGCCGGACCAGGCCGACGACGCGGCGCACCGTGTCCGGCGCAAAGCCGGCAGCGACGATCTCGTCGACGCCATGACCGCCTTCGAGATGACGCGCGAGAATCGCATCGAGCGTCTCGTACGGCGGCAAGGAATCTTGATCGAGCTGCCCGGGGGCCAGTTCGGCCGATGGCGGACGTTCGATGATGCGTGGCGGAATGACGACACCGTTGCGGTTGCGCCAGCGCGCCAGGCGCCAGACCATGGTCTTGCAGACATCCTTGATCACGGCCAGCCCGCCTGCCATGTCGCCGTAGAGCGTGCTGTAGCCGACGGCCGATTCGCTCTTGTTGCCGGCCGTCAGCACCAGTTTCCCGCTGCGGTTCGACAGCGCCATCAGCAGGGTCCCGCGAATGCGGGCCTGAAGATTTTCCACCGTGATGCCGGCGGCTTCCGGAACCTGGACGGCCAGCGTCTGCCGGAAGGCATCGAAACAGCCACTGATCGGGATTTCCTCGTACAGCACGCCGAGCAGCGCGGCCATCGCGCCCGCGTCCTCACGGGACATGTCGGACGTATACGGCGACGGCATCATGACCGCGTGCACCTGCTGCGGGCCAAGCGCATCGACGGCGATCGCCAGGACCAGCGCCGAGTCGATGCCACCGGACAGCCCGAGCAGTGCGCCGGGAAAGCCGTTCTTGCGGACGAAATCGCGCACGCCGGTGACCAGCGCTGCGTAGATCCGCGCCTCGACTCCGGCATCCGCCGCATCGACCGACCGTCCTGCCGTCGGTTCCGATCCCTGCACCGCTTCAACGATGATGGCGCCCACCGCCCGGCCGGCCGCCGGGCGCACGTCGATCGCCAGCAGCGCGTCCTCGAATGCCGGGGCCTGCGCCACCACGGCCCCATCGGCGTTGCGGGCATGCGAACACCCTTCGAAGACGAATTCGTCCTGCGCACCAACCGGATTGACGACGAGCCGCGCGGCGGGCACGCCGGAGACGGCCTCGCCCTGGTACAGGCCCGAGCCGAAAGCGCCGGCCACGGCAGGTGATCGCCGGCGGATCCCGGCATCGTTCAGGAGGCAAGGCCAGTCGATCCCGATCGGTTCGGCGTCCAGCACAAGCAGCACCTGCGCGCCGCGATCGCACCACTGCCGCGCAAGCGCCGGTTCGTGGCCGTCCTCCCCGATGAGCACGCCGAAGGCTACATCTTCGATTGTGAATGTTGCCGCCTGCGCTCCGGCCTGGAAGTACCGCAGGCCAGCGAACGGATCGTGACGGGAAAAAACCTGTCGATGATATCGACCGACGATCCGGCCGCGATGAAGCAGACTCGCGGCGTCATGCAAGGCCGCCGGGCCACGCGCATCGCGTCGATCACCGGCGTCAGGCTGGTGCACGGCATCGGCGCGCACCGGATGACCGACCAGCAGATGCAGGTCCAGATCCTTCGTCGCCGCCTGCAACGTCTGCAATGCCTCGTCGACGGCATCGACAAACGCCTCGCGCCACAGCAGATCGCCGCACGGGTAGCCGGCCAGCGCACCCTGTGGCGTGACCAGCAGTTGCGCGCCGGCCAGCGCGGCGTCCCGCGCCAGTGCGACGATGCGCGCCCCGTTGCCGACCGGGTCACCGGCCATCGGATTGAACTGTGCCGCGGCGATCCGCATGGCGCTTCCGGATGGGCTCAGGGCGCGGGCGGCGCAGGCAAGGCAGGCTGATCCGGGTGCGGCGCGGCATCCACCGGATCACATTCGATGCCGGCGCCCGCATCCAGTGCCTCGATGGCCGCGCGCCGGAAGTGCCGGTGCGCATCGTCGGCCCGTTCGCCCATCGCTTCATACAACTGCGCCAGCAGCAACTGCCCGCGCGCGCCCGAGCCGGCCGCCTCGGCGCGCAGCAGGAAGTCCTCGGCCTTGCCCCACAACCCTTCGGCCGTGCACAGGCTTCCGAGCGCCATGAGCATGTCGGCATCGTCGCCGTAGCGGCTGCGCCAGCGCTCGACCATCGCAAGCCGGTCTCGCGCCGGCACGGCATCGAGCGTGGCATACAGCTGCAGCAGACAGCCTGAACGGCGGGTATCGAGCGTGCGCTCGATGGCACGGGCTGCCTGCGGCGCCTGACCGGCGCGTGCGAGGGCCTGTGCACCCGCCAGCACGATCCCGTCGATCGCCAGTTCGTCCGCGCGCAACGAGGCAACCAGCTTCTGCACGTCGGCCGGATCGGCGTTGGCAAAGGTTGCCGTCCACGCTCGCAGCCGGACGTCGCGGGCATCCTGCGGCTCGAGCGCGTCACGCTTGTCGAGTTCGCGCAGCGTCTGCAGCACCGCCGGCCAGTCACCGGCCATTTCTTCGGCCTGCAGCCGCAGACGCAGCACGTGCAGATGGCGCGAGCCGGCCGACTGCAATGCATGCAGCGCGGTCAGCGCGTCCTGTGCGCGACCGTTCTCGAGCGCCAGTTCGGCACTGGTCACCAGTTGCGCATGCCAGGCGCCGCTCTCGTCGCGTGCCGATTGCAGCCAGTGGTTGCGCCGATCGTCCTCGCCCATGCGATGTGCTGCCCGGGCTGCGACCACCGACGCCGCACCGGCCAGCAGCGGATCCTTGAGCGCCGTGCGTGCCAGTCGTTCCGCACGGCCGAATCGCCCTTCGAACAGAGCGAACAGGCTGTTGCGCAGCGACAGCAGTGCGCCTTTCCGCCGGCGTCGTTCGCGGTATTCGCGCACCCGCGTCGGCAGGCGCCAGACACCCGACAGCGCGACCACCAGCCAGTGCAGCAGGACGAACGCCAGCAGCAGGATGAGGATCGCCAGATTGACCGAGACATCGATCCGGTATGGCGGCCACAGGATCGACACATTGCCGTCATTGAAGCGCATCGACATCGCAAGGCCGACCGCAGCCGAGACGACCAGCAAGACCCAGATGATCCGTCGCATCACGCCACGCCGTCAGCGGACTGCTTCACGCATGGCGCGCGCGGCACGCGCTGCGCGCACCGCAGCGATGCTGTCGGCCAGGGTCGGCGGCGCCAGCGCGATATGCGCGCCGGGCAGCTGGCCCAGTCGGGCGATCGCCGATGCCACCGACCGGTCATCGACGTCGTACCAGGTGCGCAGCCATTCGAGCGCCCGTTCGATGTCGCTGCGGAAAAGGGACTCGTTGCGCGACAACAGGGACAGCCGGGCATTGAGCAGCAGCAGCGAGAGATTCTCGCGTACGAAGTAGGCCTGCTCGGGCGCCAGCAGCATGGCTTCCGGGTGATCGATCCGGCGCACCCGGATCAGTCGCTCGAACTCGCTGCGCAATGCGCCCAGACGGCCACTCCGGGCTTCCTCCGTCGTGCTGTCCGGCGCCGTGACCGAGGAGAGGAGCGGATAACTGCCGACCGCATCCATCAGCGCATCGATGCGCAGCGCCAGCGAAACGACATCAGCCGCCGGATAGCTCTGCAGGCGCTCGATGTCGGTCATCAGTGCCGCGCGCACGGGCTGCAGACCGGGGTCGTCCTGGCGTGCAAGACGCTCGTCGAGCGCCTGCAGCGCAGCCAGCACCGCAGGCGCACCGATCCCCAGCGACAATTGCTGGCTTGCCAGCACGAGCGCCGATTCGACGTCGGCGAGCAACACATCGGTGGAATCCTCGGCCAGATTCCGGTAGAGCTTCTCGATCTGCGCCTGCAGGCCGGCCACGTCGGCACCGCGTCGCTCGAGCACCGCGACGCGATCGCGCAGATCGCGCAACCCGGCCTGCACCGGCTCGTTGCCGGACTCGAGCTGATCGAGACGCTGCTCGACCGCCTGCAGGCGCCGGGTGGCTTCGGATTGCAGGGACCCGACCGACGGCACGGTGAGAAACCAGGTGGCCACGGCTGCCGCCACAGCCACCAGTGACAGCCAGAATGCCACGTGGGTGAGCGGACCGGAACCCGTGCGCTGGCGCACGGGGGGTGCTGTCGCAGCACCTGAAGCCGCGCCGGAGCTGCGCTCCCGGGACGCCTCGGACACGCTTTCGGCTGCCCCGTCAGACGCACCGGCCGGGCGCGTTCCGCCTGGGTCTGCTGCCTGCGGATCGTTTCCTTGCGGGACGGCTGCCCGTTCCATCGACGCGTCTTCGCGTCCGGTGGACTCGCCGTCGGGCCTTGCTGCGGGATCGGATTCAGTAACCATCGCGACTCGTTGTTCCGGACGGAGATTCTAGCGCGTGCATCAGCGCGCATTCTCCGGGTTCGATCTGGCGCACACGTGTCCAGCCGGCCTGCTGCAGACTGGCGACGATGCGCGGGTGGATGGCCAGCGCCTGCATCTGCAGGGCCTGCTCACGTATGCCGGCCTGACGCAGGACCTCATCCAGGCGTGCAACGGTCGCCGTCTGGGTGACGACGATCTGCATCTCGCGCAGTTCCTGCGCCGGTCGCTCGCCCAGCCTCGCCAGCGCCCCGACCGCCGGTTCGATCGGCTCGTGCCGATAGGCTGCGCAGACCTGCACGTGCGCGCCGCGCGCGCGCAGTGCATCGATCCAGTCGTCCGAGCCGGTCATCCCGCGCAGGACGAGCACCCGCAGGCCGGCCGGTGCGTCGAAAGGCGGCAGCGTCGTCAGCGAGGCACCGTCATAGGGCGCCTGCGACGGCACCAGCACGCGCTCGGGGCCCTGATCGAAGCCGGCATCATCGAGTGCGGCACGACTGCCCGGGCCGATCAGCGCGCAAAGAACCGTCGGCGGCCACCGGCGCACCAGCCCGGCGACAGCGTGCGCCGCCGACGGACTGACGAGAACGGCACAATCGAATTCGGCCAGCCGCGCCAGCATGCGCTGGACGTCGGGATCTCCGGCGCGCTCGACGATGCGGCTGAATCCGGGCACCAGAACCTCGTGACCGCGCGCGCGCAGTCGATCCGCGAGCGCGTGAACCCGCGGCTCGGGCTGGGTCAGGATGACTCGGGCCACGGCGTTGCACCGGCGGGCGTCTGCACCCCCCCGCCCAGCCACTGTGCGGCGCCCTGGGCCAGCAGTGATTCGGCCGCACGCTCGCCCAGGCGCACCGCATTTTCCTCGTCGGCCTGCGACGATTCGACGATCGCTTCGGCCATTCCGTGACCATCCACCGCAGCCACACGGGCGATCAACCGGAGTCCGCCGTACGGCGTGCGCACGCACCAGGCCGCCAGCGGCACGCGGCAGCTGCCGCCAAGCAGGCGCGACACCGTGCGCTCGGTCAGGACCTGCAACGTGGTATCCGCGTCGGCCAGCGGCGCGAGCCAGACCGACAGATCGGTGCGCCCGGCGAGCGTCTCGATGGCCAGCGCCCCCTGCCCGGCCGCCGGTACACACAACTGCGGATCGATATGGGCGCGGATCCGCTCCGCCAGCCCGAGACGCACGAGGCCGGCGGCGGCCAGCACGATCGCGTCGTAGCGCCCTTCGTCCAGGCGCGCCAGGCGCGTATTCACGTTGCCGCGCAACGGCAGCACTTCGAGCGCCGGGAACCGATGGCGGATCTGTGCGCTGCGGCGCAGGCTGGACGTTCCGACGCGCGCACCGGCCGGCATCGCTTCGAGCGACGCATGATGCGCCGACACGAACGCATCGCGCGGGTCCTCGCGCGGGAGCACGGCCGCCAACCGGAACGCCGCGCCCAGATCCATCGGCACGTCCTTGAGCGAGTGCACGGCCAGATCGGCGCGGCCGTCGAGCAGCGCCAGTTCGAGTTCCTTGGTGAACAGGCCCTTGCCGCCGATTTCGGCCAGCGTTGGCTCGAGCCGGCGGTCTCCTTCGGTCGTCATCCCCAGGATGTCGACCGTGCACTGCGGATACAGCGCCTGCAGGCGCTGCTGCACATGCCCGGCCTGCCACATGGCCAGGCGGCTCTCGCGCGAGGCGATGACCAGCCGCCGGGGAGGCGTGCGGTCACCGGCGGCGGACAGCGTATCGGCGTTCGGTTCGGTAGCAGTCAATTCTCAGGTCACCAGATTCTTCACGGTCGACCATTGTCGCCGACTCACCGCCAGACGCTCGGGCACATCGCGCAGCACGACCTGCCAGTACGGGTCGCCGCCCTCGTTCTCGCCGCCGGGCATCACGCGCTCGAAGGCGGCGATGGCCGGCCGTGCGACCAGCGCGTTGCGGTGGATGCGCACGAAGCGGTCGCTGAATTCCTCTTCGAGTGCCGTCAGCGATTCCTCGATCAGGTATTCGCGCTCGCTCGAGCGCACGGTGATGTACTTCAGTTCGGCCTTCAGGTAGATCACCTGCTCGAGCGGCACGAGAATGACGCGCCCGCGCTCGTGCACCGACAGGTGCCGACGCCGCGTGTTGGTCGCCCGCGCCAGCTGATCGCTCGCCTGCGCCTGTTCGAGCGGCAGGCGCACGAGCGCGCGCTCGAGCGCCTGGCGCAGGCGTTCGGCCCGTACCGGCTTGAGCAGATAATCGATGGCACGCACTTCGAATGCGTCGACGGCAAATTCATCATAGGCCGTCACGAAGATGATCAGCGGCATCGTGCGCCCGCCATCGGGAGGCGTACGAGCGGAAATGTGCCGCGCCAGCTCGATGCCGGTCATGCCGGGCATCTGGATGTCGAGCAGCACGATCTGCGGCTGTGCGGCTTCGATCTGCGACAGCGCCTCCGGTGCATTGGCCGCCTCACCGACGATGCGGTGCGGAAACCCGGAAGCCACGTCGGCGAGCAGTTCACGCAGGCGCAGGCGCGCGACGGGCTCGTCGTCAACGATCAGGATCGAGGGTACGTCTGACATCTCGGCGTCTTCTCTCTTTGCGGTAGGGGAATTGCACGGTGACCCGAAAATATCCGCCGTCGCTGGACGTCTCGAGCTGACCCTCGACATCGAAGGTGAGATCCAGGCGCTCACGGATATTGGACAGTGCCATGTGATTGCCGGTACGCCCGGGACCGGACGACGGCAGCGGATTGACGATCTCCACGCGCACGCGATCGCCCGAGCGCGAGATCGACACCACGATCTCGCCCGGATGCACGGCTGGCTCGATGCCATGATGCACGGCGTTTTCCAGCAGCGGCTGCAGCAGCAGCGACGGCAGCAGGGCGTCTCCGGGCATGTTGTCGATTTCCCAGCGCACCGACAGCCGATCGGTCAGACGCAGTTTCTCGATCGTCAGGTATTCCCTGCACAGCAGGACTTCGTCATCGAGCGGGACGAGTTCGCGGCTGTCCTTCATGAACACGCGAAACAGATCGGCCAGATTTTCCAGCGTGCTCTCCGCCTTGCGCGGATCGACGCGCATCAGACCCAGTACCGTATTCAGGCTGTTGAACAGGAAATGCGGCCGGATGCGCGCCTGCAGGGCCTGCAGCCGGCCTTCGGCCTGTGACGGCTGCAGTGACAACTGGCGCAGGCGCAGGAATTCGATCAGGACGAAGGTCACCGCCATCACGAGCAGCACGCGTGGCACGATCGGCACGAGGAAGGCGGACGAATTCCACTGCTCGACGCCGATCAGCGCCACGGCGACCGACACCAGCACCGGTACGCCGAGGGCGCACAGCCACTGCACGGCACGGCGCGCGCCGTTGACGAACTGGCGCAGCGAACACAGCAGAAAGAGCGATGCGGCGGCGGTCACGTTGACGTCGAGCACGGATCCGGACACGCGCCACACCTGCGCGTCGCGCGCTTCGGCCAGCCAGAGCACCAGCAACACGCTGACATTGAGCGGCACCAGCACGCGCACGACCGTGCCCGCATTGCAACAATCGGGCAGCACCGGGAAATCGGCGCCATCACTCAGCCGGCGCCGCGGCCGGGTGTCGGCCTCGCGGCCCGGCGACAGCTGCGTCGACGAGTACACGGCGTATTGCGGTGCCGATGGCCTGCTCTGGTCCGGCAGCCTTTTATCCATCGATTCCCCTCATGGCCCCGTGCCGCGAATCATTTGCGGCCGCTCGTATAATCCCCCGGCCCGATCGCTTCGTGTCGACCGATTATGACAGATCAATTTTCCCGAAAATCCGAAGCGTGGTCCGCGCGCTTTTCCGAGCCGGTCGACGAACTGGTCAAGCGCTATACCGCTTCGGTCGGCTTCGACCGGCGTCTGGCGCCGTTCGATATCGAGGGTTCGCTCGCGCATGCGGCGATGCTGGCCACGGTCGGCATCCTCGATGCCGGCGAACTCGATGCCATCCGCAGCGGTATGGCGACGATTCGCGACGAAATCGCAGGCGGCTCGTTCGACTGGTCGATCGATCTCGAAGACGTCCACCTGAACATCGAGAAGAGGCTCATCGAACTGATCGGCGAGCCGGGCAAGAAACTGCACACGGCGCGCTCGCGCAACGACCAGGTCGCGACCGACCTGCGTCTGTGGCTGCGCTCGGCCATCGACGACGGTCTGACTCTGCTCGCCGGCCTGCAGCGCGCCCTGCTCGATCTGGCCGAAACGCACGCGGCGACGATCCTGCCCGGTTTCACTCATCTGCAGGTGGCGCAACCGGTGACGTTCGGGCATCACCTGCTCGCCTACGTCGAGATGTTCGCGCGCGACGCCGAGCGGCTGCGCGAAGTGCGTGCGCGGACCAACCGGCTGCCGCTGGGCGCCGCCGCGCTGGCCGGCACCTCGTACCCGATCGATCGCATGCAGGTGGCGCGCGCACTCGGCTTCGACGGCCTGTGCGCCAACTCGCTCGATGCCGTGTCCGACCGCGATTTCGCCATCGAGTATTGCGCCGCGGCCAGTCTGGCGATGATGCACGTCTCCCGCCTGTCCGAGGAACTCGTGCTGTGGATGTCGCCGCGGGTCGGCTTCATCGACCTGGCGGACCGCTTCTGCACCGGCTCGGCGATCATGCCGCAGAAGAAGAATCCGGACGTGCCGGAACTCGCGCGCGGCAAGACCGGCCGCGTCTATGGCCACCTGATGGCCCTGCTGACCCTGATGAAGGGCCAGCCGCTGGCCTACAACAAGGACAATCAGGAAGACAAGGAGCCGGTGTTCGACACCGCCGACACCCTGAACGACACGCTGCGCATCTTCGCCGATCTGATCGGCGGCATCGAGGTACGCGCCGGGCGCATGCGCGCCGCCGCCGAGGAAGGCTTTTCCACCGCCACCGATCTGGCCGACTATCTCGTGCGCAAGGGGCTGGCCTTCCGTGATGCGCATGAAGTGGTGGCGCTCGCGGTACGAGACGCAGCGCAGCGGGGCAGCGATCTGGCCGCGCTGAGCATCGAGACACTGCGCGGCTACAGCCCGCTCATCGACGAGGACGTGCTGCAGGTGCTCGAGCCGGAAGGGTCGGTGGCCGCACGCAGCCATCCGGGTGGAACGGCCCCGGCGCAGGTGCGGGCGAACATTGCTGCCCACCGGCAGCGCCTCGGCACGGACTGACCGGCACGAAAGCCGACAGGCGGGACAGTTCGCAAGGCGCCGGGCTGAAGATATAATCCTTGCGTCTTCCTGTTCGGCAGGCCGGCAGCGTCGATCGTGTGCCGGGCCTGACTGCATGACCGCATCCGGGCCTCGATGGCGCCGCTGGCGCAACGATTATCTTTCCGCACCTGAGCTGAAGGTGCGCGTCCGCTGATGGAAATCGCCTTCCTGTTCGCACTGATCGTGCTGAACGGCCTGTTCGCGATGTCCGAAATTGCGCTGGTCACCGCACGCAAGGCACGTCTGCAGAAACTCGTCGAGGAAGGCGACCGCTCGGCCGAGCTGGCGCTCGCCCTGGGCGGTGACCCGAACCGCTTCCTGTCGACGATCCAGATCGGCATCACCTCGATCGGCATCCTGAACGGGATCGTCGGTCAGGCGGCGCTGGCCACACCGTTTGCCGCCTGGCTCGAAACGCTGGGGGCGCAGCAACCGTGGTCGTACTGGGCGGCAACCGCCCTGGTCGTCATCGTCGTCACCTACGTGTCGATCGTCATCGGCGAACTCGTGCCGAAGCGGCTCGGCCAGATCAATCCGGAAAACGTTGCGCGCCGGGTCGCGCGCAGCATGACGATCCTGTCGCGCCTGACGCAGCCGTTCGTGCGCCTGCTGGCCTGGTCGACCGACCTGATGCTGCGCGCCTTCGGCGCCGCGCGCTACACGACGCCGTCGGTCACCGAGGAGGAGATCCACGCGATGCTCGCCGAGGGTTCGCAATCGGGCGTGATCGAGCAGAGCGAACACGCGATGGTGCGCAACGTCTTTCGCCTGGACGACCGGCAGATCTCGTCGCTGATGGTGCCGCGTCCCGATATCATCTATCTGGACGTCACCGACGAACTGGAAACCAGCCTCACCCGCATCACCGAGTCCGAGCATTCGCGCTTTCCGGTCTGCCGCCACGGACTCGACGAAGTTCTCGGTTTCGTGCACGCCAAGCAACTGCTCACGCAGTCGCTGCGCGAGCAGCGGATCGATCTCGAACAGAACCTGCAGGAAATGCTCTACGTCCCGGAGACGCTCACGGGGATGGAGCTGCTCGAAAACTTCCGCAGTTCGAACACGCAGATCGCGCTGGTCATCGACGAATACGGCGAAGTCCAGGGCCTGATCACGCTGCACGATCTGCTCGAAGCGATCACCGGCGAGTTCTTCACCGGCGACATCGAGGACAGCTGGGCCTATCAGCGCGAGGACGGGTCGTGGCTGCTCGACGGGCTGATCCCCACGCCGGAGCTGAAGGACCGGCTCGAACTACGCACACTGCCCGAGGAAGAGCGCGAACGCTACCAGGCCCTGAGCGGGATGCTGATGCTCATGCTCGGGCGCATGCCGCAGACCGGCGACACCGTCGTCTGGGAGAACTGGCGTTTCGAGGTCGTCGACATGGACGGCATGCGGGTGGACAAGGTGCTGGCCACGGCGGTGCCGCTGCCGGCGCCGGTCGAAGAGGACGTGACGCCGGCGCCCGAATCATGAAGTGGCCGATCGGCGCCGGTGAACCGTCGGCCGTGAGCCCGCGATGAAAGCGCTCCTGGCCGTGTCCGGCGCGATTGACCGGCTCAACGGGCAGATCGGCCGGTGGGTGCTCTGGCTGATCCTGGCGTCCACGCTCATCAGTGCCGGCAACGCCACCGTGCGCAAGGCGTTCAACATGAGTTCGAACGCGCTGCTGGAGATCCAGTGGTATCTCTATGCGGCCGTGTTCGTGCTCGCGGCCGGCTACACGCTGCTGCGCGACGAACATGTGCGCATCGACGTGCTCGGTGCGCGTCTGCCGCCACGCGTGCGCGCCATCGTCGACATTCTCGGCACCCTCTTCTTCCTGCTGCCGTTCGTGGCCCTGATCACCGTGCTGGGCTGGCGCTTTTTCTGGCGTGCCTTCGTCAGCGGCGAGATGTCGTCCAATTTCGATGGCCTGATCCGCTGGCCGATCTATCTCGTCATTCCGGTCGGCTTCACGCTGCTCGGACTGCAGGGTATCTCGGAGGCGATCAAGCGGATTGCATTCGTCGCCGGATACGGGCCGGACCCCGGTGCGTCGGCGCACGACGACAGGCAGCCCGCCGAAGGACAGGATGCCGCCGGGCCGGACGAGGATCAGCGCGACGACCCGCCAACCGGCACGACGGACAACCAGGCGCCCTCGGCCGGGCACGGTGACCGGCACCGATGAGCGCCTTCGTTGCCGCCAACATCGCGCCGATCATGTTCGGTGCGCTCGTGTTCTTCCTGCTCTCGGGCTATCCGGTGGCGTTCGCGCTGGCCGCCTGCGGGCTGGCCTTCGGTGCCCTCGGCATCGAGCTCGGACTGCTGCCGGCGGCACTCTTCCAGGCGCTGCCGCTGCGCATCTTCGCGATCATGTCGAACGAGACGCTGCTCGCGGTCCCGTTCTTCACCTTCATGGGTCTGATCCTCGAGCGCAGCGGCATGGCCGAGGACCTGCTCGACACGATCGGACAGTTGTTCGGGCCGATCCGCGGCGGCCTGGCCTATGCCGTCGTGCTCGTCGGCGCCATGCTCGCCGCCACGACCGGTGTCGTTGCCGCGTCGGTCATCTCGATGGGCCTGATCTCGCTGCCGATCATGCTGCGCTACGGCTACGACCGTCGACTGGCCTGCGGCGCCATCACGGCCTCCGGGACCCTGGCGCAGATCATCCCGCCCTCGCTCGTGCTGATCGTGCTCGCCGATCAGCTCGGGCGCAGCGTCGGTGACATGTACAAGGGTGCGTTCGTGCCCGGCTTCACCCTGACGGCGCTGTACATCGGCTACATCGCCCTGGTCGCGACCCTGCGGCCTTCGGCAGCGCCGGCGCTGCCCGCCAGCGCACGCACCCTGCACGAGGACGACGGCTCGAGCGGCATGCGCTCGCTGTCGGTGCTGTTCGTCATCTCGCTGGCGCTCGGACTGGCCTGCGCGCACTGGTTCGACGAACTGCGCGGCTGGTTCGGCGGTGATGCATCCCGGCCGGCGCCAACGGACGAGACCATTGTCGTCTCGCTGTTCGCCGGCGTGCTGTTTGCCTTCGGCGTCGCCGTCATCAACCGCCTGCTCGGGCTGGGCGCGCTGTCGCGCATTGCCGAGCGCGTGACCTTCGTCCTGATTCCGCCGCTGGCGCTGATCTTCCTCGTGCTCGGCACGATTTTCCTCGGCGTTGCCACGCCGACCGAGGGCGGCGCGATGGGAGCCACCGGCGCGCTGATCATGGCGATCTCGCGCCGACGGCTGGGCTGGTCACTGACCCGTCAGGCGCTCGATACGACGACGAAGCTGTCGAGCTTCGTGATGTTCATCCTGATCGGCTCGACCACCTTCAATCTGGCCTTTCAGGGCATGGACGGCGGGCGCTGGATCGAGCACCTGCTCACCGGCCTGCCCGGCGGACAGCTTGGTTTTCTGGTGGTCGTCAACCTGCTGATCTTCATCCTGGCGTTCTTCCTCGACTTCTTCGAGCTGGCGTTCATCATGATTCCGCTGCTCGGACCGGTGGCCGACAAGCTCGGCATCGATCTGATCTGGTTCGGCGTGCTGCTGGCGGTCAACATGCAGACATCGTTCATGCATCCGCCATTCGGCTTCGCGCTGTTCTATCTGCGCAGCGTCGCGCCCACCAGCGAATACACCGACCGGATCACCGGAAAGCGCATTACGCCGGTGACGATCGGCGACATCTATCGCGGCGCGATTCCCTTCCTCTTCATCCAGCTGCTCATGGTGGCGCTGATCATCATCTTCCCGGGGCTGGTCACCGGCCAGCTCTCGCACGCGCCCGCCGTCGACCTCGACTCGATCGAGATCGAGGCGCCGACCGGAGGCTGGGGCGGCTACGGCGATCCGGGCGGGCACTTCGACGGCGGCGATGAAGGCGCCGAAAACGCCCGGGAGTCCGGCGACCACCAGGAATAGGGAAGCGCACTGCGGAACGCGGAGCGCAGACCGCGCCGGCGCCGCAGGTGCCGGTGGCCCGGCGGTCGCCGCAGCGGGCTGCCGCCTTGTCCGTCCGCCTTGTCCGTCTCTTCCCGTTACAGTTTCAGCGTCGCCATATAGCTGTCGAAACCGGCTTCATTGAAGCGGAACCAAGTGACGCTCTGCTTGCGGAACGCCTCGTAGTCGGTCCAGATCTTCTTCCACCACGGATTCGTCTTCGACAGGTCGGCATAGAGCTGAACGGATGTCTCGTAGGCGGCATCGATGATCGACTTGTCGAAACGATGCAGCTTCACGCCATTGGCAACAAGCTCGCGCAGCGCCTGCGAGTTGGCCGTGTCGTAATGCGCCTGGACGCTGACGTGCGAGGTGAATGCCGCCGTCTCGACGATCGCCTGCAGATCCGGCGGCAGCGCCTCCCAGGCCCTGGCGTTGACGTACAGCGTGATCTGCGGGCCGCCTTCCCAGAACCCCGGATAGTAGTAATTTTTCGCGATCTTGTAGAAGCCGAGCTTCATGTCGTCGTACGGATTGACGAACTCGACCGCATCGATCGTCCCTTTTTCAAGCGCCGCGTAGACTTCACCGCCGGGAATGTTCTGCGGAATCACGCCCAGCGGCTCGAGCACCTTGCCGACGAAGCCGCCCATGCGGAACTTCAGTCCCTTGAGGTCGGCTGCCGTCTTGATCTCCTTGCGGAACCAGCCGCCCATCTGTGCACCGGTGTTGCCGAAGGCGAAATTGACGATGTCGTACTGTCGATAGAACTCGCGAAAAAGCTTGCGTCCGTTGCCCCAGGTGTACCAGGCCGTCATCTGGCGCGAGTTCAGCCCGAACGGCACGGCGCAATCGAGCGCGAAGGTGTCGTCCTTGCCGAAGAAGTAATAGGCAGCCGTCGTCGCCGCCTCGACCGTTCCCTGCTGCACGGCATCGACGACGCCGAAGGCCGGCACGAGCTCTCCCGGCTGGTGCACGGTCACGTTCATCCGTCCACCCGAAGCTGCATTGACATTGTGCGCAAACAGTTCGGCCCCACCGTAGAGCGTGTCGAGCGATTTGACGAAGCTCGAGGTCAGGCGCCAGCGAATGGCCTGCTGTGCATGTACGGCAGGCGCCACGCCGGCACCGAGAATGCCGGCCATGCCGGCGCCCTGGACGAACGAACGACGCTTCATTCTTCTCCCCCCCCCAACGGTTGTGGTCCGATCATCGGAACATCCGGCAGTGTACTGCCGGGCGGCGACGCGAAAACCCGAGTGTGCGGCGAGAATCCTTTCCGCGGCGTGCGCGGCGGGCTTCGCACGTCCGCATGACGGCTTTCCCGCGTCCGCGTGACGCCCTTGCAACGCCCTCCCGCGCCGAGGCCAGGAAACTCTTTCAGCGTCGGCGCGACGGCGGCAGATCGGTGCAGCTGCCTTCGTTCACTTCCGCCGCCAGCCCGACCGTCTCGCACAGGGTCGGATGCGGATGGATCGTGCGCCCGATGTCGGTCGCATCGCAACCCATCTCGATGGCCAGCGCAATCTCGCCGATCAACTCACCGGCATGCGTGCCGACGATCGTGCCGCCGGCGAGACGCCCGGTTTCCTCATCGAAGAGCAGCTTCGTGAAGCCTTCGGCGCGCGTATTGGCCAGTGCCCGTCCGCTGGCCGCCCACGGGAAATTCGCCACGGTCACCGACACGCCGCGTGCGGCGGCCTCTTCCTCGGTCAGGCCCGCCCACGCGATTTCGGGATCGGTGTAGGCCACCGACGGAATCACGCGCGCATCGAAGAAGCTCTTCTGGCCGGCTGCCGCTTCGGCGGCGACGTGACCTTCGTGCGTCGCCTTGTGCGCCAGCATCGGCGCGCCGGCAATGTCGCCGATCGCGAAGATGTGCGGCACGCTCGTGCGCATCTGGCGATCGACGATGCGCACGAAACCGCGCTCGGCGAGTTCGATACCGGCCGCTTCGGCACCGATCGCAGACCCGTTCGGTGCGCGCCCGACGGCGCACAGGACGAGATCGTAGGTCTGCGGACCCTCGGGTGCCTGGGCCCCTTCGAAGGACACCACGATGCCGCTTTCCGTCGCCTGCGCACCGACGGTTTTCGTCTGCAGCATGACGCGTTCGAAGCGCTTCGCATTGAAGCGCTGCCAGACCTGGACCGCCTTGCGATCGGCACCCGGCATCAGCGTGTCGATCATCTCGACGACGTCCACGCGCGCGCCAAGCGTCGAATAAACGGTGGCCATCTCCAGGCCGATGATGCCGCCGCCAATGACGAGCATGCGTTTCGGCACGAACGGCAGTGCGAGCGCACCGGTCGAATCGACGATGCGCGGATCGTCGGGCAGAAACGGCAGGCGGATCGCGCGCGACCCGGCGGCCACGATCGCCTGCTCGAAGCGGATGACCTGGCGCCCGGCGGCCGCATCGCCGGCCGGCACGACTTCCAGATGATGCGCGTCGAGGAAACGCCCGATGCCCTGCACCACCTGCACCTTGCGCGCTTTCGCCATGCCGGCCACACCGGCCGTCAACTTGCCGACCACCGCATCCTTGTGGCGGCGCAGCGCGTCCAGATCGACCCGCGGCGGTCCGAACTCGACGCCGACATCGGCCAGCGTCTGTGCCTGGTCGATCACCGCCGCCACGTGCAGCAGCGCCTTGGAGGGAATGCAGCCAACATTCAGGCAGACACCGCCCAGTGTCGGATAGCGTTCGACCAGGATCGTGTCGAGCCCGAGATCGGCGGCCCGGAATGCAGCCGCGTAGCCACCCGGTCCGCCACCGAGCACGAGCAGCGCGCACGACAGATCGGCTGCGCCGGTGACCGCAATCGGCGCAATATTTCCACCTGTCGCCTGTGCCTGCCCCGCAGCTTCGGCCGGTGCAGCCTGGCTGGATGCCGCGGTCGATTCCTGCGCCCCTTCGGGCGCCGCACCACCGGCCGGTGCACTTGCAGCGCTGTCGGCCGCGACAGAACCATCGGCGGCGCCCGTCGCCTGCAGTTCGAGAATCGCGCCCCCTTCCGAAAGCCTGTCTCCGAGCTGGACAAGCATTTTCGTCACCACGCCGGCCGCCGGCGACGGAATCTCCATCGACGCCTTGTCCGACTCGACCGTGATCAGCGACTGGTCGACGGCAATCGAATCGCCCGACGCCACGAGTACTTCGATGACTTCGACTTCGTCGAAGTCGCCGATGTCGGGCACCTTCACCTGGATCGTGCGGTTCGTGTCGGTCATCACTCGTCCCTTCGCAAGATTGCTGGCCACATTTTCAGAGCAGGACGCGGCGGAAGTCGCCAAGCAACTGCACCAGACGGGTGTTGAAGCGCGCGGCGGCGGCACCGTCGACGACCCGGTGATCCCACGACAGCGACAGCGGCAGGATCAGGCGTGGCTCAAAGCCGTCGCCGTTCCAGGTTGGCCGCATCGCGCTGCGGCACACCCCGAGGATGGCAACCTCCGGCGCATTGATGATCGGCGTGAAATACGTCCCGCCGATGCCGCCCAGGCTGGAGATCGAGAACGTGCCGCCCTGCATCCCGGCGGGCGAGAGTTTTCCTTCGCGCGCGCGTGCCGCCAGTTCGCTCATCTCGCGCGCCAGTTGCAGGATGCCCTTGGTGTCGGCGTCCCGGATGACCGGGACGACCAGCCCGCTTGGGGTGTCGGCGGCAAAGCCGATGTGCCAGTACTGCTTGATGACGAGATCGTCGCCGTCGAGCGATGCATTGAACTCGGGAAACTCCTTCAGCACCGTCACGCACGCCTTGATCAGAAAGGCCAGCAGGGTCACTTTCGTGCCGTCGCGCCCCTGCTCGCGATTCAGTTGCTGGCGGAAGGCTTCGAGCTCGGTGATGTCCGCTTCGTCGTGATTGGTGACGTGCGGGATCATCACCCAGTTGCGATGCAGATTGGCAGCCGCGATCCGGCGCAGCCGTTCGCGCGGCTTGCGCTCGATCGGCCCGAACTTGCCGAAATCGACCTGCGGCCAGGGCAGCAGACCGAGCGCCGCGCCGGCATCCCCGGCTGGCGCCGCCTGCGTCGGCGCGCGCTGTCCGGACACCAGGCTCTTGACCCAGTTCTGGACATCCTCGCGCAGGATGCGCTGCTTCGGCCCGCTACCGCGCACCTCGGCCAGATCGACGCCGAGCTCGCGCGCGAACTTCCGTACCGAGGGCGACGCATGCGGCTTGACGATGTGCGTGCGATCGTATTCGAAACTGGCGGTCGGCGACGGCATGCCGTGCGAGACCGCGACCGGTGCCCGTGGCGGCGGCTCGGCAAAGGCCGCCTGCTCGCGGGCGCGCTCGTCCGTACCGGCGGGCGGGGCCACAGCCCCGGCATCGGCCGCTGCCGGCGCAGCCGAAGGCCCGGGCGCCGCAACCGCCGCCGGCACGTCCGCTGGTGCCGCCGGCTGTGCTGGTGCCGTTGGCTGTGCCGGCTCGGCAGCCGGCGCATCCGCAGCGGCCGACGGCCTCAGATCGATGATGGCCGTCCCCTCGGAAATCCGGTCGCCCAGCTTGACCAGCAGGCGCTCGACCACCCCCGCCGCCGGTGACGGAATCTCCATCGAGGCCTTGTCCGACTCGACGGTGATCAGTGACTGTTCGGCGCGGATCGTGTCGCCTTCAGCGACCAGGATCTCGATGACCTCGACTTCGTCGAAATCGCCGATGTCCGGCACCTTGACCTGCATCGTCTCGCTCATGGCTCGGTCCTGTTGGTTTGCCGCTCACGCATGATGCGGATTGCGTTTCTCGGGATCGATACCGTATCGGGCAATGGCTTCGGCCAACCGCGCCCGCTCGATCGTGCCGTCTTCGGCCAGGGCACTCAGGGCCGCGAGCACGACGAAATGACGGTCGATCTCGAAATGCTGGCGCAGCTTCGCGCGGAAATCCGACCGCCCGAACCCGTCGGTGCCGAGCACGTGGTAGCGGCGCCCGGCCGGCAGGAACGGACGGATCTGCTCCGGATACGCCTTGACGTAGTCGGTCGAGGCAATCAGCGGACCGGAAGCATTGGCGAACATCTTCGTCACGTACGGCACCTTCATCGGCGCATCCGGATGGAGCAGGTTCCAGCGCTCGCAGTCGAGCCCGTCACGCCGCAGTTCGGTGAAGCTCGTCATGCTCCAGACATCCACCGCCACACCCCAGTCTTCCTGCAGGAGGTCGGCCGCAGCAATCACTTCGCGCAGGATCGTGCCGGAACCGAGCAACTGCACGCGCGGCGCATTGCCCTCCGGTGCGGCCCGGAAGCGGTAGCCGCCGCGCACGATCCCCTCCTCGTCGCCGGCGACCAGGCCCGGCTGCGGGTAGTTCTCGTTCATGACGGTGATGTAGTAATAGATGTCTTCCTGCTCCTGGATCATGCGGCGCAGGCCGTCATGAATGATGACCGCCAGTTCGTGGCCAAAGGCCGGGTCGTAGGACACGCAGTTCGGGATGACCGAAACGAGCAGCGGGCTGTGGCCGTCCTGGTGCTGCAGGCCCTCGCCGTTGAGCGTCGTGCGCCCCGAAGTGCCGCCCAGCAGGAAGCCGCGCGCGTGCATGTCGCCGGCCGCCCACCAGAGGTCGCCCGTGCGCTGGTAGCCGAACATCGAGTAATAGATGTAGAACGGGATCATGATGCGGTCATTCGATGAATACGACGTCGCCGCCGCCATCCACGAACAGAACGCCCCGGCCTCGTTGATGCCTTCCTGCAGGATCTGTCCGGCCGCGTCCTCGCGGTAGTACATCACCTGATCCTTGTCGACCGGAACGTATTTCTGCCCCTCCGGTGCATAGATGCCGAGCTGACGGAACATCCCCTCGATACCGAAGGTGCGCGCCTCGTCGGGCACGATCGGCACGACGCGCGGGCCAAGCGTGCGGTCGCGCGTGAGCGCGGTCAGAATACGGACGAACGCCTGCGTCGTCGACACCTCGCGCCCCTCGGCCGTCGGCTCGAGCACCGCCTTGAACATCTCCAGCCCGGGGATCGTGAACGACTCGCTCGAACGGTCGCGCCGCTGCGGCAGGAAGCCGCCGAGCGCACGGCGGCGCTCGAGCATGTACTGCAGCTCGGGGCTGTCCTCGGGCGGCTTGAAGAACGGCAGGTCATCGAGCTGCTCGTCGGGCACCGGAATATTGAAGCGGTCGCGGAACTGACGCACCGAATCGTCGTCGAGCTTCTTGAGCTGGTGCGTCGGATTCTTCGCCTGGCCGGCATGACCCATGCCATAGCCCTTGACCGTCTTGGCGATGATGACGCTCGGCTGGCCCTCGTGATGCATGGCGGCATGAAAGGCCGCGTAGACCTTGTGCGGATCGTGGCCGCCGCGATTGAGCCGCCAGATGTCCTCGTCGGTCATGCGCGAGACCATCTCGAGCAGCTTCGGATGCTTGCCGAAGAAATGCTCGCGCACGAAGGCGCCATCGTTGGCCTTGTACGCCTGGTACTCGCCGTCGACCGAGTCCTCCATCACGCGCTGCAGGATGCCGTCCTTGTCGCGCGCCAGCAGCGGATCCCAGTACGAGCCCCAGATCAGCTTGATGACGTTCCAGCCCGAGCCGCGGAAATCGCGCTCCAGCTCCTGGATGATCTTGCCGTTGCCGCGCACCGGGCCGTCGAGCCGCTGCAGATTGCAGTTGATGACGAAAATCAGGTTGTCGAGCTTCTCGCGGGTGGCCAGGCTGATGGCACCGAGCGATTCGGGCTCGTCCATCTCGCCGTCGCCGCAGAACACCCAGACCTTGCGCTTCGACGTGTCGGCGATGCCACGCGCATGCAGGTACTTCAGGAAACGCGCCTGGTAGATCGCCATCAGCGGCCCGAGCCCCATCGACACCGTCGGGAACTGCCAGAACCACGGCAGCAGGTTCGGGTGCGGGTACGAGGGCAGTCCCTTGCCACCGGTTTCCTGGCGGAAATTCTCGAGTTGTTCCTCGGTCAGGCGCCCTTCGAGAAAGGCACGACCATAGAAACCCGGCGCGGAATGCCCCTGGAAATAGACCAGGTCACCGCCGTGCGTCTCGGTCGGCGCATGCCAGAAATGGTTCATGCCGGTGCCGATCATCGTCGCCAGCGACGCAAACGAGGCCAGATGGCCGCCGAGTGTGCCGCCATCCGGCGGATGAATGCGGTTGGCGCGCACGACCATCGCCATCGCGTTCCAGCGCACATACGATCGGATGCGCTCCTCGTAGGCGGCATTGCCCGGCGACGGCACTTCCATGTGCGGCGGAATCGTGTTGATGTAGGCGGTGTTGGCCGAAAACGGCAGATAGGCACCGGAACGGCGCGCCTGTTCGATCATCTGTTCGAGCAGGAAGTGGGCGCGCTCCGGCCCCTCGCGATCCATGACCGCCTCGAGTGCATCGAGCCACTCGCGCGTCTCGAGCGGATCGGTATCGGCAGGAAGATCCGGTGTCGATGGGGTAACGGGAACAGCGGACATGACGCCTCCTGCAATCAAGGATTTCAATCGATTCTAGAAAGTACATCGGTAAAAGACAAGCGAAGGGACGGGCCGGAAGACGACGCCATTCCGCAAAAAGGAATGGGGCCGGATCAGGACTGTCTACACTGCAGAGCATGCATGCACGAACCGATTCCTCGATGCGCCATACCGAGATGCGGGCGATCCGCTGGCTGTCGCTGTCGCACGCATTGGGTATCGGGGTGTTCGTGCTGTTGATGAGCGGATTTTTCTGGTATGTCGGTCACATTGAGGCCGATCAGCAGCGCCGGATGCTGTATCGCGACATCGCCGGCGCGCAGACCGCGCTGCGGCGCACGTTTCGCGATGATCTCGACGAGATCGAGCAGGCGGCGCCCGAATGGATCGCCCGGGTCGAACGCGGCGCGTCGACACGCGAGGCCGTGACGGATTTCCTGGCGCGCCAGCCGGCAGCGCTGCGCGTCCTGTTCACCGACCCGACGGGCCGGGTGATGCGCGTGGAAAGCGCCCGCGGCGTCACACCGGTGTCCCTGCGCGAAGCGGGTGCACAGATCGGCATCGACACCCTTCAGAATGCCTTCGCGCAGGCGCGCGAGACCCTGCGGCCGGTGCACAGCGCGCCCTTCACCACGTCGTCGGGCCAGGCGCTGTTCGAACTGCTGGTCCCGGTCGCTGGCAGCGAGAGTCTGCGCGGGATGGTCATCGTCGATTATTCCCTCGATCAGGTCCTGAACGATTCGCTGCTGCAGACGATCCGTGATCGCTACCAGATCGCCATCGTCGATGCCTCGGGCACCACGCTGGTGAGCTCGTCCCTGTTCGAGATCGACGTCGCCCACCTCGATTACGAAGTTCCGCTCGACCCGCCGGGTCACGGCGTGCACCTGCGGGCCTTTGCGTACGAACAGCAGCCGCAGTTGATCGATCGCACGCTGCTGGCGGCCATCGTCGCACTGTCGCTGGCCATCCTGGTCAGCCTGCTGGCCCTCTGGCGGCACGCACAGCGACGCCTGTTCGCCGAATTCGAGCGTGACCGCCTGTTCACCCTGTCGCCCGATCCGCTGTGCGTCTTCGAGATGAACGGATCGCTGCTGCGCGGCAACCCGGCGTTCGACCGCATCCTGGGCACCGATGCGCCGCATCGCCAGATCGACCATCGGGTCCATCCCGACGATCGTCCGCATGTGCTCGCCGCACTCGAGCAGATCCGGCGACCGGGAGCCTCGTCGGCGAGCTTCGAGGCGCGCTTCAGCGTGCGGGGCGAACCCCCCGTTGGTGATCGCGACAACGACCCGGGGATCGAGAACGACGCGGCCGGCGCGATCGGGGCATCGGTTCCGGCCGCGACCGGAGAGTCCGGTGACACCCTGTCCGACCCGGGGCCGGACGCCGAACACCCGGTCGACGCCACTGCGCAGGTGCAGGCCGAATGGCGCTGGCTGCACTGGGTACTGCGCCGCGATCCGGACGCCCAGCGGCCGCTGCTCTACGCGGTCGCCCGTGACGTGACGGAGCGGCGCAATGCAGAACTGGCGCTGGCGGCCGAGACCGCCTATCGACGGGCGATGGAAAATTCGATGCTCACCGGCATGCGCGCCTTCGACATGCAGGGGCGCATCAATTACGTCAATCCGGCTTTCTGCAGGATGGTCGGGTTCAGCGAAGCGGAACTGGTCGGCCTGACGCCGCCGTATCCATACTGGCCGACGGACGCGGACAGTGCAAACAGCGAAAACCTGACACGGGTGCTCTCCGGTGACACGCGGCCGGGCGGCCACGAGGTCGAGATCGAGCGCAAGGACGGCTCGCGTTTCGACGCGCGCATGTATGTCTCGCCGCTGATCGACGGCGATGGCCACCAGACGGGCTGGATGACGTCGATCACCGACGTCACCGAACCGAAGCGCATCCGCGAGCAACTGGCGGCGGCGCACGAGCGCTTCATCACCGTGCTCGACGAACTCGACGTCGCGGTCTCGGTCGTGGCGCGCGCGCGACCGGACAGCGATTCCGGCGCGATCGGTGCCGCCGGCAGGCCCGGCGACGGCAGCAGCGCGCGACCGGCGGCGCTGCTTTTTGCCAATCGCGCTCATCGCACCCTGTTCGGCGCCGACAGCCGGCGCCACGAGGAATTGCTCGCGGCCTACGACCAGGGCGCCGGCGAGGACGTACCGGTCGAATTCCACGACACGGTACTCGAGCGCTGGTTCGATCTGCACGTGCGCCAGATCCGCTGGGTCGACGGCCGCACCGTCGAACTGCTCGTCGCCACCGACACGACGCGACGCCATCTCGTCGACGAACAGCAGCGCGAACAGGATCGCAAGCTGCAGCGCACCTCGCGCCTGGTCACGATGGGCGAAATGGCTTCCTCGCTCGCGCACGAACTGAACCAGCCGCTGACCGCGATCAGCAACTACTGCATGGGCATGTCCGCGCGGATCCGCGCGAGCACGGCTGCCGGCCAGCCGATCGCCGCACAGACCCTGCTCGAGCCGCTGGGGCGCACGAGCGCGCAGGCGGCACGCGCCGGCGAGGTCATCCGGCGGATCCGCAATTTCGTCAAGCGCAGCGAACCCGAGCGGCGCCGCTGCGAGGTGCGCCTGATCGTGGCCGATGCCGTCGGCCTGGCCGACATCGATGCCCGCCGCATGGGTCTGCACATCGCAACCCGGCTGCCCGAGCAGTTGCCGGCGCTCTTTGCCGATCCGATCCTGATCGAGCAGGTGCTGCTCAATCTGCTGAAAAACGCGCTCGATGCCACCCGCGAGGCGTCCGCCGGCGCGCGCACGGTGACGCTGGATGTCCGTCACGATGGCGACCATCTCGAGTTCGGCGTCACCGACCAGGGCAGCGGCCTGGACGACGATACGCGCGGGCGCCTGTTCGAGCCCTTCTTCACGACCAAGAGCGAAGGCATGGGCATCGGCCTGAACATCTGCCGCTCGATCATCGAGTCGCACAACGGGCGCCTGTGGAGCGAAACGGCTCCGGGCGGCGGGTGCAGTTTCCGTTTCACCCTGCCGGTCGAAGCCCAGCAAGGCGCTGCCGGACCCATCGAAATCGCCCTGCCCGCCGACGAACAGACCTGACACAATGGCATCCATCATGAGTTCCGGCAATACGACCACTGTTTCCGCCCCCGTGCAGGCCAAGTCCGACGGCAGTCATGTGTCCGGCGCAGCCAACCGGCAGACAGACTTCGTTTACGTTGTCGATGACGACGAGGCGGTGCGTGACTCGACGCGCTGGCTGCTCGAAGCCAACGGCTTCGACGTGCGCACCTTCGCCAGTGCCGACGAGTTTCTCGGACAGTGGCACAAGCCCGAACCGGTCGCCTGCCTGCTGCTGGACGTGCGCATGCCCGGCATGTCGGGCCTCGAGCTGCACGAGGAACTCGTGCGGCGCGGATCGACGCTGCCGCTGATTTTCGTGACCGGTCACGGAGACGTGCCGATGGCCGTATCGAGAATGAAGAAAGGCGCCTACGACTTTCTCGAGAAGCCCTTCAGCGAAGAGCAGCTCCTGCGTCTGGTGCATGAATCGCTGCGGCAGGCGCGCGCGATCGCCGAGGCGCGCGATGCCGACCAGGACGCGCAGCAACGCCTGGAGCGCCTGACGGCCCGCGAGCATCAGGTGCTCGCGCGGATCGTCGCCGGACGCCTGAACAAGCAGATCGCCGACGACCTCGGCATCAGCATCAAGACCGTCGAAGCGCACCGCGCCAACATCATGGACAAGCTGAACGTGCGCACGATGGCCGATCTGATGCGGATCGCGCTGCGCGGTGCCGCCGATACGGCAGAGTGAGCCGGCGTGAAGACGCGCCGCGCGATCAGCCGGCCTGCCCGTCGACGGAGCGGCAGCGGGCATAGCCCGATGCACGCGTCGCGCGGGCACGCAATTCATGGATCAGCGCGCGCACCCGCGGGTGCGCGCGCCAGTGCTGCAGGCCGCACAGGTAATAGCGCTCCATGCCGATCGAGATGAAATCCAGCCCGAGCTGATCGGCAGCGGCACGCAGGCCGAAGCCGGCATCGGCCAGACCCGCGGCAACCGACGCGGCAACCGCATAGTGCGTGAATTCCTCGCGTTCGTAGCCGCGGATCCCGGCCGGACTCAGGCCACGCTCGCGCAGCAGGCGATCGAACCAGGTGCGCGTGCCGGCGCCACGCTGGCGATTGACGAAGCGGATGCCGGGACGGGCGAGATCGACGACATCGTGTATGCGCATCGGATTGCCGCGGGCCACGATCAGCCCCTGTTCGCGACGCACGACCGCTTCGACGAAATACCCGGGCAGACGGAAGACTTCCGGACGCTCGGCAGGCGCCGGCAGAGGCTCGGGCAGATGAAAGCCGGCGATGTCCGCCTGTCCGGCCATGAGTGCGGCCAGCGCGTCCTCCGAGCCGATGAAGCGCGCGCTCCAGCGTGGTGCCCGAAGGCGTGTCGTCGTTCGCGGCTGCGCCGACCCGCTCCGGCCCGGAGTGCCGCTTTCACGTTCTTCGGCCTCGGTGGCTTCGTCCGGTGCGGGCTCGTTCCGGCCGGCTGCGTCGGGTCCACCCTGCGGAACCTCATTCTCGCGTTCAAGCCCGAGAATTTCCTGCAGCAACAGATCATGACTGGCGGCGATCCGCACCGGCGGCTCGGGCGCGCCGGTCAACTGATCGACCGCCTCGCGCAGACTCTGCAGCGGTGCATCGAGCTGGCGCTGCCCTGCGCGCTCGAAAAGCCGGAGTGCCTGCACCAGATCCGCACCCGAGGCGCTCAGGCGGCTGCCATGCCCCTTGACACGCTCGACCAGCGGCACCCCCAGCAGGCGTTCCGCCAGTGCGAGCCTGCCCCAGGCGCTGCGGTACGAGACACCGACCGTCTCGGCCGCCTGCCCGATCCGGGAAGTGTCGGCCAGCGCCTGCAGCAGGCGGCCCAGCTCGAGCAGGTCGAGCACATCGTTTCCGGCCTGCACCGTCACCGCCGGAACGACTTCCATCGACCAGGCCACGGCCGGTGCCTCCGGCGACGGCTGCGCCCGGGTCTCCGGGCGCTTGTGCCGCCCGTCGGTGTCGGATGGCGACCCGCTGGTGTCGGATGGCGACCCGCTGACGTCCGACGATTTCATGACGACTGCCGCCTCATGAGAGCCGCAGACCCGGGGAGCCATGGATTCATAGTTGCAACTGATTTCCGAATGATTGACGGGAAAGGTCAAACCTAAACTCTATCGATGTTCGATATCCCGGTCGAGGATCTGCTGCGCAGCTTCGAAGGCGACGCCCCGGGCATCATCCTGCTGTCGCTGCGCGTGAGCCTCACGGCTGTGGTTTTCGCCTCCCTGCTGGGGCTGCCGCTGGGCGCACTGGTAGCAGTCGCGCGCTTTCCCGGGCGCGCGCTCGTCGTCACCGCGCTCAACGCGCTGATGGGACTGCCGGCCGTGCTGGTCGGACTCATCGTCTACCTGTCGCTGTCGCGCAGCGGACCGCTGGGCAGTTTCGGGCTGCTCTTCACGCCGGCGGCGATGATCATCGCCCAGACCTTCCTGACCACGCCGCTGATCGCCGCCCTCACCCGCCAGACGGTCGAGGACGCGTGGGAGCGGCACAGCGGCATCCTGCGTTCGCTGCGCCTGTCGCTGCCGGCGCGGGTGCGCGTGTTGCTGTGGGACTGCCGCTTTTCCGTACTGGCTGCGGTGCTCGCCGGCCTCGGACGGGCGATGTCGGAAGTCGGCACCGTGATGATCGTCGGCGGCAATATCGACGGCTTCACCCGCGTGATGACCACGGCCATCGCGCTCGAAACGAGCAAGGGCGATCTGCCGCTGGCCGTCACGCTCGGTCTGGTGCTGATGACGCTCGTGCTGCTGCTCAATGCGATTGTCAGCGCCGTGCGCGGCTTCGCGATGAAACGCCATGGCGGCTGAAGTCGTGACCGGATCCCTGGCCGGCACAGGCACCCCCTGTGACCCGCTGCTCAGCCTGCGCGGCATCCGCTGGCATCCGCGCGGGCGCACCGTGCTCGACGGCATCGACTTCGACTGGAACGGCGCCGGCATCTGTGCGCTGATCGGCCCGAACGGCGCCGGCAAGACCATGCTGCTGCACACGATCCACGGCCTGCTGCAACCGCACGCCGGCGAGGTTCACTTTGAAGGCCGGACGGCAACCCACGGCGACACGTCCTTCGCCGGTCAGGCACTCGTCTTCCAGCACCCGTCGATGTTTCGCGGCTCGGCGCTGGCCAACCTCCTGATCGTGCCCGATCCGGGAAGCAGCCGCCGCCAGCGGCGCGAACAGGCACTTGCGATGCTCGAACGCGTCGGCCTGCGCGAACTCGCGCACGCGCCGGCGATGAAGCTCTCCGGCGGCGAGCGTCAGCGCCTGGCCATTGCGCGCGCCTGGCTGGTGCGCCCGCGCCTGCTGCTGCTCGACGAACCGACCGCCAGCCTCGATCCTGGTGCCACCGAACACATCGAACAACTGATCCGTGACATCCGCGCCGACGGCTGCCGCGTGCTGATCACCTCGCACAACCTCGGCCAGGTCGCCCGCCTGGCCGACGAAGTGGTATTCCTGCACCGCGGCCGCATCCTCGAGCGCCAGGCCACCCGACCGTTCTTCTCCGGACCGCGCACCAGCGAGGCCCGTCAATTCCTGCAAGGAGCACTGCCATGGCAACTATCTTCCGCCGCCTGAAAGCAATCGGCGCCGGCCTCACTCTCGCCCTGCTGGCCGGCATCATGACCGCGCCGCTGGCCACCGGCGCCAACGCCGAGACGATCACCGTCGCCTCGACCACCTCGACCGAAAACTCGGGCCTGTTCAAGTTCCTGCTGCCGGCCTTCGAAAAAGACACCGGCATCCAGGTGAAAGTGATCGCCGTCGGCACCGGCCAGGCGCTCGACATCGGCCGCCGCGGCGACGCTGACGTGCTCTTCGTGCACGACCCGGCGGCCGAACAGAAATTCGTCGACGAAGGCTACGGCGTCGACCACCAGCGCGTGATGTACAACGACTTCATCATCGTCGGCCCGAAAAGCGACCCGGCGAAAGTGCGCGGCGACCGCGACGTGATCGACGCCCTGCGCAAGATCGCGGCCGCCGACCAGCCGTTCGCCTCGCGCGGCGACCGCAGCGGCACGCACATGGCCGAACTGCGCTACTGGAAGGAAGCCGGCATCGACGTCACCGCCGCCCGTGGCAAGTGGTACAAGGAAACCGGATCCGGCATGGGTCCGACCCTGAACACCGCCTCCGGCATGAACGCCTACTCGCTCACCGACCGCGGTACCTGGCTGTCGTTCAAGAACCGGGGCGAACTCGAAATCCTTGTCGAAGGTGACCAGCGTCTGTTCAACCAGTATGGCGTCATGCTCGTCAACCCGGCTCGCCACCCGCAGGTCAAGGTGCAGGCCGGACGCAGCTTCATGGACTGGCTGGTGAGCCCGAAAGGCCAGCAGACCATCGCCGACTACCAGGTCAACGGCCAGCAGCTGTTCTTCCCGAACGCAGGGAAGTGAACCGGGTGAAGACCGGCGCCCGACGATGTGTCCGGGACGGCCGGTCCGGTGGGCAGTCATGGCGGCTGCACCAGTCGCACGGGACCTGTTGCGAGGGATGCGGCAGGGTCGGAGTCATCGACAAGATCGCCGTCTTTGTACGTGCTATACTGCGCGGCTTCGCGCCCGTAGCTCAGTTGGATAGAGTACCTGGCTACGAACCAGGGGGTCGTGGGTTCGAATCCTGCCGGGCGCGCCAGTTGGACTGCTTCGGATCAAGCGCTTGCCACCAGAGATGGGGCAGGCGCTTTTTCTTTGGTGGCACCACTACGGGAGTTTTACAGGCTCCAACTCTGATGCTCTGCGAGCGGAAGCACAGGGCGCTCCTGCTTCGCTGGCGCAGGGGTGAGAAATACCTGTTATTGCCAATAGAGTATTTTCAGTGCGAAACTAATGCATATTTCGTGCGTTAGCTAATGCGTCATGAACACCGTGCAGCAAGAGCCCCTCGTCGAGCGGTTCCGCGAACCCAACACCCCCTACCTGTCACCGGCCAAGGTGGGCGAATTCTTCGGCCTGCGGGTGCAGGAACTGGCTGAGCGCGCCCGTGTGCACCGTAATACCCCGACCGCGCGCCCCCATACGCCGCAGTTGCAGAAGTATTTGCAGGAGATGTTGCGGGTGCTGGCCGTGGCGACCGAGATTACGGGTGATTCCGGGCGCGCCGCCTTCCTGTTGCGCAATGAACCGCTGCGGGCGTTCGACTACAAGACGGCCGACACTCTGGTTCAGGAAGGCCGCTCCGATGCGGTCATTGCCTATCTGGAATCCCTCGCCAGCGGTTTTGTCGGGTGATTTCAACAGCCATCGGGGAATGCGGAGAAGCGGCGTTTTACCGCGTCATTGCGCTCGCTCACGCCCGCACGCTGCTGTCCGGCATCGGAGCGGCACGACAGGGTGGCCGCTTCAACCGCCCCAGCCAGGAGGCACTGTACCTGTCACCGAGCGCAGTGACGGCGCCAGACGGGAGACATGAGAAACGGCGTTCATCTTGTTTCGTACGGACAAACAGCGTACATTGAGACAGAGGATATGAATCGATCCCCGAGGGACAAATCATGCGGATCACACTCGACCCCCACGACAAGCCGCGCAATGCGCGTCTTGAGGCACGTGTGTCCAGCGACCAGAAGGACTTCTTTCAGCACGCGGCGAGTCTGACGGGACGGACGCTAAGCGAGTTTGTCATCGACAGCACGCAGGAAGCCGCCGCGAAGATCGTGCAGGAGCATGAGGTGATCCGCCTGGCCCGCGAAGAGCAGATTGCTTTCGTGACTGCGCTGCTGACGCCTTCCGAGCCGGGGTCGCGCTTGCAAAAGGCTGTCCAGAGCTACCGTCAGAAGGCGGGGCTTTGATTGGCGCTCATTCTTGCTTCGGAGCACATCAGCCCACTTGAAAAGGTCCATGAGCGCAAGTCGTTCGACTGCGGCCATGAAGACCTGAATCGTTATCTGCGCGAGCAGGCGCGACAGGACGCTGAAAAGCGTGTGGCTGCGCCTTTCGTGCTCACCCAGCCGGGCGACCCTAGGGTGCTCGGCTTCTACACTCTTTCATCCTCCATCATTCCCGTTGACGAACTGCCGCCAGACCTGATGAAGCGGCTGCCACGCTACGGCCAGTTGCCCGTCACCCTGCTCGGACGGTTGGCGGTGGATCGCGCAGCGCGCGGTCAGGGTGTCGGCGAATTCCTGTTGGTTGATGCCCTGCGCCGCAGCCTGGAAGCTGCGCAGCAGATCGCGGCCATGGCGGTGATCGTGGATGCCAAGGACGAACGGGCTGAAAGTTTTTACCGGCATTTTGATTTCCGTCCGTTCCAGCGAACGCCTCTTCGGCTGTTCCTGCCCATGGTGCAGATAGCAAAGCTTTTTGAATAGCGGATCAGCAGGCTCCCCTTATCGACAGACATTCCCGGCCCATGGAGCCCCCTATGCTTCAAGACAAAACCATCATCGTGACCGGCGCCACCTCCGGAATCGGCGCCGCTACCGCCGCGCTCGTGTCATCGCTGGGCGCGAAGGTGATCTCCGTCGACATCAACGCTCCGGAGAAGCCGGTCGGCGAGTTCTTTCAGGCCGATCTTTCCGATCGGGCATCGATCGACCGGCTCGTCGCGGCGCTGCCGCACGGCGCTCACGGCCTGGTCAACGCCGCCGGCTTGCCGCCGACTCGCCCGGCGGATTCCGTGGTGGCGGTAAACCTGGTCGGCCTGAAGTATCTGACGACCTGTCTTGTGCCGACGCTCGCCGACGGAGCTTCGATCGTCAATCTTGCCTCGCTGGCCGGCCTGGGCTGGCCCGACGCAAAGGAAGCGATCGATGCCAGCGCAAATCTCGATTTTGACGGCGTCCCGGCCTTCTGCAAGGCGCACGACATCATCGGTGCGCGCAGCTACTTCTTCTCGAAGGAGGCCCTGATCGTCTGGACGATGCAGAACCGCTGGACCTGGCGCGACCGCGGCATCCGCATGAATACCGTGAGTCCGGGGCCGGTGGAGACGCCGATCCTGAAGGATTTCCTTGAGACGCTGGGTGCGCGTGCGGAGGAAGACATGCGCATCATGGATCGGCCGGGCCGCCCGGGCGATATCGCTCCGGTCATTGCCTTTCTGCTGTCGGACGGTGCGGCGTGGATTCGTGGCACCAATATCCCCGTCGACGGCGGCATGTACTCGCATGTGCTCTGCGAGATGCACGGCTTCTGAACCAGTTTCCGGAATCCCGGCCGCGAACGGTCGGCCTGGGTCCGGACCGACCGTTCTTCGTTCCGGCATCAGTTCCGCCCACCCGCAGCCGGTGGCAGTGCCGGAAAGCTGATGGCAAGCGCCGCGTGAGTCCAGACCCTGGAGTGGCTACACTGCCCCGATCGGGGCCAATACAGAACGCGCGCGCTCATGGCGGGATGAGATCGAAGCGCTGCGCGTTCTGGCCGATCAGTTTGCCCGCCGCACGCGCCCGGGCAGGATCGCGCACAGCGTCAGCACCCAGGCAATCGTCGTCAACGGCATCACCATCCCGACGAGACCGTCCAGGGCGAACGGTCCCGTCTCACCGATCGCAAAGAGCACCACGGCGTGCGCGGCAGCCGAAATCCAGCCAAGTGCCGACACCCAGCGCGGTGACAACCCTGCGTGCGCCAGGCCGATCACTGCGCTGACGGTGTAGAGCAGCGTCGGTACGGCCGATGCGACGAAACTCAGCCAGAGCGCGCGCCAGCAAAAAGCAACGAATGCCGGGTCGATGCCGGCCAGTGCGCCATTGACGCCGACCAGCGCGGCAAGTCCACCAATCGCCACCAGCAACTGGGTGAAGAGGCAACCGGCCAGCGCCAACCGCAGCAACCCGGATCCCGCTCGCCCCTGCGGCACCAGTTGAACGAGAGCGACAAACAGTACGACGCGCAACACCGCGCCCGCGATCGCGAGAAACGCAGCAAAATACAGCAGGCCACCGCCTTCCGCGAGGATCCGGGACAGCTCGACCGGTCCCGCCCCCAGCCGGGCATCCGGGGGGATCAGCCCCGTGCCGACGAGAAAAGCGACTGCTCCGAGAATGCCCGCGCCGGCACCCCCGCGCGCCCACGCGAGTTCCTCGTTGTTGCCAATTGCTGTGGCCCCTGCCCGCATCTCTGCCATGGTGATCTCCCGGCAAGCCTCGTGAAGACCGGTTCCGCAGGGCGGAGTGGTCTGTCTCGAAGCATCTGCAAAGGAATGGTTGGAAACTGCGGGTTGGAAACTACGGGTTGGAAACCGCTGGCGACGGCTCATTTCGCTTCGGCGTCAGTGCCGCCCACCTGCAGCCGGCGGCGGCGCCGGGAAGCTGATGTACGGGCCTGCGGGCTCCCTGCCCGGGTCCAGCGCTTCGGGTGCGGGACTTCCGGCTGCGCCGAGACGCCGGATGTATCGATACAGGGCCTGGAGATCGGTCTTGTTCATCGCCCGGATCGAATACCAGGGCATCGGCGGGCGGGTCTGCAGTTCCGTGGCCTTCTGCAGCCACTCCTGCTCCGACATCGACGCGAAATACAGGCGCAGATTCGTTGCGTAGGTGGTTCCCCACGGGCCACGCCAGCCGACTCTTTCGCCGGTCAGCCACTGTGCTTTCGGTACCCGCCCGTCGGTGGCGCCATAGCCCGGCGTGTGGCAATCGTTGCAGCCCGCGATCTCGACGAGATAGCGGCCACGAAGGAGCGGATCGCCTTGTGCCTGTGCGAGAACGGGCACCATGCACGCTGCGGCGAGAATCAGACGCAGTTTCATTGCAATCTCCCATCCGGATCGACTGGCAACGCGCGGATTCCGCAGGTCGCATCTGGCGTAAACCACACATTGCCGGCGTCCCGGTGCATCCGCATGACACCGGGCGCCATCAC
>JACDJB010000461.1_pt1 | contig 43235 bp, 42 predicted proteins | sample 7454121 | NCBI WGS metagenome assembly JACDJB01 (sample SAMN14253290, study PRJNA609438) | sludge metagenome | isolation source: sludge after 25d culture with pyrite | collected 2018-12-20
TATGAGCGACGCCTTAAAACACGAATGTGGAATTGCCCTGGTTCGATTGTTAAAGCCCCTGGAGTACTATAAGGAGAAATACGGTACGGCCTTTTACGGGGTTAACAAGATGTACCTGATGATGGAAAAACAACACAATCGGGGCCAGGATGGAGCGGGTCTGGCCAGTATCAAGTTTGATATGAACCCGGGGGAGCGCTACATCAGCAGGATCCGGTCTAACGACGCGCAGCCCATTCAGGATATCTTTGCCCAAATAAACGAACGCATCAACCTGGAATTTTCAAAACATCCCGAATACCGCGACAACGTGGCGGCACAGAAAAAAAACATCCCCTATATAGGTGAAGTGTTCTTAGGGCACGTACGCTATGGCACTTTTGGATTGAACAGCGTGGAGAATGTCCACCCTTTCCTTCGCCAAAACAATTGGATGCACCGCAATCTTATCATTGCCGGGAATTTTAACATGACAAACACCAACGCGCTTTTTGACAACCTGATCAAACTGGGCATGCATCCCAAGGAAAAAGCAGATACGGTGACGGTAATGGAACGGATAGGCCATTTTCTAGATGATGCCGTTCGCAAACTTTACAAAAAAGCCAAGGCCAAAGGAATGAACAAAATGGAGGCTTCTCCTTATATAGTTGAAAATTTAAAGGTGGCAAAAATTCTGCGCAAATCGGCATCCAATTGGGATGGGGGCTACGCCATGGCCGGCTTGTTGGGGCACGGCGACGCCTTTGTGCTACGCGACCCCGCCGGAATAAGGCCTACCTATTACTATCAGGATGAGGAGGTGGTTGTGGTCGCTTCCGAAAGACCGGCCATACAGACTACCTTTAATGTGCCTTTTTCAGAAGTGAAGGAATTGGATCCCGGAAAGGCTATCATCATCAAGAAAAACGGCAAGGTAAACATCAGTGAAATCCTCTCGCCCCTTGAACGGCGCTCCTGCTCTTTTGAACGGATCTATTTTTCCCGCGGAAATGATGCCGAAATCTATGAAGAACGCAAAATGTTGGGAAAACTGGTAATGCCAAAAGTGCTTAAGGCAATTGACTACGATACCGAAAATTCGGTGTTTTCCTATATTCCAAATACGGCGGAAACTTCCTTTTACGGAATGCTCGATGCAGCCCAGGACGAGCTGAACAAACAAAAAAATGAGGCCATTATAAAGGAAAGAAAGACTCTTACTTTAGATCGGCTCCATGAAATACAGGCCCATAAAATACGAACGGAAAAGATTGCCGTAAAAGATGTAAAACTACGAACCTTCATTACCGACGACAACAGCCGCGACGATTTGGTGGCCCACGTTTACGACGTTACCTATGGGGTGGTAAAGCCAGATGACAACTTAGTGATAATAGACGACAGCATTGTGAGGGGCACTACCTTAAAAAAGAGCATCCTGAAAATGCTCGATCGCTTGCATCCCAAACAAATTGTAGTGGTTTCCTCTGCTCCCCAAATTCGATATCCCGATTGTTATGGCATAGACATGGCGAGGTTAGAAGATTTAATAGCCTTTCAAGCGGCCTTGGCCCTTCACCGGGAAAATGGCACGGCCGATATCATTGAGGAAATCTATGAAAAATGCAAGGAACAAGTGGATAAGGAGGATACCGTTGTCATCAATCACGTAAAAAAACTGTATGCCCCTTTTTCCGATGAGGAAATCTCAGACAAAATAGCCGAGATTATCAGTGAGGAAAATATTGAAGCCAAGGTAAAAATCATTTTTCAATCTGTGGACGATCTGCACCAGGCCTGTCCCAAAAATTTGGGCGATTGGTACTTCACGGGGAATTACCCCACCGCCGGCGGCAATAGGGTAGTAAATCGCGCGTATATCAATTTTTACGAAGGCAATCCCGAACGGGCGTATTGATTTGATTTTTTAACAAATTAAGATACCGTTTGTCGGTTAAATTACATCTTTGTCGAAATTGTGATTTTGTGCTATTTCCAATGATAAAGATGCGGTATATTTGGACTTACCTTAGGCGTAAGTAGGTTAGGTCTATGGTAAGATTTGGGGCAAAAAAGGTAGACCTAACGGTCTGCCTTTTTTCATTTCCATAGACCCAGGGAGGCTTTACCACTCATCCTTTAACTAAGATCATTCGCTACAGCTCTTTGCACTTCCAGACGGAAAAAAACATAAAAATAATCTGATTGTTGCCTGAGGATTTCCCAGAATCCGTTGATCAAAACTCTGATGATATTTTTCTTTTGACCGGGATATCCCAAAATGGGCAACATTTGTTCCGATAAAACACCTTTTCTCCATACAAAACTGTTATTTTAGAAGCGGACATCAAATTTCCTCGTATGACCCTTCGTTCAAAAATTCCAGATGTAGGAGAATCGATTTTCTCCAAAATGGGTAAGATGGCCCATCAGTATGAAGCCATTAACCTCGCCCAAGGCTTTCCCAATTTTCGAAGTGATCCTGCCTTGATCGCCCTTGTGGAAAAGGCCATGGCCGATGGATATAACCAATATGCTCCTTTGGCAGGCGATTTTGAACTGAGAATGGAAATCTCAAATAAAATAGAAAAACGGCAGAAACACTTTTACGATCCGGAAAGTGAAATAACCCTTACTGCCGGTGCTACCCAGGCTATCTTTTCCGTTATTGCCAGTGTGGTGCACAAGAATGACGAGGTTATCATCTTTACCCCGGCTTATGACTGTTATGTGCCCACTATTTCACTCTTTGGTGGCAAAGTGGTGCCCTATCAATTGTTGCCCCCTTTATACCAGGTAAATTGGGAGGAAGTGGAAAAACTGGTTACCCACCGCACAAAAATGATTTTGGTCAACACCCCTCACAATCCCACTGGCACTATCCTTTCTAAGGATGATATGCTACAACTGGAACGGCTGGCAGAAGAACACGACCTCTTGGTTTTAAGCGATGAGGTTTATGAACACATGGTTTTTGACAAAAACCAACATTACAGTGCGGCACAGTTTCCCAAGCTGGCCGAACGCAGCTTTATCACTGCCTCTTTTGGAAAGACCTTTCACAACACCGGTTGGAAAATGGGCTATTGCACCGCCCCGGAAGCATTGATGGAAGAATTCAGGAAAGTACATCAATTTGTGGTGTACTGCGTAAACCATCCCATACAAAAGGCTTTGGCAATCTACCTGGCGGATGAGGAAAACTATTTGCACCTAGCAGATTTTTATCAGCAAAAGCGCGATTTTTTCCTGCATAGGCTGGAGGGCTCTGCCTTTAAGTATATTCCTTCCCAAGGAACGTATTTTCAGTTGCTCGACTTTTCCGAGATTTCGTCTTTGGGCGATGTGGCCTTTGCCGAACGACTGTTGAAAACCCATGGAATTGCCTCTATTCCCACTTCGGTGTTCAATGAGGGCAATCGGGATTTCAAGCAAATAAGGATATGTTTTGCCAAAAAGGACATAACGCTTTCAGAGGCTGCGGCAATCTTAAAAAAATTGAACGCCTCTACTTTCTAAAAGAGACAAACTAAAATCCAAAGAAAAAATACTGTGGACCGGAATTTAAAAACAACTGTCATTCAAAGCCAATTGCACTGGGAAAACCCCCAGGCGAATAGGGAAATGTTTTCTGAAAAAATAGCAGGTATTTCCGAAAAAACACATTTGATCGTATTGCCCGAAATGTTTTCCACCGGATTTTCCATGGACGCGCCCAAATTAGCAGAACACATGGATGGCCCTACCCTTCAGTGGATGATTTCACAAGCACGCGCCACTTCGGCGGCCATCACCGGCAGTATTATCGTCGCAGATTCGGGAAATTATTACAACCGACAGTTTTTTGTGTTTCCCGATGGCAGTTTCCAGCATTACGACAAGCGACACACCTTTACCTACGCCGGGGAAAACGAATTTTATTCCAAAGGCACGGAGCGCATCATTGTAGATTACAAAGGCTGGCGGATCTGCCCCTTGATATGCTACGATTTGCGTTTTCCGGTTTGGTCGCGAAATACCGAAGATTTCGATGTGTTGATCTATGGTGCAAACTGGCCAAAAGTGCGCCGTGCTGCCTGGGAAACCCTCCTCCGGGCCCGCGCCATTGAAAACATGGTGTACTGTATAGGAGTAAACCGAGTGGGAACAGACGGCAACCAGCATGAATACAGCGGAAACTCGGCCGTTTATGATGTACTGGGCAACCCAATCTCCAAGACCCATTCGGGTGAGTTTATCGAAACCGTGGAATTGTCAAAAGAGGATTTGGAAAAAAACCGTCGGAAATTCGGATTTTTGGAAGACAGGGATGCCTTCCAGATTGTGTAAGTCCTATTTTTCCCATCCTTCCGACAGATCCTTAAACCGGGATCGGAAGAACTGTTTACTTCAAAATAAATATTTCGTTTAAACTCCAATTGGCCCGTACCTCGATCTGCTGGGGATAGTACACTATTTTTTCCGGCAGGTGCCGCTGGAGAAAACTGCCCGTATCCCATTTGCCGTTATTATTGGAATCGTAGATGATTCTTATAAAATATTTTTCGGGACGAATTTCATCAAAAAAGATTTCGGCACTGTTTTCTTCCTCTGAACCGGAAATAATTTCCTCCGCCACCACCTTGTATTTCGGATCAACCAACTGCACTATCAGCGGCGTATGCGGCACATTTTGCAATGTTAGGCTCAGGGTGCCGTAATCAGAGGCCATTTTGGTGGTGACTGCATACTTAAGCGTGTCGTTAACCGCTCCGTAGAAATCTGTCACCGCTCCCGGCATCAGGGTTATGAAATACTTTTCTTCTTCATTTTTTGGAAAAAATATCCGGACCCAATTATAGGTGGTATTGAGATCAATGGATGGGGCAACTGCCGAAGAATCTTGGGCAATTATCTGAAAACGATCTGGGTCAAGGGCCACCAAAGGTGTGGTGGAGCGCAACTTGAATGTGTCCTTTAACCGAACAACTCCGGCATTGACCGCCGAAATCTGCATGGAATCGCGAGGCTTTTTTTTCATCCGCACCTGCACCGTGTCTACATTCTTGGCGTGGGTGACCTTAAACACCAGGGAATCGGCCTGGAATGATGGTTTAAACCAATAGTGAAGCGTATCCTTTTTTTCATCCTTGAAACGAATGGATTCAAAATCGGAAGGCGTTTCAGATAAAATAGCTATCTGCAGACTATCCACCTTGCCCGTATATCCAAAGCCGATATGATTATTGCCCATCTGCACCGGTCGGGACAGCTTATAGGCGGGCTTTTCCTTAAAAAGCGTGAGTACATACGAGGAGTCTGAGGGAATGGATATGGGTTCGGCCGCAAAGGCAATCTTGTCGGTTTGAGGCTGAAAAATGTAGTCGCTGTTCTTTTCCTGCAACGCCATGAGCAGGTACTTTCCCTCCTTGAGATTTGACAGTTCAAAAAAACCGGTCGTATCCTTGGTCATGGTGATATAGGTGGGTTTTTCTGAATAGATCAAAGAATCGGTAAAATTTTCATTCCACTCATATAGCATAACGGCAACGGGGTATTCAGGCGCCACCAACCGGGCGTCGCGTACTTTCCCCGTTACCTTTAAACTATCAATATAGCTGCCCGTGGAAAACACATATTTAAAATATTCAAATTCATTTCCTTCGTTGTTGTCCACAATGCTCTTTCCCATGTTGATGGAATAGGTGGTATTGGGCTTAAGGGTATCGACTATTTTGATCTTCAGCGACTTTGCCACCCCCAATGGCGTTATGATGGGAGCGTATTTCATGGGTGGGGAAATAACCAGTTCTTTTTGAAGGTCTTTCAGTTTGATATATTCGTCAAAGCGAATCTCGATTTCATCGCCGCCAAAGTGGGTACTGTAATTGGGAGGACTGCTTTTTACAATTACCGGCGGAATGGTGTCCTTGCTGCCACCGGAGGGATGTCCTTTTTTGGCACAGTCCACAAACGACAAAAGCAGTAAAAGAAGAATGGGAATATATAAAAAACGCTGTTTCACGATGGCGATATTATTTACGGCTTCCGAAAATTACGGATTCAAAAATAAACAATAAGGCTTTAGCACGGCCACATAAGTTTTACGATGTTGCGATGGCGGCGATGCTTATTTCCACATTCTGTCCCTTTAAAAGCTGAAGGGCACATTTTTCAAGGGTAGCTCCGGTGGTGATGATATCATCCACCAACAGTATATGTTTGCCACCGATCATTTCGAGATTCTGCACTGCAAAAAGCTCTTCGGCTTCAAACCGCAACATTCGGGTTTTAAAGACCTGCGAACCCGATTTGGACACCTTGATCAACACTTGGTCCATATAAGGCACTTCCAGGCACCGGGCCAATTCCCTTCCAAAACCTTCCACCTGGTTATAACCTCTCTTTTTGAGTTTCTGTTTGTGAAGTGGCACCGGGATAACTGCCTGCACTCGTCCAAAAAGTTCAGAGTCCTTCAATTCTTCTCCTAACCATTTGCCGAAAAACGCACTTATCTCGCGATGGCCCTTATATTTTAATTGATGCAGCAGCTTCTGGGTAATTCCCCTTTTTTGAAATTGGACCAGTGCCGTAGCATAGGTTAAGGGAAACCTGCCGTAAAATTTATTTTTGATGAAATCGTTATCCAAATTCACGGTGGGCATCATAGGAATTTCATGCCTACAGGCCACGCAGAGCACCTCTTCCTCTTGGGAAAGCAAATTCCCACAGCCCACGCAAATCCTCGGAAATAGTAGATTTAACATAATAACCCGTTTTTTACCATTTCATAAACATTTGTCTGCGAAATAGGTACCTATTTTTACCAGCTTAACCAACTTTAACCATTTTAACCTTAAATTTCTTTACAATGAGTACAGAAAACGAAAATAACAGTGGCAAATTCAAAATCCTGGTAGGGGTTTTATCTGTCTTGCTCATAGCCTTGGCAGTATATACCGTTACCTTGTTTAATGATAACAAATCTAAGATTTCCACTCTTGAAACCCAAAAAGCCGATATCGAGCAGGAGCTTGAGGGACTTATTGCCAATTATGATGAAGTGATAAAGGACAATGAGCTCAAGGACAGGGATCTTTTGGCCGCCCGCGAACGAATTTCCATCCTTCTCGATTCGGTAAAAGATGCCAAAGCAAACATCGCCTTGATAGAGCGATATAAGATTGAGATTGGCAAGCTAAAACAAGAACGCAGCATGTTGTTCAAACGTGCCGACAGTTTGATTGCCGCCAACAGAAGATTGGCCATGGAGCGCGACAGCACTTCCAGCGAATTGGAAAACACCCGTCTGGTGGTCGATTCGGTAAGCCAAGAAAACCTGGCCATGAACGAAACCATCAAGAAGGCTTCCATTGTCAAGGCCACCGATTTACGGGGAGAAGCGGTTATCATAAGAAATAGCGGAAAAGTAGTGGACACCAGACGATCCAGCAGGGCCGATAAAATTCGCGCTTGCTTTACCCTTGCACCCAATGCCGTGGCCAAACGGGGAGACAGAACCATTTACGTGCAGGTGATAAATCCAAAGAACAATATTATCGGCGACAGGGAAAGCAAGGAATTTGACGGAAATGTATTGTTTTACAGTGCCTCCACCAAAGTCTTCTACGAAAACGAAGAATTGGATGTGTGTATTCTCGTTAACGCCTCGGAAGCAGATTTAGTTGAAGGCCGCTATGTGATAAACATTTTTGATGGGGAAAACCAAGTGGCGTCCACCACTATGGAACTCAAATAATTAGTCTGGAAAGAAAATTCCAAAAGGCACTCTTAACGGGTCTCATTTTCTCACCAATTTGAGACCCGTTCTTTATTTTTTTAACCTCTTGGGATGTTGGGGGGCTTTTCCTATTTTTGCCGTCTATGGCACACAACGACGAACAATTCAAAAAAGTGGTCTCCCATGCAAAGGAGTACGGCTATATTTTTGCTTCCAGTGAAATTTACGACGGGCTAAGCGCAGTGTATGACTACGCCCAGAATGGGGTAGAACTCAAGAAAAACATTCGGGAGTACTGGTGGCGCAGTATGGTCTATATGCACCAAAACATTGTGGGAATAGACGCTGCAATCCTTATGCACCCCACCACTTGGAAGGCCTCCGGGCACGTTGATGCCTTTAATGACCCCTTGATAGACAACAAGGATTCCAAAAAACGTTATCGCGCCGATGTCCTCATAGAGGATTATGCCGAAAAGCTCTACCAAAAGGCCCAAAAGGAAATAGAGAAAGCCAAAAAACGCTTTGGCGAAGCTTTTGACGAGGAACAGTTTGTCGCCACCAATCCGCGGGTAGTGCGATACCTGGCGGAACAGCGAACGGTTTTGGAACGCATGGCCTCCTCTTTGGAAAAAGAAGATTTGGCCGATGTAAAGACCTTAATCGAAGAATTGGGAATTGCCGATCCCGATACCGGCTCCAAAAATTGGACAGAGGTCCGTCAATTTAATCTTATGTTCGGCACAAAATTGGGAGCTTCCGCCGATAGCGCTATGGATCTTTACCTGCGACCGGAAACAGCCCAAGGTATTTTTGTCAACTTCCTCAATGTGCAAAAAAGCGGGCGTATGAAGATTCCCTTCGGAATTGCCCAGACCGGAAAAGCGTTCCGCAATGAGATTGTCGCCCGGCAGTTCATTTTTAGAATGCGCGAATTTGAGCAGATGGAAATGCAGTTCTTCGTTCGGCCCGGGGAGGAACTGGAATGGTATGAATACTGGAAAAACATGAGGCTGAAGTGGCACCTATCCTTGGGAATGGGAGAAGAAAACTATCGATTCCACGACCATGACAAACTTGCCCATTACGCCAATGCCGCGGCCGATATAGAATTTGATTTCCCTTTCGGATTTAAGGAATTGGAAGGCATCCACTCCAGAACCGACTTCGATTTAAAGGCCCATGAAAAATTCTCGGGTAAAAAACTACAGTTCTTTGACCCCGAGCTCAACGAAAGTTATGTGCCTTACGTGGTGGAAACCTCGATTGGCTTAGACAGAATGTTCTTGGCCGTGTTGTCAAATTCCCTTCAGGATGAAACCTTGGAAGATGGCAGCACCCGTACCGTGCTTAAAATTCCTGCCATTCTCGCCCCGGTAAAAGCCGCTGTGCTGCCCTTGGTAAAAAAGGACGGATTACCAGAGATAGCGCAAAAAATTATAGAGGACCTTCAATGGGATTACAATGTAATCTACGACGAAAAAGACGCAGTAGGAAGAAGATATAGACGCCAGGACGCCGCAGGAACCCCATTTTGTATTACCGTCGACCACCAGACGTTGGAAGACAATACCGTTACCATAAGATATCGCGATAGCATGGAGCAGGAACGGATAAACCTATCTGAAGTCTCCGGCAAAATAGGGAAAGCACTTTCTTATAAGGATTGGCTTTCCCGATAGTTTTTTTTAAGTGGTTAATTCTAAATGGGAAGGAAGGACTTTTTGGGTCCTTCTTTTTTTTTTGCCTCAAAATGATACATCGTCTTTTTCTCCCGTGGAACCATTCCGGTGTGAAAAGTTTCCTTCGGAATTTAGGGCCGCCAGAAGAACAAAAATCTTTTAATTTTGAAAAAAACCATACCTGAAAGATATATTTCCCGTGCAGGTGTGAAGCACTTATTGATTTATCCCTAATTCTCGGTTATGATTTTTAAATTCAAAAACACTTCCATTTATTATAAAACCTACGGAAAGGGACCGGCCGTAGTGTTGCTTCACGGATTTTTGGAAAGTTCGCGGATGTGGGATCCGCTGATTTCGCATTTAAAAAGCGAAAAAAGGGTGGTGACATTGGATTTGCCGGGGATGGGCCAGAGCGGAGTGCTGGCAGAAAAACACACTATGGAGTTGATGGCCCAGGTGGTTGAAGCCTTGCTGGACCATCTTCACATTTCGACCGCAAGCTTCGTCGGCCATTCCATGGGAGGCTACATTACCTTGGCTTGTGCCGAAATGTTTCCGGAGAAGGTGGAAAACATCGTATTGCTGAATTCCACCACCACCGCAGATTCGGAAGAAAAAAGGAAAAACCGCGATCGCGCCATTAACATTATGCAGCGCAACCCGCGAGCCTTTATCAGCATGGCCATTGCCAATTGGGCCGGTGAAGATTCACAAGAAAAGTATAAAGAAGAAATTGAACAGTTTAAGGAGCAAGCCTATGGCTTTCCTGTCCGGGGCGTGATAGCCGCCCTTGCCGGCATGCGCGTACGCAAGGACCGCACAGAGGTCTTTGCCAAATTTCCCAGACAAAAGTTGATGATCTTGGGCAATGTGGACCCGCTTATTCCCTTGGATGAAAACCAGAAAATCGCCAGGGAAGCAGATGCGCAAACTACGGTATTAAAGGGAGGACACCTCAGCTTGTTGGACAACCAAGACAAGGTAGTCGCCGAGATAATGCGTTTTATCGGATAAATTTGCTTTTAACAGATGTTTATGTTATTATTGTAGGCGCTAACCCCCTAAATCTTAACATAATGGAAAAAATACCTACCGCCATATTGGCCGGATTAAGGCGAATAATTTGCTTTTTCTTTGGCCATGATTACCTGATTACCCAAAAAATAACCGACCACATAAGTGAATATCGCTGCTCTTGCTGCGGAAAAGAGGTATCCAACAGTTATTCGGGCCAGTTTGAAGATCTTACCTATAAACGGAAGGAAGTGAATGAATGTCTTTCACATTTCTTCCAAAAAAAGAATCGGGTATTGCTGCCCTAGCGGTCTTATTCCTTCTCATCCTTTAAAGCATTCCAACCTCGGGCGATAATAGGAATTTTGGTATTTGCGCGGGTTATCAAATGCACTCCTTCCTCTTTGGCCGTCATGTGCCCTATAACCGATAGATGCGGATTACCCTTTATCTTGGGAAAATCTTCCATTTTGATAGTGAACAACAATTCATAATCTTCCCCTCCATTCAACGCCACTGTTGTACTGTCCAAATTAAATTCTTCACAAACCGTAATTACCTGCGGGTCCAGTGGAATTTTGTCTTCATATAGATTACAGCCCACCTTGGATTGCTTGCAGAGATGGAGTATTTCTGAAGAAAGTCCGTCGCTGATGTCTATCATGGCAGAAGGGAAAACACCGAGTTGCTCAAGCAACTGCGGAATATCCTTTCGCGCCTCGGGCTTTAATTGGCGTTCTACCAGATAGGAATACGGTTCCAGATCGGGCTGCGATTTGGGGTTGACCAAAAAAACCTGCTTTTCCCGTTCCAGAACCTGCAGCCCCATATAGGCTGCCCCCAGATCGCCGCTTACTACCAAAAGATCATCGGCCTTGGCCCCACTTCTATAGACTGCCTTGCCTTTTTCCACGGTCCCCAGGGCGGTAATGCTAATCAGGAGGCCGGTGGTGGAAGAGGTGGTATCGCCCCCAACCAAATCTACATTGTATATTTTGGTGGCAGCCATAATTCCAGCATAAAGCTCTTCCAAGGCTTCCACAGGAAAGCGGTTGGAAACGGCAATGGAAACGGTGATTTGGGTAGGCCGGGCATTCATGGCATACACATCGGAAAGATTTACCACAACGGCCTTATATCCCAAATGTTTGAGCGGCATATAGCTTAAATCGAAATGCACGTTCTCCAAAAGCAAGTCGGTGGTTACAACCATTTGGTTTTTAGAATTGCAGGCCAAAACGGCTGCATCGTCGCCAACGCCTTTTACCGTAGTTTCCTGTGAAATCGCAAATTTATCGGTCAAGTGATCGATCAATCCAAATTCACCCAATTCGGAAATTCCCTTATTCGAATCGCCTTTATTTTCAAACATCATAGCCGTGTGTTTTTTTTAATTCCCACAAAAGTACACCATCCCGTGGAATAATGGGAAACAGGAAAAGGAAGTATTGCCACAAGAGAAGCAACACACTAAAATGGAAATTTTATTCACTTCATTTTAAAGGGGATAGTTCCCGGAAAAGCGAATTTCACAATAAGCATTCATTATTTCACCACAGTTTTAAAGTCGTTTTCATTATGGTTAAACGTAGTAATTAATGTATATTTGTGCTCTAATTTAGAATTAATCTATATTATGATCAAGGTTAGTGACAACGCGAAAAACCGCATCGCCCAATTGATGGCCGAAGACGGTTTTTGTGTTACCAAGGATTTTGTTCGGGTAGGGGTAAAAAGCGGCGGCTGTTCCGGATTGAGTTACGACCTGAAATTTGACAGCGAGTTTGGCGATTCGGACAAGATTTTTGAAGATCAGGGCGTAAAAATTGCCGTGGACAAAAAAAGCTTTCTCTATTTGGCGGGAACCGTGCTGGAATACAGCGGTGGCCTCAACGGAAAGGGCTTTGTCTTCCAAAACCCCAACGCCAATAGAACCTGTGGTTGTGGCGAATCTTTTTCACTTTAACAATAACAATTTTTAATTATCTCTTAGATAAGGAATATGAAGTATACTGAAGACGATTTAAAAAAAGAACTGGAAACCAAAGAATATGAATACGGTTTCTACACCGATATAGAATCTGATACCTTTCCCGTTGGTCTTGATGAAAATGTTATCCGGGCCATCTCAAAACGCAAGGAAGAACCCGAGTGGATGACCGAATGGCGGCTCGAGGCATTCCGCTATTGGCAAACCATGGAAGAACCCGAGTGGGCCAATGTGAGGTATGAAAAGCCCGATTTCCAGAATATTTCCTATTATTCCGCTCCTAACAAAAAACCAAAATACAATAGTTTGGACGAGGTGGATCCGGAATTGTTGGACACTTTTAAACGCCTGGGCATCTCGCTGGACGAACAGAAAAAACTCGCCGGGGTGGCCGTAGATGTGGTAATGGATTCGGTTTCCGTGGCAACCACCTTCCAAAAAAACCTTGCCGAAAAAGGAATTATTTTCTGTTCCATTTCCGAAGCGCTAAGAAAACATCCCGAATTGGTGAAGAAATATATAGGAACCGTTGTTCCTCCACGCGATAATTTTTATGCCGCGCTCAACAGTGCGGTCTTTAGCGACGGCTCTTTCTGTTATATTCCCAAAGGAGTGCGTTGCCCCATGGAGCTTTCCACCTATTTTAGGATAAATCAAGGCGGGACCGGGCAATTTGAACGCACCTTATTGGTGGCCGACGAGGAAAGCTATGTAAGTTACCTCGAGGGTTGCACCGCGCCCAGCAGGGATGAAAACCAATTGCACGCTGCCGTGGTAGAACTAATTGCCATGGATGGCGCCGAGATAAAATACTCTACGGTACAAAACTGGTATCCGGGAGACAAAGAAGGCAAGGGCGGTGTTTACAATTTTGTAACCAAACGCGGAATCTGTGAAAAGAACGCCAAGATTTCATGGACTCAGGTAGAAACCGGAAGTGCCGTGACCTGGAAATATCCCAGTTGCATCTTAAAAGGCGACAATTCCATTGGCGAATTTTATTCGGTGGCTGTAACCAATCATTTCCAACAGGCCGATACGGGTACCAAAATGATACACATTGGCAAAAACACCAAGAGTACCATTATTTCCAAAGGAATTTCTGCCGGCCAGTCGCAGAACAGTTATCGCGGCTTGGTGAAGATCTTGCCCGGAGCGGAAAAGGCCCGAAACTTTTCGGAATGCGATTCGCTCTTGATGGGCAACAAATGCGGCGCCCATACTTTTCCTTATATTGAAGTGAAAAACAAGACGGCGCAAGTAGAGCACGAAGCGACCACGAGCAAGATTGGGGAAGATCAGATTTTCTACTGCAACCAGCGCGGAATTGATACCGAAAAAGCTATCGCCCTGATCGTAAACGGTTTTAGCAAGGAAGTTTTAAACAAACTGCCTATGGAATTTGCCGTAGAAGCCCAAAAACTGCTGGAGATAAGTTTGGAAGGCAGTGTAGGATAATTCAGAATCTTTTCAAAACACAAATGAGCAATTAAAAAAATATGAAACGTACTTTTTTGGTGGTGCTGCTTTCCCTGGCGATGTTTTCCTGCAAAAACAGTTCAGAATCAAAAACTGAAGACGAACCCACAGCCACGGTGGTAGAAGCCGAGGAACAAACCTTTCAGGGCGAATTTATCTACACTCCCGAGGCGGCTGTATTTAAAGGCAATTCTTTTATCTATGGAGTAGCGATGAACGACCGGGCCAAAGACCTTGCCCAGAGGGTGGATGCCGTTAAAAAAGAAGATTACGACATGGTTCCGGTAGTAGTTAGAGGAACCGTGGTTCCAAAACCGGAAGGCTCTGAAGGCTGGGACCAAATATTGACCATAACCAAAATTATAACCGTTAGCGATACCCCCACCAAAGCGGATATCCAATTAATAGAAAACAAGAAGTAATTATGTTAGAGATTAAAAACTTATATGCCGGTCTAGAAGGAAAAGATATTTTGCAAGGCATAGATTTAAAGGTAAATGCAGGAGAGGTCCATGCCATTATGGGCCCCAACGGATCGGGAAAAAGTACCCTGGCATCGGTTATTGCCGGCAAGGACGAATTTGAGGTTACCCAGGGGGAAATCTTCTTTGAAAACGAAGACATTTCCGAATTGGATCCTGAGGAACGTGCCCATAAAGGGGTTTTCCTGTCCTTTCAATATCCCGTTGAAATTCCCGGGGTGTCGGTGACCAATTTTATCAAAACCGCCATCAACGAAACCCGTAAGGCGAAAAAACTTGATGACATGCCCGCTTCGGAAATGCTCAAGTTGATCAAAGAGAAAGCCGATATGCTGGAAATTGACAGAAAATTTCTTTCCCGCTCCCTCAACGAAGGTTTCTCCGGAGGGGAGAAAAAACGAAATGAAATATTTCAACTGGCCATGCTCGACCCCAAACTCGCTATTCTCGACGAAACCGATTCGGGACTGGATATCGATGCTCTGAAAGTAGTGGCAAACGGAGTTAACAAACTGAAGCGGGCAGACAATGCCGTTATTTTGATTACCCATTACCAGCGGCTTTTGGATTATATAGTTCCAGATTTTGTGCACGTGCTGATGAATGGAAAAATAGTAAAATCCGGCACCAAGGAACTGGCTTACGAGCTAGAGGAAAAAGGCTACGACTGGATTAAAGAAGAATTGGTTTAATCGATTTGGCTTTTGCAATCCATACGTTCGACAGAACTTGGATTTAAGGCCGAATTTTGAAGCAAAAAACATGAGTTTTAAAGATAAATTACTTACGTCATATATTGCCCTAGAGGATTATCTGGAGTTTGATTCGCCCATTCACGAAATGCGCAACAAGGCAATAAAGGTATTTGAGGAAAGAGGTTTTCCTACCAAAAAGGAAGAGGCTTGGAAGTACACTTCGCTCAATTCCGTGTTAAAGCCAGATTATAGCATAATCAGCAACAAAGAAAAAAATGTGGAGCTGAAGAAAGTGCGATCCTATTTCCTTCACGAGATTGATACTTATAAGATTGTCTTTGTCGATGGAGTTTACAGTTCCTTCCTATCAGAGACTACACACGATACGGTAGATGTATGCCTGATGTCTGCCGCCCTCAACAAGAGCAAGTACAAACCGGCGATTGAGGCGTATTTTAACAAAGTGGCCAAAGTGGACGGGCTTACGTCGCTGAATACAGCTTTTACCAAAGAAGGAGCCTATATCAATATTCCCGCGCACAAGGAAGTGGAAAAACCCATTGAAATCATCAATTTTTCCACCGGTAATGAGTCGGCTATGTTTCTCCAGCCGAGAAACCTAATTGTCGTGGGTGAAAACGCCCACGTGCAAATTATAGAACGCCATCAGAGCCTTTCCGAAAACAAGGTGCTCACCAACTCGGTAACCGAAATTTTTGCCGAAAAGCGCGCCCATGTGGATTATTACAAAATCCAAAACGACACCGTTTCCTCTTCTCTCATCGATAACACCTTTATCTCTCAAGAGGCACAAAGCATTTGCCACGTTCATACGTTTTCTTTTGGCGGAGAGTTAGTGAGGAACAATCTCAATTTCTTTCAAAAAGGAGAGCGGTGCGATTCTACGCTGAAGGGAGTAACCATTTTGGAAGGCAAACAACATGTAGACCACAATACCCTTGTGCACCATACCGCGCCAAATTGCGAAAGCCATCAGGATTACAAAGGACTTTTTGCCGAAAATTCCACAGGGATCTTTAACGGAAAAATTCTCGTGGATAAGATTGCCCAGAAAATAGATGCCTTCCAGCAAAACAACAATATTTTGATCGATGACAGGGCCACCGTAAACGCCAAACCACAATTGGAGATTTTTGCCGATGACGTAAAATGTTCGCATGGTTGCACGGTAGGCCAATTTGATGAAGAAGCGCTTTTCTACCTCCGCAGTCGAGGGATTGGCCTAAAAGAGGCACAGGCACTTTTAATGTATGCCTTTGCCAATACCGTTCTGGAAAGTGTAAAAATTCCCGAGCTGAAAAGACGCATCAATAAATTGATCGCAAACAAAATTGGAGTGAATTTGGGTTTTGAACTATAACGCAGCTTCCCAGGCGGCGTATTTTTCCCTTAAACCCCTCACACTTCCCCAAAACACCATTGCCAATGTCGTTGGATACTGATAAGATAAGAGCAGATTTCCCAATTCTTTCCAGAAAAATAAACGGTCATCCTCTGGTTTATTTGGACAATGCTGCCACTTCCCAAACCCCCAGGCAGGTAGTTGACACCATTGTAGATTATTACTATCACTACAATGCCAACATTCACCGAGGGGTGCACACTCTATCTCAAGAGGCTACTGATGCCTATGAAGCAGCCCGAAAGAAGCTTCAAGTACATTTTAATGCCAGAGAATCGCATGAGATAATTTTCACCGCGGGGACAACCCATGGGATTAATTTGGTGGCGAGCGGATTTTCACAAATATTGAAAAAGGGAGATGAAATAATTGTTTCGGCCATGGAACATCACAGCAACATTGTGCCGTGGCAGATGCTCTGCGAAAAGACGGGAGCCGTGTTAAAGGTAATCCCCATGAACGAGGAAGGCGAACTGCTTATAGCAGAATATGACAAATTGCTTTCCGAAAAAACGAAACTGGTATTTGTCAATCACATCTCCAATGCTCTGGGCACGATCAATCCCATTGCGGAAATTATAGAAAAGGCACAGGCAAAAGGAGCGGCCGTTCTCATAGATGGAGCACAGTCCTGCTCCCACATTAAGCCGAACTTGCAAGCGCTGAACGTGGACTTTTACGTAACCTCTGCCCATAAAATGTGTGGTCCCACCGGGGTGGGCATACTCTATATGAAGGAAAAGTGGGGAAAGGAATTGCCCCCCTACCAAGGAGGTGGAGAAATGATTGCCGAAGTTACTTTTGAGAAGACCACCTATGCCGACTTGCCCTATAAATTTGAAGCGGGAACTCCCAATATTGCCGGCGGAATCGCTTTTGGAGCTGCCATTGACTATCTTAACGAAATAGGCTTTGGAAACATCAGTGCGTATGAAGATCAATTGTTGGATTATGCCACCAAGGAACTCCTGAAAATCGACGGCTTGAAAATATACGGTACCGGCAAGGAAAAGACTTCGGTAATTTCGTTTAATCTGGAAGGGGTACATCCCTACGACGTGGGGACCATAATAGACAAATTAGGCATAGCAGTAAGAACCGGACACCATTGTGCCCAGCCCATCATGGACTTTTATGGCATTCCCGGTACAATAAGGGCCTCATTTGCTTTCTACAATACCATGGAAGAGGTAGATGTGCTGGTGCATGCCGTAAAAAAAGCTAAAATGATGTTAAGCTAATGCGATATTAGCTGCGGAAAATCTAATTTGAATCGGGAAAATCTTAAAACCGAGAAAACTATGAAAACATTTGCCGCTTTATCGTTGTTCATTTTTGCCGTATTTCTTTCCGGCTGCGATGAAACAAAAAAAGTTATTGACGTGGCCGGAAATGTGCAGCTTACCGGAAGCTATACCGTAACTGCCCTCAACGGAAAAAAACTGTCTGGGACCGACAATCCCACTTTTACCCTGTCTGCCCTGGATAATTCCTTTCGCGGAACCACAGGCTGCAACTCGGTATTCGGAAACTACTCCCTGGATTTGTATGCAATCACTTTTAGCGATCTGGCCGTAAGTGAAAGGGAATGCGGCGAGGCCGAAATTATGCAAAACGAAAGAGAATTCTTAAGTGCCTTGAAGAATACCGGTTCGTATGAATTACAGAATAACGTGGTAACATTCTATTCAAAAAATGACAGATCCGTTTTATTAAAAGCAATAAAAGAAACAAAATAAAGAATATTTATGACCATTGAAGCCGTACAGGAAGAATTGATTGACGAATTTTCAATGTTTGACGATTGGATGCAGCGGTATGAATATATGATAGAACTTGGCAAATCGCTACCCCTTCTGGATGCGGCCCAAAAAACAGATGACAAGCTCATTAAGGGTTGCCAAAGCAAGGTTTGGCTAACTTCCACCCTAGAGGATGGCAAAGTGGTTTTTACCGCAGACAGCGATGCCATAATAACCAAGGGAATCGTCGCGTTGCTTGTGCGCACCTTTTCCCATCAAACCCCACAAGATATCCTTGATGCCGATACCCATTTTATCGACGCCATTGGATTAAAAGAACATCTTTCCCCTACCCGGGCCAACGGCTTGGTATCCATGATAAAACAAATGAAACTGGATGCCATGGCCTATCAGGCCCAATTGAACAACAAATAAAAATATGGAAACAGAATTGAGCATGGCCGAATTAGGCGAAAAAATTGTAGAAATACTTAAAACAATCTACGACCCGGAAATTCCTGTGGATATTTACGAATTGGGTCTTATATACGACGTGTTTATCAATGAGGACAAGGAGGTGAAAATACTCATGACCCTCACATCCCCCAACTGCCCTGTGGCCGAGAGTTTGCCCATGGAGGTACAGGAAAAGGTGAAAAGCTTCAGCTATATAAAAGATGCAGAAGTGGAAATCACCTTTGATCCGCCTTGGAGCCAAGACCTGATGAGCGACGAGGCCAAGCTGGAGCTGGGAATGCTGTAACGCATAAATTCGTAACAACTGCCTCTTCCCTGCCGAAGGCAAGGTGGCAGTTTCCTATTCTCTTGAACCAAAAACTGGAAGTCCGTAATTTATTGCGGGCTTTGCCTGCTTGCCTTGTACTTTCTTTTTATATTTATTCCTATTGCTTCCTTAAAACTCAAATTATGTCTGGAGAAATTATAAATAGGGTTGCCAACAGTAAATTGGTCACTATTGACTTGGAGGATTTTTACCTTCCGGGCAAAAGAGTGGCATGGGATATCGCACCTTGGCTTTATGAGGGATTAGTGCTTCGGGAAAAAGAATTTCGCGAAAAGGCTGCCGCTTATGATTGGTCGCAATATCGCAACTGTTTTGTCGCCCTCCATTGCAGTACAGATGCCATTGTACCGGGATGGGCTTATTTGTTGCTTTCCCTCCATCTATCACCCTATGCCTCCAAAGTTGCCGTGGGAAGTCTTCACGAATTGGAGAGCATTTTGTTTGCCGAAACACTCCAAGATCTTTCGGTGGAAGAATATGCTGACAAACTCGTTATCATCAAAGGGTGTTCCCATAAACCCGTTCCTCAAAATGCTTACGTACTCCTGGCTCAAAAGCTCAGGCCAGTGGCCAAAAGCATCATGTATGGTGAAGCCTGCTCTTCGGTACCTCTGTACAAGAAAAGATAGGCCTATCCGCCACACTACCCATTGGGCTATTTTGATATTGAATATTCAAAATTCTATGCTATTTTTGCCACCCAATTTACATAATGCTATTATGAACAGATCACTGACTGCCATTTTGCTATTTTTTATCCCTCTTATATCCTTCGCACAAAAGGAACAGACCAAAGACACCGTTCAAAACGGTTGGAAAAAGGAAGGAACGGTTTCGCTGTTGTTTAACCAAGCTGCCTTCAACAAGGAATGGACGGGAGGTGGAACCACAAATTACTCTGCAAACCTTAAGCTTACCTACGATTTAAACTACCGGAGAAACAGAATAAGCTGGGACAATCGCTTCCTAGCCGATTATGGGCTCACCAAGAATAGGGATGACAAATATTCCCGAAAGACCAACGACCGTCTAGAATACAACAGTATTTTCGGTTTTGAAATAAAAGACACCAATTGGTTTTATTCCTTTTTTACCAACTTCAAGACCCAGTTTTCCAAGGGTTATGAGTTCGATAAAGACTTAGAGCAGAACGACCCCGGGTACCGCACCGAAACCACTCACTTTTTGTCTCCGGCCTATTTGCAGTTCGGCCCGGGTATGCTGTGGAAAAAAAGCGACAATTTTTATGTGAACCTAGCTCCCGCCACTGCAAAATTCATCTTTGTCGATAAGATGTTCACCTATGTGGACGAAAGTATTCCCGGTGCATTGGAAGCTTATAACGAAGACAAATACTTTGGTGTAGATGCCAATAAAAGCAGCAGATTTGAATTTGGAGCCTCGGTTTCGGCTTATGCCAAATTTGCTATAATGACCAACGTAACGGCAGAAAATATCTTAAACCTGTATTCCAATTATTTGGAAAATCCACAAAACGTAGACTTGGATTACACCCTTAATGTGAAGATGAAGATAAACGACTTTCTAACTTCCAACGTCACCTTTCAAGCAATTTACGATGACGATGCGGTTGGCGGTTTTCAAATTCGCGAAGCCTTGGGTGTTGGGGTAACCTATAGCTTTTAGATACGGGACTGAAGGCTTACCATTTCGAAATAGACTCCTTTTTTATCCATCAATTCCCGGTGGGTTCCGCGTTCTACAATTAGGGGAATGTTGGGTAGATTTGATCAAATAAAAAACCTGTAAAATCCGAAAATCTTACAGGTTGTCTAATGTATTGTTTTTAAGTTCTATTTACCCGGCCAAGGCTTCCGCACCGCCCACAATTTCCAGAATCTCATTGGTAATTGCAGCCTGACGGGCCTTATTGTATTGCAGTTTCAGTTCGTCGCGCAGCTCAGTAGCATTATCCGTGGCTTTGTGCATGGCCGTCATACGGGCGCCGTGCTCACTTGCCACACTGTCTCTTAACGCTTTAAACAACTGCGTTTTTAGACTTTTAGGAATAAGCGCCTCAATGATCTCCTCCTTGGATGGTTCAAAAATATAGAAGGTTTCATCTTTTTTATCTTCCTGTCCTTCTACGGGTTTGGGGGGCATAATAGGCAAAAACTGTTCGGTGATCACCAATTGTGTAGCGGCGTTTTTAAAATTGTTATAAACCAGCAAAATCTTGTCGTATTTCCCTTCGGAATACAGATTCATCAATTTATCGGCAAAAGCGGAGGCAGCATCGAAGGAAAGATCATCAAAAATGGAATTGTCGTTTTCAAGAATGGTTCCGTTTTTTTTCAGGATATCGTTTCCTTTTTTTCCCAACGTAATATAATCCACTTGTTTGCCAGCATAGGTTTCTGCAGTCAAGATGCGCACCTGTTTAATGATGTTGCTGTTAAAAGCACCCGCCAAACCACGGTTACTGGTAATGGCCACGATTAGCACCCTATTTACCTCACGCTGCTCGGAATATTTTCCGCCAGAATCTGCATCCAGTGTGGCACTGAGATTTTGAAGCAGCTCGGTAAGCTTCTCAGAATAGGGCCGCATCGCCGTAATGGCATCCTGGGCTTTTTTCAACTTTGCAGCAGACACCATTTTCATGGCACTGGTAATCTGCATCGTGGAGCTAACCGATGTTATTCTGTTTCTTATTTCCTTTAAATTGGCCATTTTTTAATTGTGAATTATATATTCAGAATTACTTTTTATACTTAGCCGATAGATCATTGGCTACCGCAGTCAACACATCCGTAACCTCATCGGTCAATTTTCCTGCTTTTAAAGTATCCAGGGTATCTCTGTGTTTGGCATTCAAAATTTCCAGATAGTCTCTTTCAAATTCTTTGACCTTCTCGATGGGAACATTTCTTAGAAGGTTTTTGGAACCGGCATAGATTATGGCAATTTGGTCCTCCACGGTATACGGGTCATTTGGGGCCTGCTTTAAAATCTCAACGTTTCTCTGTCCTTTGGAAATCACGTTCATGGTAGCCGCATCCAAATCGGAACCAAATTTGGCAAATGCCTCCAATTCGCGGAACTGGGCCTGATCCAATTTAAGTGTACCGGCCACTTTCTTCATCGATTTTATCTGGGCATTACCCCCTACACGCGATACGGAGATTCCCACGTTGATCGCAGGACGTACCCCTGCGTTAAACAGATCCGATTCCAGGAATATCTGTCCGTCTGTAATGGAAATTACGTTAGTAGGAATATATGCCGAAACGTCTCCCGCTTGGGTTTCGATAATAGGCAAGGCGGTTAGCGATCCTCCTCCTTTAACCATTCCTTTCAACGATTCGGGAAGGTCGTTCATATTTTTGGCGATGTCGTTATCGGCAATAACTTTTGCAGAACGCTCCAACAGACGTGAGTGAAGGAAGAAAACGTCTCCAGGATAAGCCTCACGCCCCGGTGGACGACGAAGCAAAAGAGAAACCTCGCGATAGGCCACAGCCTGCTTTGAAAGGTCGTCATAAACTATTAATGCCGGGCGACCGGTGTCTCTAAAATATTCACCGATGGCAGCTCCGGCAAAGGGAGCATACACCTGCATAGGAGCAGGATCGGATGCATTTGCGGCAACGATGGTAGTATAAGCCATGGCTCCTTTTTCCTCGAGAACACTGGCGATGTTGGCCACAGTAGAGGCCTTTTGCCCAATGGCTACATAAATACAATATACCGGATTTCCGGCATCGTAAAATTCTTTTTGATTGATGATGGTATCAATACACACAGTGGATTTACCTGTTTGACGGTCGCCAATAACAAGCTCCCGCTGTCCACGGCCCACCGGAATCATGGCATCGATAGACTTGATACCGGTTTGAAGCGGCTCGGTTACCGGCTGTCTGTAAATAACCCCTGGGGCCTTACGCTCCAACGGCATTTCAAAGGTTTCTCCGGTAATAGGTCCTTTTCCGTCTATAGGCTGTCCCAAGGTGTTGACCACACGGCCCACAATGCCTTCACCTACCTTAAGCGAGGCGATGCGTTGGGTACGTCTTACGGTAGAGCCTTCTTTAATTTCTTTTGAAGGACCTAAAAGTACGATCCCCACATTGTCCTCTTCCAAGTTTAAAACAATCCCTTCCAAACCGCTTTCAAAAGCGACCAATTCCCCGTATTGGGCATTGGAGAGGCCGTAGGCACGGACAATCCCGTCTCCCACGGTCAAAACCGTTCCTACTTCATCCAGGGAAGCAGTTGCCTCAAAACCTGCAAGTTGTTGTTTTAATATTGCTGATACTTCAGCTGGTTTTACTTCTGCCATCGTATTAAGGTTTTAGGTGGGGGAATAAAGGTCTTGTGCTTCGGTTTCCCTCACCAGTGTCAATTTAATTATACTGATTTTTAAATTCTCTTCTTAGGTTTCTAAATTGGTTGGCAATACTCGCATCGTATTGGATGTCGCCAACGCGGAGGATAAAACCTCCTATAATATTGGGGTTTACTTCGCTATTTAAAACTACTTTTTCACTGCCGGTCAATTCCTTTACCTTGTTGATTATCTTTTTTTCCAATTCCGAAGAAAGAGGAACGGCGGTGGTGGCAGTGGCGATCTTCACTCCCTGTTGCTCGTTGTAAAGATCGATAAAGGTGGACGCAACAGCCCCCAGAAGCGGAGCCCGCTTGTTTTCTATCAAAAGATTGATCAGCGAATGGGTAATATCAGACTGTCCTGAAAATATCTTCAACAGGGCTTCTCTTTTATCATGGGCCTTGATTACCGGGCTTTGTAGCACGGCCTGCAATTCCCTGCTGTTCTGAATGGTTCCGTACACCGACTGCATATCGCCAAAAAGAACCGCTTGGGTGTCGTTTTCATTGGCTTTCTGCAAAATTGCCTGTGCATATCGTGTCGCTGCTCTACTGCTCATATCTCTGTCCTGAAAAAGGGCGTTATATTTTTAATTTATTCCCGAATTTATGCCTGCTTCTACTTTCGGCTTAGTTAAGTTTGGCAGTTCCCAACATTTCATCGACAAACTCCATTTGCTTCTGCTTGTCGGAAAGTTCCTGCTTCACTACTTTTTCCGCAATTTCCAAGGAAAGTTCTGCCACTTGTTCCTTAAGTTCTGCGATGGCCGATTTCTTTTCACTTTCTATTGCGCTTTTGGCGTGGGCCACCATTTTTTCAGCTTCGGCCTTGGCTTCTTCCTTGGCATCGGCTATCATTTTGGCTTTTATCTCACGGGCTTCCTTCATCATTGCCTCGCGCTCGGCACGGGCTTCTTGGAGCAAACGCTCGTTGTCTGCGTGCATGTTCTGCATTTCCATACGGGCCTTTTCCGCGGCGGCCAAGGCATCGTTTATCGATTCCTCACGACCTCTTACTGCGCCCAAGATGGGTTTCCACGCAAATTTTCGCAGGAGAAACAAAAGCAATAAAAATATGATGGTGGTCCAAAATATTAAACTCTCTGGTGCTACTATATTCATCTGTACGGTTTTTCTAAGGTGTTGATTCTTGTTTAAACAACATCCCACAGCCAACCGCTGTGGAATGTCGAGTTTTTAAAGATTAGGCAATCAATGCCACAACCACGGCGAAAAGGGCCACACCTTCTACAAGGGCGGCCGCAATGATCATTGCGGTCTGGATCTTTGCTGAAGCTTCGGGCTGTCTGGCCATAGCGTCCATTGCTGAACCACCAATTTTACCAATACCCATTCCGGCACCTATTACGGCCAATCCGGCTCCTACTGCTGCTAATGTTCCTGTCATAACTGAGAACTTTTAAAAATAATTAAACAAAAATTAAACAAAATCAATGGTGCTCCTCCACCGCCTGCCCAATAAACAGGGCGGCAAGCAACGTAAATACATAGGCCTGCAATGCTGCAACCAGCAATTCCAACACACTCATAAACAATACGAATACAATGGATACAGGTGATATCATGGCGGTTTCAAAAATAAAAATCAAACCTACCAAACTCAATATTATAATATGCCCGGCCGTAATGTTCGCAAAAAGACGAACCATCAGGGCAAAGGGCTTGGTAAACATCCCGATAATCTCAATAGGGATCATAATAGGATACAACGCTTTTGGCACATCGGGGGTCAAGATGTGTTTCCAGTAATATTTATTTCCGCTGAATATGGTAATAACAAATACAAACAGGGCCATAACCATGGTAAAGATTATATTTCCCGTAACGTTTCCGCTAAAGGGGAAAAACGGAATCAATCCAATGAGGTTGTTCAGCCAGATAAAAAAGAAAGTGGTGAGCAACAACGGCATGTACTTTTGATACTTGGCACCGATGTTGGGAATGGCAATTTCGTCGCGCACAAAAAGAATCACCGGTTCCAACAAACCAGATAGTCCTTTGGGGGCCTTTTTGTTCTTTCTATAGGATCGAGCCGCAAAAGAAAACACCAAAATAAGAAGAACGCCCGTGAGGAACATTGAAAATACCGTCTTGGTAATGGAAAAATCCAAGGGACGGTCTTCGTATAAAAAAGGACGGCCCATGGTGGAAGTCTCTTCAAATTTTTGTTTGTCAAACTTATCGGCATAAAAAATATGCTCGCGATAGCGCACAAACTCCCTTCCATTGGCTTCCACAACCGTGCTCCCGCTGTTGTCATGGTGAAACCGCTCGCTGGAGAAAACAGTAAGACCGTTGTCTGTCCATAAAATTACGGGGAGATGAATGGTGATAGGGTGTCCATTCCAGTCAAAAACATGGAATTCGTGCGAATCCCATACGTGGCTATTAATTAGCTCCTTTGGATCAAACTTGGAATCTTCGCTTTCTGAAGACTGGGCAAAAACCGTTGCCGAGAAAGAAAAGAACAATACAACTACAAGGACGAAGGAACTAAAAAATGTTTGGGCGAACCTCATATGCGAATGACTAAAATATTAGTGTCTTTAAAATTTGTGCAAAAGTACAACTTTTCGCCATAAAAAAAAGTGGTGCCCACAATTTGTTTTTTGGCAAAATTAAGGGGTATTACTAACGGGGGGCGGTAAATTTCAATATCCTTATAATCAACAGGATTTCCAAAAAAAGAAAGGCAAAATAAGGCAGGAAGAAAGACAGGAAATCGGGGATCTTGGAAATGCCCTGAGCCCGTATGAGCGGCAGCAGAAATACAACGGCCGCAACCATCTTTAAAAGTATGAGTCCCATAAAAAAGAAACCTACATAATTGGGAAGCATTTTGCCTATAAAAAAGAGGAGGGCAAAAATAAAAAAGGTGAGCAAAAAATGAAAGAGGTATATTTTCCAGACGGGAAAAAGAAAAAAATAATCGGAAAATAATTCTTGGATCACTGCCTGTTGCACAAAAAAGAGCACTAGGGCCACTACGAGCAAAATTGAGGTCAAAAACAGAAATTGTTTATTTTTCAAAAGAATCAGTCATTTTTGTTCAATTTCTGAAGTTGTTTTATCACCGTATAAAGGGCAAGGAAAACGCCGGAAAGGGAAAAGATAATGGTGAAGGCCGAATACTTATTGGGAAATTTGTCATCCAAAAACCTGCCCAAGATAACTCCTAAGGCAATGATAACGCCCATTTGAATGGCGATTCCTGAAAAAATGGCCCATTTTCGTATAGCGTCATTGTCCTCTTTGGCCATAGTTGGTTTATTGGATTTATGGCTCGATCCCCGCTGTTTCGGCAGTTGATTTCTTCACGCGCTGTTGCCGGTCGAAAGGACTGGATTTGGTTTCGGAAGAAGTTGTTTTTCCCGATGCGGTCTTTGTGTTCGCGCCATCGCTCATTACACAAGAAGCGTTCATGGTAGCTCCGGGTTCCACGGCGAGCTTTCCCACGACCACGTCGCCATCGACCACCGCACTCGCACGGAGGGTGAGCGTGCCGCTCACTTCCAGTTTGCCTTCAAATTTGCCTTCAATATCAGCATTCTCGCAGACCAGGGTTCCGATAATGGTTCCCGATTTTCCCAAAACCACCTTGGAAGGGGTCTCCACATTGCCCTCGATAAAGCCGTCGATCCTGAAAAATCCGGAAGAGGAAATATCGCCCTTCAGTTTAGTGCCTTCGTTGATGCGGTTTTGTGCGGCACTGGGCTCCAAGGCATTTTTCTTTTTCTCCTTTTTCTCTTTTTTATCTGAAAACATTTCGCAGTGGTTTCTGGGTTAATATATAATTTTCTCTTAGGGCGCTTCTTGCTGGGCCAGATAATCGTCCAGATTTTTGTGAATTTGGACCGTTTGGTAATTGGGGGTTGAAATTTCAAAGAAAGGCCTTTGAATCTTGAAATCCTTTTTCTCCCGAAGCACTTCGCCAAAGCCGCGGGCACCCATTTTGGTATTCAGTCCGTGTACAATTACCAACTCGGTCTGCGGATCGTAATAATCTACCGAGGTCTTCATATTGATATAGTGCATGTCTGAAATAGCCTTGTCCAGCAATGCCTTCAATTTTTGTGCAGCTTCATCTTCATCTTTTGAAAATTTATAGACCAATTTCCAACTATCGGCCTCCTCATCGCCCACAAAATCGGCCGATGCCAGTTGGGGCAAAATCTGATCATAGATTTCCTGGGCCTGTTTTCCCTCGTCGGAATTGGGGTAATTTAGCGCGACAAAGTTCAACGCTTTTTTATATGCCTCAAATCCGTTTTGGCGACCGAGGGCAGTGGCCTTGAGCAATTCCAGTTTTGGCACTATCTCATTGCCGTTGTAAAGGGTGATATAATCATCGCTCTTGGCAATAACCTCAGCGTATTGGCCAGCTTCAAACTGTTTGTAAAGTTGCTTGTACTTGTATTCCGGGCTGGATTCATCGGTGGGCAATTGTGAGGAAGGATTGCGCAGGATTTCGGCATATCGGGTATCGGCGTGGTTGTTGAGGATATCATTTTTATAAAAGGCTGCTTTTTCGGGCTGGCCCAGTTCTTCGTAAATCTTGTACAGATTGTATTCCGCAGGTACTACCAATCGCACTTCGGGATTGAAGGTAAGCAGTTTTTCCAAGCGTTGGGCAGCCAATTCCTGCTCCTTGAATTTTTCCTTGTAGATCAATCCCAACTGGTAATATGCAAAATTCCTATCCTTGGCCAAACTGTCGATTAATTTGCTATCGGTGGGAATTCTATCGATATAAGTCTGGGGCTTGAATCTCTCGTTTTCGGCAATGGGAATATCCTCTACCACGGTTTCATCCAAGGACTCCAAGGTAGATTGCTTGCTGGATAGACGCCAGTTGTCCTCCAGTCTTCTATCTCCCCAATTTTTTCGGAACTCCTGTTTTCCATAGGCTACGGTGGTAGGATTATAAAAATAGAACGCACTGCCCTTTTTTGGACCCGCCGCTGTGGTCTTTCCCTGTTGGAAAAATTCGTTATCTCCTATTTTTTGCTCCCTTTTAACTGCTGCCAACGAATCCTTGAGGGCTTTTTCCTTCAATCGGCTGGTGTAATCCGTAAAAAAAGCGAGCTGTTCTGCCGGGCTCATCTTGGTGAGCTTGAGAATACTGTCGTTTACCGTGGCAATATCTTCATACTTAATTACCTCATCCAGATTGTCTCGCTTCTTTTTTATTCGGCGCCATTGTCTGCTGTTTTCTTCCAGAAAGGTTAATGTACTGTCATAGTATGCACCGGCATTTTTGTATTCGGCATTTTCAAATTTCATCTCGGCCAGGGTCTGGTAGTTTACCGATTGCAAAATGCGGTCTTGGCGAAAGGCCTTGATGGACTTGTTGTAGTATTCCTCGGCCGTCTGCAGGCTATCGATATTGCGATAGTACTCTCCAAATTGGTTGTATATCCTATCGAGAAAGGGACGGTTTTCGCGGTTGGCTTCCAAGTCGTGGAGCAACTCCAAAAATGCCGTGCGGTCGCCCTGACCATAGTCAAAATTTTTGGCCTTTTCTATGTAGGCGTTGATCATATAGGCTCTGGAGGTGCTTCTGTTCAACCCTATAACCTTGTCAAAGGCCATATTTGCACTGTCCGGTTGTTGCAATTTGTTATACAACTGCCCTTCGATAAACAAATACCTTCCTTTAAGTTCGTTGTCTTTTGTGTTTTCTGCGGCGAGCTTAATATATTCCAGGGCCGGGGGAAGGGAATCGAGGTTGATGTATGCCTGTGCCATCATTGCCGCGCCATCGGCCAGATCTTCCTGTTCCAGTTCTGCCTGGTCAAACATTCGCTTTAAGGTTTCAATGGCATTGTCCTCATTGTTAAGCCTGATGTTGGTTTTTGCTTTCCACACCTTGGCCGTGTTAATGCTGTTGCTCGTAGGATATCGGTCCAGAATAAAATTGAAGGCGTCGAGCGCGGGAATAAACCTTCCGTCGTAATAGCGCGCTTTGCCCAATAGCATATAGGCTTCATCTATTTGGGGATTGTATTCCCGCCCATTGATATACATGGAATGTTTTTGAATGGCTTTTGCCGCCTTTTCCTCGGCCCGGTTAAAATCGCCGGTAGAATTGGCTCCCGGGGCCTTGGTTTCGGCCTCTTTTATCTCAATGCGCTCTACGGGAAGAATCTCCCAAAAATTGTCGCGAAACCCGTCTGCCAATTGTTTTTTGGCGCTGTCAAAAGCCAGATCGCCATTGTAAAGAGTATTGTACTCTGTGGCAACGGCTTGCAGATTTCGGTTTAAAAAGGTGTTTTTTTTACGCGAACAAGCTGCCAAGACACCGACAACCAAAAGAAAGAGAGTAATTTTATATATGCCTTTCATCTAAATATTTTAATTGAAAAAAGAGGGCGCCAATTATTTAAAAATCTCAATTGTCCAAGTTTTGTGGCCCCGCTCACACAGAGAACTGTTTTGCTATGTTAGTCTAACTTAAAAGGTTCTTTTTTAGTATGTAGAATGATTTTTGGAACGGTAAAAATACGTTTCTTTTTAATATCTGCTCAAGGAATGGCCGAAAAAAACCCACATATAAGCCGCTAAGGCTCGCATTCGTTTATTTCCTTTTGTACTTTTGTAAAAAAAATTGTCATGGGCGAATTTCAAACGCTTGTAGTTTCAGAAATAAAAAAAGAAACTCCAAATGCCGTATCCATTACCTTCCAAATTCCCGAGCATTTAAAGGAAAGGTTTTCCTTTAAGGCCGGTCAATATATCACCATCAAACACTCGCACGGCGGAAAGGAAATACGCCGGGCATATTCCATTTGTTCCTCCCCAAAAAGCGGGAAAATGAGCGTGGGGGTAAAAAAGGTGGAAAAAGGAATTTTTTCCAAATATGCAAACGAGGAACTGAAAGTAGGAGATTCGCTGCAGGTAAGCCCGGCTACGGGAAAATTTCTCCTGGAACCCAACCTGAAAAATTATGCTGCCTTTGCCGCAGGAAGTGGCATTACGCCCGTGCTTTCCTTGATAAGACACAGTCTGGAAGAATTGCCCAACAGCACTTTTTTATTGGTGTACGGCAACCGCAGTAAAGAGGAAGCCATGTTTTATGATGAAATCCTCGAGTTACAACGCGAATATCCAAAACGGTTTTTCCCCGAATTTGTATTCAGTCGAAAGGAAGAAGACTTTGCCAAATTTGGAAGAATCGATCGCTCGATTGTGAACTTTTTTCTGAAAAACAAATACAAAAAGACTTCTTTTGAATCGTATTACCTCTGTGGACCGGAGGAAATGATCGATGAAGTGGCAGCCACCCTGAAGCACAGTGGGATCAATTCAAAACAGGTTCACCATGAATTGTTTTCCACTGCCGAAAAAGGGCTTTTGGTAGAAAAACACGATGGCAACACCACCATTACCGTGATCCTGGACGATGATGAAGAGGTGTTTGAAATGCCGCAAACAAAATCCATTCTGGAAGCTGCCCTGGATCAGGGTCTCGATCCGCCATACTCCTGTCAAGGCGGTATTTGCAGTACTTGTATTGCCCGGTTAAAGGAGGGAAAGGCAGAAATGCGCAAAAACCAAATCCTTACCGAATCGGAAATCGCCGATGGTCTTATCCTTACCTGCCAGGCCCATCCTACCACTCCCAAGATTGTGGTAGATTACGACGATGTGTAGCAGGGCCCTGCGAGGGGAAACATTATTTTCACCGGGAATTTTCTTCAAATTGAAGTTCCCAAAATATTTACTTTAACGACTCCACCACGGTTTCCACTACGGTTTGGGGGGAAATTGTTTTCATTACCTCTTCATAACCAGTGGGAAGCTTATTGCCATAAATTGAGGTGGGAAGGAGAGGAAATTGAGTTCTGTCCGGCAACAATTGGTTCTGCTCCGGCTGGTTAAATGGCGCAAAGCCAGCATAGGGATGGGTTACGCCCCACAGCGTAATTACGGGCACTCCGTACATTGCGGCCAAATGACCGTTTCCACTGTCCATGGAAAGCATCAAATCCAAATTGGATATCAAGGCCAGTTCTTCTTCAAAAGAGAGTTTTCCGGCCACACTGCTTACCGTGGCAAACGGGATTTCCATTTCCTTCAATATCTTGGTTTCCTTCTTTCCGCCCCCAAAGAGAAAGATTCTGTATTTATCTGTATTGTCAAGTTCCGCGATCACTTCGGCCATGAGGCTTAGAGGATACATTTTGCCCTCGTGGGCCGCAAAGGGGGCGATCCCTATCAGCTTTTTTGGCTCCACGCCAATAAGACCATTGAGCTTGGGCGATAGCGGCTGGGATGGCAGGGGAACAAAACGGGATAAATCGATGGGAAGCCCGAGTTTTTCAAAAACCTGGGCATAGCGCCAATGAGTGGTTTTTAATGGTGAAATGGGGCCGCCCTTGGCAGTGACCAGGTCCTTTTTTTCCGAACGGCCTTTGTTCAAGGATGTAGTTTTTATTCCTTTAAACGAAAGGTATTTGGTGATAATCTGCGAGCGGATAACACTGTGTAAATCGGCCACGGCATCAATGCCCAAAGCCGCTGCTTCCTTGGCCAACCTAAATATCCCAAAATTTTTGTGCCTTCCGTTTACCTCGGCTTTCAAAAAGTCGAGATTGGGGATTTGGTTAAAAAGCGGTTTAAAAAAAGGCCGAGAAAGTACGGTTAGTTTTAATTCGGGATAGGTTTGTGCCAAAACCCGCAGTACCGGTACAGCCATTGCCACATCGCCCATGGCGGATAGACGGATTACCAATATATGGGAGGGCTTTTCCATAAATTAAAACACCAAAAACCTGCAAAGGAAACGCTATCGGCCCGCGGAAGCGGTGTATAGCAGAACGTACAGGTTATTTTTTCTCTCGCAGCACTGGGTTTAACTCCTCGTCGTTGTACATTTTCATTTGTTTATAGACCTTCATGTACTTTCTGCCGTATGCAATATCGTCCAAGAGTTGATTTATGGCCGTGCTTAAATCTACTCGCTGTTCCAAAAGGATGTCCAATTTTGCCTGACATGCCATTTTGTGTTCCTTAGAGGCATCGGGCCTATTGGCTTCCTCGTTCATGTGGTAAATTTTCAATGCCAATATCGACAGTCGGTCAATACCCCATGCGGGACTTTCGGTATTGATGGTGGCATCGGCCTTAACCTCTACATCCTTGAATTTGTCGAGGAAATAGCTGTCTATATATTCCACCGTGTCGGTACGGTCCTGGTTGGATGCATCTATTTGCCTTTTCAGCTTTAAGGCGGCCACGGGATCTATATTCGGATCGCGTATAATGTCTTCATAATGCCATTGAACCGTATCGATCCAACACTTTCGGTAGAGCAGATGCTCGATCAACTGCGAATTTTTGTCATACGGATTTTCAAAGGGTTGGTCCACCGTGTTTTTTTCATGGTATTTTTCTATTACTTCCCTAAAAATCCTGTTGGCCTTGTCTGAAAACATATTGCGTGTTTTTAAATTGCTTTTATTGTTGAATCTATCACAGATTATCCGCCCAACTGCTACTTCCTGCAAGACGTTCGCCACAAAGGTATCACAATTTTTATTAGGTCTTTTATTCGTTTACGGGGAAGGGTAAAACAATTTCCCAGTCAGGTGGAGTCGGGGTCGAGGCGAAAGAGCGCTTCCAGGCATATATTCAGTATCCGCGGAAAGAAAAAAGAGATTGCTGTTGCCATCACATTCTGCAATTCGCGTACCGAGACAGCTTTATGTGAAGGTAAAAACAAGGGACAAGACAACGACAAACCACAGTAAGATTTCTTTAAACCACAGTTCCGTTTTATCTATTTTTCCCGGGCGTTCGGTGTCAAAGTTTTCCACATAATTTGCGGAAAGAATCGCCACGGGTGCTGCGAGAAACAACAGCTCGGCACCGGTTTTGGAAGGGCCGGCCAGGGAAATCAACAGAAACGTGGCACATACATAGAGGAGGAGCCTGTAATTGGGCCTGCTGCTCAAGGGTAGGGTAGATATTTTATAAATACGATGAAGACCGGTGTAGATAAGAAAGGCCAAGATGACGGTAACAGGAACAAAAACCTGCGGAGAATGATAGGAGGAAAAATCCATTGTAACAGGCTGTTGCCAGCGGTACAACCATGCAAAAGAGCCATCGGTGAGTATTTTAAAAGCCGAATAAATCAAAACTATGGCGGTTATGCCGGTAAAGGGCACCAACATCTGTTTATAGTCGGCATTGGGTTTTTTGATGATGGCCACCCAGAGTACCAAAAGCAAGAGCAAACTCCAAAAGTAAAATAGGGAAGCAATGGTAATCCAAAGGCTGGCATCGAGGATTTTCTTTTTTGAATTTATATCGCTTCTCAGGCTCATAATGCGTCGAAGGGCCAGGAGCAGGAAGAAATTGGCGAGCAAAATGTCGGGGTGCCGAAAGACAAACGGAAGCATGGCAAAGAAAAAGGTAAAAAAGAAGGCGGCAAAACTGTTTAGGTTTGTGAGCTTATTTTTCTTTACAATGAAATCCAACAGCAACAAACTCAACACACTGACGACCAATAATCCAAAATGCGATAGGATGTTATCCATGGTAAGTACCTCGTCACTGCCAAAAACGCCGCCGAAAAAATAAGCCAATACTAAAAATCCCACCAGTATTAAAAGATTTATCGGTCTAGAATTTCCAAAAAAGCTTGTCAACATAGGGGTATTTTTATACTTTTGCTTCTTAAAGATTTAAAGATATGACTTGGAAAGGTTTTTGGGAAGGAATCGCTTCTCTTTTTGAAAATGTGCTTTTCATTCCTTATGATGCACTTCGCAGGTTGGAATTGGACAGTTGGTTTTTTGCAAATATCGTTTCGTGGATATTCCTTTTGATTGGTGCCGCTGCATTTATTTATTGGATGCTGCAATTGGACAAATACAACGAACCTACCGAAAGCCACTATAGCTACGACGAAAATCCCTGATTTTTATAGGTCGAATCCAATGTCCTTACGATATTGCATCCTATCAAAAGATAGTTTTTCTACATTTTGATAGGATTTTTTTATGGCCACTTTGTAATCCTCATCCAAGGAAGTTACGGCCAAAACCCTACCTCCATTGGTTACGGTATTGCCATTGTCCAGCTTAGTACCGGCATGAAAAACCACGGAACCTTCCACGGCATCCAATCCAGAGATTACCTTTCCCTTTTCGTAGGCTTCGGGATATCCTCCAGAGACCACCATCACCGTCGCTGCCGCTCGTTTGTCCACTTGAAGGGATTGCGAATCTAATGTTTGTTGATAAGCCGCCTCCAAGAGATCTACCATATCTGTCTGGATTCTCGGCAGCACCACCTCAGTCTCGGGATCGCCCATACGCACATTGTATTCTATCACAAACGGTTCGTTGTCTACCTTGATCAGACCGATAAAAACAAAGCCTTTATAATCGATCTTTTCCTTGGCCAGCCCGTTTACGGTGGGCACCACGATTCTGTTTTCAATTTTTTCCATCAATTGGGAATCGACAAACGGAACGGGGGAAACAGCCCCCATGCCACCGGTATTCAAGCCAGTGTCGCCTTCGCCAATTCGCTTGTAATCCTTGGCAGTGGGAAGTATTTTATAGTTTTGCCCGTCGGTGAGTACAAAGACACTTAATTCTATACCCTCCAAAAATTCCTCGATGACAACCTTGGCACTGGCTTCGCCAAATTTGCTGTGGGCGAGCATGTTTTCCAATTCTTGTTTTGCTTCCTCCAGGTCATCCAAAATAAGCACCCCCTTTCCTGCTGCCAATCCATCTGCTTTTAAAACATAGGGAGGATTAAGCGTCTCCAAAAAAGATTTGCCAGCATCCATGGACGCTACGGTAAAAGTTTCATAAGCAGCCGTGGGAATGTTGTGCAGTGCCATAAATTCCTTGGCTCTTTGCTTACTGCCCTCCAATAACGCCCCGCGTTTGGAGGGACCAATCAGCATTACCCCGCTCAAGCTCTCGGTTTCCGCAAAAAAATCGGCTATACCTTGAACCAGCGGATCCTCCGGCCCTACCACCACCATGTGAATCTCGTTGTCCACCACACATTTTTCAACGGCGGCAAAATCGGTAGGATTGATTGCAATATTGTTAGCAATAGACGCCGTACCGGCATTTCCCGGAGCCACGAACAATTTATCGCAGCGCTTGCTCTTTTTGATGCTGTGGGCAAAGGCGTGTTCCCGACCGCCAGACCCGAGGATAAGGATATTCATAACGATACTGTTTTTTTTGGTGCTATATCATTTCAACAGAATAAGCCAAGGATACTCATTTTGTTTGGGTGTCAAAAATAATTGTTTGTAATTTGACCCGCTAATCTTTGACGCAAAAACAGATAAATAAATGTATTCGCAATTTTTAGAGAAAATATTGCTCCCGTTGGGATCTGTTTTTTTCAGCGGCAACTACGCGTCACATTTAAGGCAATGGCAGGTATATGATGCGATGACGGACGAGGAGCTGCGGGCAATACAACGGAAACACCTTGAGAAAATGCTGAACTATGCCCGGCGACATGTGCCGTATTACCGACAGCAAAAAATATCGGAAGGGGACGGTTTGCACAAGTTTCCCATTCTTACGAAAGAAATTTTACGCACTCAGGCGAACAACTTGATTTCGGAAAAATACCCATTGCGGACATTGGAGAGAAACCACAGCAGCGGAAGCAGTGGACAGCAGTCGGTTACATACATGACCTACGGACACAAGTATTTGTTACGCGCGCTGCAAACCCATTGGTGGCGATGGGGAGGGTATCGCGTAGGGGAATTTTTGGTACAGACGGGCATTTCCCCAAATAGGAGCTTTCCGAAAAAACTTAAGGACATTTTTTTCAGGACCCATTACGTGGAAGCCTTTTCACTGAGTGCGAACAAAATGGAAAACATGCTGCAACATTCCAAGGATAAACACCCAAAGCATCTTGCGGGATATCCCTCGGCCCTCAATGAACTGGCCCTGTACGCCCTTTCGGAAAATAAGCGCTATGACTTCAACAGTATAATTTCGTACGGAGACAAAATGTTTGGGCATTATAGGGAGAATTTCAAAAAGGCATTCCACGATCCGAAGATTGTGAATACCTACGGATGTGCAGAGGGTTTGCATATGGCCTGTCAAATCGATTTGCCCTTTTATTACATCATGTCGCCCCACGTCTTTTTGGAAATAGTGGACGATGAAGGAAATTCGCTGCCCGATGGAGAGCGGGGGCACATATTGGTAACCTGTTTGACGAATTTTGCCATGCCGTTAATTCGATATAAAATTGGCGATATGGGAATTCTACTTCCTTCTGAAAAATATCCTAAAACCCGAAGGTTTCAGTATCCATTACTGCAAGAAGTGACGGGAAGGGAGACCGAGGTAATTAAAACCCCAAAAGGCGAGGTGCTGATCGTTCATAGTTTTACGGGGATACTGGAATATTTCACCCAAATAAAACAATTTAAGGTAATTCAAGTATCGTCAAAAGAATTGTTGATAGAATTTATAACCGACTCCCATTCGCCTTTGCCGGAAAATGTGGCAACGGAAATTTTAAAGAAACTGCAGTCTTTGGTGAACGATTCCATGGCCATTTCGCTTCGAATGGTGGAGCACATTTCCCCTTCGCCTTCAGGAAAACCACAGATAATAGAAATAAGAAACAGGAGTTTAAATGGTTCTAAAGCGGAGTGAAGAGATCAAGTTCTTTGGATATATCTCGGTCTGACAAAAAAATATTCAAAGAAAAACCGCCCCAGAGACCAGATGGATTGGGGAAGGGACTGGTCTAAATGGTTTCTATAAAATAGAAAGTTGTATTTAACAAGCGATACTTTGTCGGTACTGATGGAATCCCTGCGTTTTCTATAAAAGGCCAAATCTACTTGTATTCCCAATGCCGGTTTTCCACTGCGTTTAATTGCTTCCAGCCACAGGCCCCAGTCCTGTCGTTTTCTCAGTTTTGGGGAGAACACCTTCCCAATGGTTTTGCTCCGGTACATTCCGGTGAGATTTCCTATGTAATTATTGCGCATTTGCTTCTTATAAGAGAGTTTCGGCATGGCAACCACGCGACGATGCAAGGAGTTGCCTTCTTCGTCTATCAGCAGGTAATTGGTATAGGAAACGTCGCAGTCATGGCGTTGCATAAAATCTACTTGCAATTCGAGTTTATCGGGAAGCCAGAAATCGTCTGAATCCAGAAAAGCGATAAAATCACCTTTGGCCATCGCTATCCCTCTATTTCTGCACACTGCTGTTCCCTGATTTTCTGGAAGTCTTTCATAGGTTATCCGCTGATCTTCCAGATAAAACTCCCTTGCCACCTGTGCCGAGCTGTCGGTGGAGGCATCGTCAATCAGAATCAACTCCCAATTGGAATACGTTTGGTTTTGTACGCTCGTTAGGGCAGCTTCCAGAAATTTTTCGGAATTGTAGATGGGGATTATAATGGATACCAATGGCGCCTCCATCACATCAGTATGCCTTTTCCTCCCCGCGCAGGGCATTGAAAATGGTTTGGAAAACAATTTTAATATCCAGGAAGAGACTCCAATTTTCTAGATAGAAAATATCGTATTTCACCCGACTGATAATGTGGTTGTCGTCTTCCACCTCGCCTCGGAAACCACTTACTTGGGCCAGGCCCGTAATTCCCGGTTTTATAAAATGACGCACCATAAATTTGTCTATCCTCTCAGCATACATGTGGGTGTGGCTAACCATGTGGGGTCGGGGACCCACAACAGACATTTCGCCCTTTAATACATTGATAAACTGCGGCAGTTCGTCAATACTGGTTTTTCTAATAATCCTTCCCACCCGGGTTACCCGCTCGTCACCCTTTCTAATCTGCTGCAAATCGGCCATGGGGTTTGGTTTCATGGAGCGGAATTTATAGCAGTAAAATTCCTTGTAATCCAGCCCATTGCGTTTTTGTTTGAAGAAAATAGGCCCCTTGGATTCCAATTTAATAAATAGGCCCAAAAGAGGAGTGAGCCACGATAATATTCCCAAAATCACAATTAGGGAGAGCACAATGTCGAAACTGCGCTTTAAAAACTTGTTAAAGGGTTCGTCCATGGGAATCTTCCGCATGGAAAGAATGGGAAGGACTCCGTAATAGGAAAAATCCAGTTTTTTACTGTAGATTTCCTTGTTGTCTGGTAGGAATTTTAAGATTTTCAGATTGTTGTCCACAAAATCGATCAGCTTCACCAAGTCCTGATTATTTAATTCTCCCACGGAAGCGTAGATTTCATCAATGTTCTCGCGCAGGATGTAATCCATTGCCTTCTCGAGTGAAGATTCTTCCCTGTTCTTAAAGTCGAATGTCTTATGGAGTTTGTATCCGTAAACAGGATTGTTGAGAAAAAACTTCCGAAGTTGTTTCGTCTTTTGGTTTAGGCCCAGTATGACCACCTTTCGGATATTTCCTCCCCAATACAGACGGTACTTTTTCAGCAGATAATACACTCCAATTTTGATTATGGAGATGGATAGAACCACCCAGAAAATATATTTAAGAATTGTGGAAACCGGAAATATTATGGAATTATAAAACCCAAAAAAGGCAAAGACAATCAATACAAAAACAATGGTCTGTTTCCCCAGCAGCGACATGATGCTGGTAACGTGGGTAAATCGGTAAATTTCGTAAAAGCCTACGCGCAAGGAGAGAAGTATCCATCCAATGCTTACAAACAGGGCAAAGTTGAAAAAGGGGATATTATTGCCAAAAAACTCAAAGGCGAGTATATTGATCAAAAACAGGTCCATTCCATATGAAATGGGGCGCAACAATCCTGAATATCTCCCGCTCTTAAACATTTGCCTTTTCTCTACTTATTGTGCTTTGTAAAATCCTTGTGCTCGCTTTTAAACAGTTCTTCTTTGGAGAGTCCTTTAAAATATTCGAAGGTTTTTTTCATGCCCTCTTCTCTGGAAACCTTTGGCTCCCATTTCAGGATTTCCCTCGCTTTTGAAATATCCGGTTCGCGCTGAAGCGGATCGTCCTGTGGCAAAGGCTTGAAGATAATTTTTTGCCCGCTGCCCGTAAGCTTGATGACTTCCTCGGCAAATTCCAGAATGGTGATTTCTCCAGGGTTCCCGATGTTAACCGGAAGGGAATAATCGCTCATCAACAGGCGATACAAACCTTCCACCTGATCATCGACATAACAAAAGGAACGGGTTTGGGAGCCATCGCCAAAAACAGTAAGGTCTTCTCCCCGCAAGGCCTGCCCCATAAACGCGGGAATAACCCGGCCGTCATTGAGCCTCATTCGGGGTCCATAAGTATTGAAAATACGCGCAATTCGGGTTTCCAGGCCGTGAAAACGGTGGTATGCCATGGTAATGGATTCCTGAAATCGCTTGGCCTCATCATATACCCCCCGGGGACCTATGGTATTCACATTGCCATAATATTCCTCGGTTTGTGGATGAACCAAGGGATCGCCATAGACCTCAGAAGTGGAGGCGATTAAAATCCTCGCCTTTTTTTCCCTGGCCAATCCCAAAAGATTGTGTGTGCCCAAGGAACCTACTTTGAGGGTTTGAATGGGTATTTTTAAATAATCGATGGGACTGGCGGGCGAGGCAAAGTGAAGGATATAATCCACTTTTCCGGGCACGTGCACAAATTTGGTGACATCATGGTTATAAAACTCAAATTCCTCCAACTTGAAGAGATGTTGGATGTTGTTGAGATCTCCGGTAATAAGGTTGTCCATGCCAATAACATGATACCCTTCGGCGATAAATTTGTCGCAGAGATGGGAACCCAAAAATCCGGCAGCACCTGTAATAAGAACTCTCTTCTTCATCAAACCACTGCTTTTCTTCCTATGGAATAATAGGTAACTCCTTCTTCCTCCATATCGTGTACGTTATATAAATTGCGGCCGTCGAATATCACCGGCGATTTGAGCGATTTCTTCATTTTCTTAAAGTCGGGACTTCTAAAAATGCTCCATTCGGTACAAATCAAAAGGGCATCGGCTCCTTCCAGCGCTTCGTACATCGATTCGGCATAATCCAGGGACGACCCAAATTCTTTTTTAATATTGTCCATAGCTTCCGGATCAAACACCCGTAATTTTGCGCCTTTTTCCAAAAGGGCGCGCATCATATCGATGGATGGGGCTTCGCGAATATCGTCTGTTTCGGGTTTAAAGGCCAGTCCCCAGACCGCAATTGTTTTCCCCTTAAAATCCTGATTAAAATGCTCCTCCATTTTAGGAAGTAGAATGGTCTTTTGGGCCGCATTGATGTGGATGACCGAATTCAATATCTTAAAATTATATCCTTGGTCTATTCCGGCCTTGTGCAGCGCTTTCACATCTTTGGGAAAGCACGAACCACCATAGCCCATACCGGGGAAGAGGAAACGTTTTCCTATTCGGCTGTCTGTGCCCATTCCCGCCCTAACCATATCGACATCGGCACCTACTCTTTCACAATAGTTGGCTATTTCGTTCATAAAGGTAATCTTGGTGGCAAGAAATGAATTGGCCGCATATTTTGTGAGCTCGGCCGATTTTTCATCCATAACGATAATAGGATTTCCCGAACGAACAAAAGGGCTGTATAGTTTCTGCATCAGCTCGGTTGCTTTTTTGCTGCTGGACCCTATAATGATACGCTCAGGCTTCATAAAATCGTCCACGGCAAAACCCTCGCGGAGAAATTCGGGATTGGAGACCACGTCAAAATCGCATTTTGCATTTTTTGCAATTACGCTCCTTACCTTTTCCGCCGTACCCACCGGAACGGTGCTTTTGTCTACTATTACCTTATACGAATCGATAGTCTTTCCTATTTCTTCGGCCACGTTCAACACATAGGAAAGATCTGCAGAGCCGTCCTCACCTTCCGGAGTGGGCAGCGCGAGAAATACTATTTCGCCATGATCAAGGCCTTCCCTGAGAGAGGTAGTGAATTTTAACCGTTCTGCCTGTATATTCCTATCAAAAAGCACCTCCAAGTGCGGTTCGTAGATCGGTACTATCCCTTGCCGCATTTTTTCCACCTTATCCCGGTCTATATCTACACAGATTACTTCGTTTCCCGATTCGGCAAGACAGGTACCGGTAACCAAACCCACATACCCTGTTCCTATTACTGAAATTCTCATTTTTGTTGTTTTCTTAACTAATCTTCAAATACACTGCCATAAAGGAAAAAACTTTTCAATTGAAACCCCTTTTTGACCATTCTGCTTACGGCCGGCAAAAGTACAACTTGCAAACCTTTTATTTCCCATTTTATTTTAAACTCTGCCCACTTGCCAATCTTCCCCTATATCTTTTCAAGGTGAATTCGAAGTTTCGATTTTTGTGTTTCTCTGGCTACCGGCCATAAGGCTAATAAGAATAAATCCCACGTAATAGGCCCCTATCTGCCGGTGAAAAAGATCTTCCACCAAACTGTAAACCACCAAAACCAGCAACATGGCGATGGAAAAGAAAAAATGTCGCGTCGAGAAAAAGCCTGAAACGAGAAAAAGCACAAACAAGAGAAGGGCAATAAAGCCCGCTCCCAGGTAGAAGTCCAAAAACTGATTGTGGGTATTATATTCCTCGGCAATAAATTTTTCCCGTTTTTTTAAATTGGAGATATCTGTGGCATAGCATTCTACCAACCGTCTTTCGGTGGTATCAAAGCCAATTCCGCCAAGGGTGAATCCTTCCTCCCCGGCAATCTTGGCGGCGCATTGCCACACCACGGCGCGGAGGTCGTAGGTCATTGAATTTTCCAAAAATCCAGGAATATTTCTGTACTTTTCGGTTTGGTACAGGTGGTCGTTTTTTTGCTCCCGGACCACGAAAAACAGAATGGCGATTCCCACGATAGCCAACCCGGCAACGCCGAATTTCCAAATATTTCTCTTGCCGTAAAATTGGCGTACCAAGAGTATGACAAACAAGGCCACCAATGCAATTTTGGAGGCAATCAGCACAATGAAGGCCAAATTGATCAAAATATTGGCCAGGTAATAATTGTTGTTTGGGTGAAATGTTTTCTTGATGCCCTGGAGGGAAATCAAAATGCTGAAGACGCTGAGCATTCCCAGATACAGCCGGTCGATAAGAAGCGATTCTACCACCTGTGGCGAGTCGCCGAGGGCAAACCGGCCCGTGGCATCGGTAATGAGCACAAAGTTGTAAACGGAAAAAACAATAGCGGCCAGGGAGGAGAGAATTACGGCACTGTTAATCTTGCGTATATCGGCCACGGGGATGTACAAAATGGCCAAGCCCAACCCGATCAATACTTTTGTAATGATGTTGAAATCCTCGGCAAATCGCCCAGAAAACCACGAGTTAAGTACCAGAAACAGAACGAGGGCGGCAAAAAGTGCCAAGGGGCCACTTTTCAGCCGTTTAAAATCGTCTTTTTTTACAATGAAAGGAAAAACAACAACCAATATCACGATAAGAATATTGGGGAGTGCCCTTACATAGCTGTCGAAGGGAATCAGGAGGTAGAGCAACAGGAAAACGTAAGGGTATATGGCGGCAAGGAGAATCCTCATATATAACTTTTCAAAAAAATTTTAGGGGAAGATAGGAAACTATCTCATAAAGATCTGTTAACTTAGCTCGTTTATATTTTTCCAATTTATTGAATCAAAAAATTTAAACCATATTTTTGGCTTCAATTTTATATATATATTCCAGTTGATGTACGGTATTTTTAATATTGAAGTGTTCGTTAAAAAGGTTTAATGAATACTCTTCAAATTTCTCCCGCTTGGCATTCTTATCCCACAACTCCAAAATGGCATTAGCAAACTCACTACTGTTTTCATCCTTAATGACAAACCCATTTTTTCCATCCTCAACCAAGTCACGATTTCCATCA
>JACDJB010000465.1_pt1 | contig 42861 bp, 28 predicted proteins | sample 7454121 | NCBI WGS metagenome assembly JACDJB01 (sample SAMN14253290, study PRJNA609438) | sludge metagenome | isolation source: sludge after 25d culture with pyrite | collected 2018-12-20
CGACTCATGGCTTATGGGACTGCTCGTAATTCTACTTGGACTCATATTTAGAAGCGCAGGAGTTCTGGCGGCCACTCTCGGTTCGAAACTGGATATCCGCGAAAGACTCTTCTGCATGATTTCCTATCTGCCCAAAGCCACAGTTCAGGCTGCGGTTGGAGGAATACCATTAGCAATGGGAGTAGCTTACGGAGATGTGATACTCTCGGTTTCGGTTCTATCGATCCTTACAACGGCCCCTCTTGGCGCCATTGGCATAAGACTCGCTGCAAGAAGATTCTCGAAAAGCAGTTGAGAGAATCGACTCCGCTTTCTCTTTGACTCTATTTCTCAGTGAATGTAAAAGCGGAGGCTGTTTTCGATCCAGTGAAGTCGTTTGCTACTTTTGACCTCGTTAAAGTTTCCGACCCAAAAGGAAATCGAAACGCCTCACTCCGGTTTTCTGTCCTCTGCTAAGTCCTTGCGCCGAAATGATCTCTGTCCAAAAGAAGGTTAGCTCACATCATTCCCTAGTAACTGATGTGAGTTTCCAGAGCGGTATTCGAATTTATTGAGTGGAATTATCTTCAGAGACTCCCCTGTTCTTCCAGTTGACAACCACTATACCGGCCGAAACCAATACGAGGGCAAATGCCATGTACGAATTTAGGGCCTCTCCCGGAATAAAGGCTGCCGAGAGAAAGACACCGGCCACCGGGATCACGAAACGAAACATAGTGATCTCACCTGCTTTGTGAAAGCTGAGAATCGCGTACCATAAGGAAAAGGCTATAGCCGAAAGAAGCATAGAATATACCAGAAGGAGATTTCCCTTCAGTGTGAAAACAAGCGAATCCTCTTTCAACCCGGGAAGGCCGGAAATCAGGAGAAGAAAGCCGCCGATCGAAAGCTGCCATCCCGACACGAGAAAGGGAGATCGGTTTGCTGACATCCATTTGGCATACATGGTGCCGAATGCACCGATAGTCGCCGCGATCAACATGAATCCGTCGCCCAGAAATACGAAGCTCAGAGTGAAGCCGACTTCAAAATTTGCAAGGAAAACACCGGCGAATCCCAGTATCATACCAAGCGTCTTTTTCCAGCTCAAGCGGTCATTCTTGTATATGTAATGGGCAAGAAGAATAACTAGAAAGTTCTCTCCGGCCATTATTATCGAAGACTTCATACCCGTTGTGTAGCTCAGCCCGTTATAGAAGAAGAAATATAGCAGAAAAGTCTGCAGTATCCCGAGCGCCAGCAAATGGAGGTAGTCTTTCTTCGCGAATCTTGTTCTACCCTTTCTACCAAGGGGTATTGAAAGCACGAGCACCATGATACCGGCCCCCAGAAATCGAATTCCCGCAAAGACAAGTTTGGCTGAAACGTCGTCCGGAGCTATAGACATTTCCTCGTAACTTAGTTTCAGCACGGGAAAAGCACTGCCCCAGAGAATAGAGCAGAATACCGCGGTCAAGGCCGCCATCCACTTCTTTTTCAAAATATCCATGTGACTAGTCTACACTAAAAGGAGGATCACAATCGGACTATTCAGTAGATGCCTTAATGATACCTAACTGAATTATGTTGAGCAATATATTGCTTTTGGAGACGCTAGTACCTGCAACTTCAATCTCTGAGATCTCAGAATCCAAAATAGGGACAAAGAGAGGTTCTAGATTTCGCTTCCAAAAGATGTATTATCTACAGTTATCCAAATCCTTTTTTTGAGGCCTTTCACTTTAAGCCGCATCGAAAAATACAATGCTCGCGAGAATATACATATTCTTCTCAGACAGGGCAACAAGATGCGATCACTTCGCTACACGTAGTCGTTCGATGCCTTCCTCGAATCACGTGAAGCAAATTCTGCATTATTCACCCATGAGCTTGACAATCCAGAGATCGTATTCTCCATTATTCTCTGTAAGATTTCCATCATCGGAATTCGAATAACCAAGAACGACATAGTCATTATCATCAGTCTGTATTACGGAAGTTCCATAATCATCTGAAGTGCCTCCGAGACAGCCTTCCCATATTATCTTTCCCAAAGTTGAAAGCTTTATGAGCCATACATCGAAACCATCCTTGTGTCCTGAAACATCACCATCGGCTGATTTTGTACTTCCCGCTACTACGTATCCTCCGTCCGCGCTCTGAAACACTGACAGAGCAGCTTCGGTGTCTGTTCCTCCTAAGGCATTCTCCCATTCGATTGAACCAGTCTGATCCAGTTTCAGAATCCATGCATCACCGTATCCGTGGTACCCGCTAACGTCACCATCATCTGATCCAGTCATTCCCGCCACAATATAACCTCCATCCGAGGTCTGCATGCCGGAATATGCAGAATCTTCCATGCTGCCGCCAAGAGCCTTCTGCCATTCAATGGTGCCATTGCTGCTAAGCTTCACTATCCACATATCTCCATAGTAAGTGTCGTGAGTACCGGATACGTCTCCATCATCTGAATCTGTCTGACCGCAAAGTAGATATCCACCATCCGCAGTTTGATGTATCGAATTACCGTATTCATCGCCGCTGCCGCCGAGACACTCCTGCCATTCTATTTCGCCGGTCTCATCCAGCTTGACTATCCACAAGTCGCTGCCACCATTGTTGAAAGCAATGTCGCCGTCTGAGGATGACGTATTGCCTAAAACGGCAAACCCGCCGTCAACGGTCTGAATAATCGATCTGAATATATCGCCATTGTTCCCACCCAAAATCTTCTTCCAGATTATTCCGCCAGTCTTATTAATTTTTGCGATCCATGCATCTCCGTAATTCACTGCCTCTTGCTCGAAATCATTACTGTTTATGCTGCTTGAGAAGGTATTGCCGCATAATATGAAGTTACCGTCCGATACCTCTTTAATCGATCTGCCATAGTCGAGATTACTTCCCCCGATGCAGTTCTGCCAGCTAAGCCAACCATTTGGATTGACCTTCGCAATCCATGCATCCCCGTTTCCATGATTGCCACTTACATCGATGTCATTAGAAAGTGTATGTCCCAATATAATGAAGCCTCCATCATATGTCTGACAGATCTCGTTTGAAGAGTCGTTTTTTGTACCGCCCAGACTTCTCTGCCACATCCCTGGAGGAAGAACTTCCTGGAAAGACGCATGAATCGTGTGGTCTGCCATGACATGATAGAAGACATACGAATCGATTTTCCCTACCGATGAACCATCGACAACGACATCCTGTATCGCATAGCCTTTGCTGGGACTAATCGCAAATGACTGACCCCAGCCCTGAAATACAGTTACCTCCCCTGAGGGTGTTATTGTGCCACCGACTCCGGCCGAGGCCGTTATCGTATACGTTTTGATGAATCTGGCAAATATCGTGTGGCCCGCCGTCACATTCTCGAATTCATAGATCGCTACCGGTCCTATAGAGAGTCCATCGACTTCAACATCTTCTATGGCGTAACCCTCGTCCGCAAATATGTTGAATACCTGGTTACCACCTTGAACCACTTCGATATCTCCAGACGGAACAATTCTACCGCCGGCTTCTGCACCAGAAGTAATTGTATGTGTAACGGGCTTGAACTCTACGTGGAGATAATGATTCCTTTCTACGTTTTCAAATGTGTACTCCGTAAGAGTTCCCGCGGATAGCCAGTCAACTATTACTTCATCTGTGTACCAGTCACTTCCCGGAATAATATCGAAAGTTATGTCCTCTCCCAGTTCGACCAGCACCTGCTCTGAATAACGTTTCTCCATCTCGAAGGTTCCCTGCTTGTAAAGGTCTCTACCTTCGCGAACCGTGTAGTTGCCCGAAATGGAAGTCTCTTCAACAGTACCGTCGAAACTGAACAGGTAGTCTTCGACTCCGGGCAGGCTCGATTCCACGGTGAAACTGAACTCTACATCGCCATCTTCATTAACTGAACCTTTCAAAGCAATATCGTGAGGCCCATTATCGACAGCTGCTATCCCTCCAAACTTACCTTCATCCTGCATTTCTATGGCGATAACGAATCCTCTGTCTTCCTTTATGCCCCATTTCATGGTTCCGTCCCAAATCCCCTTCAAATCTTCGTATGAAGAAAAACGGAAGTCTTCTGAGTCATTGACCATCTCAATAGAGTCACTAGTATTTACAGAACCATTACCGTTCCAGGAAAGAGTTATCGTGAACTCACGGGCAAAGTGTGCTGTCAGTTCTCTGTCTTCAGTAATAAGAAAGCTGTAGCTTTCGCTTTCATCAACTTTAGAAAGATCCTCTGTCCAGTACATGAATCGCCAGCCTTCATTCGGAGTTGCAACTACGGTCACCTCGCTCCCATGGTCGAACAATCCGCCTCCACCAACTATCCCTCCGATTTCGGGCGTGGCCTCGACTGTAACTTCGTGGCTCGTTCTGACAAAATTCGCGACGAGTGTTCTATCCCTTTCGGCTAAAAACTCGTAAACCGGATTCTCGCTTTGTTCAAGACCCGACTCGGTCCAGCTGACAAACTGCCAATCCTGGTTCGGAGTAGCGATTGCAGTAACCGGGCTTTCGTGAGAATACTTTCTACCGCCACTTACCTGTCCACCTTCTGCAGGGTTTGCAATAAGAGTTATGAGATGCTGATTCTTTTTTGCACAAGAAGATAAGGTTAGGAGTATTACCAGCAGTGTGATAATCAATACGTGCTTCGTCATGTTTATCCCTCCTCAAGCTTCCAGAAAGCCGCACAACAATCTGTGTTAGATGGTTCCTGGCTATCTGGCAGACAAATGTGACCTTGAAGCTTTCAATCGAGGGATCCAAATAGAAGAACTGGAGAGAAAAAGGCCTTCCTAATAGATTTGACACCTACAGTATATCAGCAGTAAGCCTCAATACAATGGAAGTGAATCGGATTTCTCCACACCCATAGTAGTTTTATAATTTGATTCTTTGCTGAAAGACTCTACAAGAAGTCCCTCTTCACATGTGTCACACAAGATAATGACTAGATGGCAAAAAAGACTATTGAAGAGTTGAACTTTTATGAAAATTGAGATCAACCTTAAGTGAGAACTCATCTTTCACTGATTAGAGAAGAGGATACGACGACAATACGCGCTGTTGTTTCTGAATTTCCTCTGATGGAAAAGTCATTTGAGGTTGAAAGGCTAGGGAATACGGGCTACTTCATACAAGATAAGAGACTTGCCGACTTCCTGCAATAATCTGAGCAAGTTGCAAAGGTAAGAACTGTACTTGAAAACAAACGAACACGCATTTGACAAGATACTTTCCTTGATTGGAGCAGCCTACCTAATATCATTCTCATCGCAATGATTGCATTTCCAAGAAAGTTGAAGTGGGCAAATTTCTAATCTTTATTTTCTTCTCTTTCTTGGAAATTTCTTACATCAGCTTACAAAGAGAGCGTCGGGTCTATCACTTAAAAGCTCAGCAGATGACTGAACGCCAAATAATCTCTCTGAAAGCGCTTTACAGAGAGAATATTGTGGTGCAGTATATTATGTCATCAAAATACTGATCACTCTCAGCTGGAAGATCGACATTTCTGCTTCCCTGAGAAGGAGCTGAGACAAGACGTCAGGTCTGTCAGTGATTATCGAAGTGACGCCCATTGCAGAGTATCGCGACATCTCTTCTGTATTGTTTACCGTCCATACATGGACGTCTCTTCCCATTGATTTTGCTCTCTGAATAAACCTTTCATTCAGAATCGTAGAGGGCACACAATAAGAATCAACATCGATATCCCAGACACTACTGCTCAGATGTCCTACGATAAGTCCAATGGGAATGTCTGGCGCAAGCTCTCTCACGGTTGAGAGTCTTTCGATACTCGTTGAAGTTATCATAACCCTGTTTGAAAAATCCATCTCTTTGATTAGCTGCACTGTCGCCTCGGAAATTCCCGGCGAGAAACCATAATCCTTAAGTTCAACATTCAGTTTTACACTTGAAGGGATCTCGATCATGTATGTGATGACTTCTGCCAGAGTCGGAATTTTCTCTCCCGAGAACTGCCTTGAGAATCGGCTACCAATGTCGAGAATGGCTATCTCCTCAAAGGTTAGATTGTGAACGCGTTCTCCTACGCCTGCAACCTTTGTGAGCGATCTATCGTGATTCAGTACAAGTATTCCATCGCTTGTCATTTGAATATCGATTTCGATGATGTCCGCTCCGTCTTCAAAAGCGGCTCTGATTGCGCTCAAAGAGTTCTCCGGCGCTTTGAATGAACTTCCCCTATGAGCGGTAACTAGGGGCAACTCGATCTCAGTATCAACAAGAAAGCGACCAAGGTATCCGAAGAAGACCCCCTGGATCGCAAGAAATATAAGTAAGGGAAGAATCCAAGGTCTCTGCAACTTCAGTGACTTCGTTTTGGCAGGGTTCATAACCGCTGTTATCCGATAGTCCGAATTTCCTTCTTTAAGTTCATAGAACAGTCTTGTAATGAGTATCGAATAGATAATTGATATTCCAATAGACAGAGCAGTTGTTATCATAATCTCGACGGAAGCAAACAATGATAGTTTAAGGATATTCATTGATGTCGGATCGTAACTTGACCGGATAATGAAGTCTCTTGAAACTCTGAATACCAAAGAATTGACCATAATCAGCAGCACGGATAGTGGCCAAAACGCTAGCACAGTAAGCAAAACCCTCTTTCTGCTTCCATGTACAAGGTTGGAGCTTGCCTTGAGAGAACCAACGAAGGTTTTTCCTTCAAGAACGGCGTAGTGAACTGCAAAGACCCATGAAATCAGAAGTCTGCTTATAACAAGAAAGGAGACCAAGGCCGCTATCCATCCAAACAAGCCTGTGCCTTCTGACGGATACTTTCCGACCGGGAGCTGTCTAGTGAAGGCTCTCTGTAATGCCGGAAGAGTTCTTAATGTAGGAAGAGCGCACAGCAAAAGGATTCCTGCCTTGAATGATGCTAACCCAAGCAATCTGGGAAATATCCTCAGAATTCTCATCAAGACAGATATCAATCTCTCCTTATTATTTTTCAGAGCCGCTGATGAAAACCCTACCAGCCCGCTTTGCTCAAATGAAAAACCAAGCAACCATAGGAAAGCTACTGTAAAGAAAACGGCAATTCCTGGGAAACTGTCAACAAGATTCAAGAAACCCCAGTCAAGGACCATTCTTCTTCCGGAGAAGGAGAACAATGATCCTAGCAAAAAGGCAATTAATGGAACCGTCACGAAAGAGAACACTATTTTTGTCAGAACCATAAAGGTCAATGACTTCGGCGCCATTCTATCCAAATATAGGCGAATCTCACTAAATCCTATTCTTGCTATTGGCAAAACCCCCTTCATACGTTCACCATCGTCAGAATCACCCTGCAAAGTTTAAGTGCAGCTGTTGCTTACTGTCTTTTTTACTATTCGTTGCCTTTTGATAGTCACAGATGCGAACAAGTTCATTTCAGTTGTCTCCATGAACTTAAGACCAATATATCTTTGTATTCATCTCTTGTGTACTTGGTAAAACTTGAGGAAGAAATGATCCTGATTCCGCAATCTGCTTTTCCAGAGTTTCTTTCCACTCTAATTCTATCGTTTTCTCCCTAACCAAGTTCTTCTGGCTTCAGAATTTGTAGGAATCGCCACTGGCAAAAAGGATCTCTGCGCCAGATTATAGTTAAAAGTTCTCTGAGAATTGGAAAATAGAGTCGATTTAGCGGGCGATCTGTCTAGATGTTGATAACTCATGTTATTACATTCGCATGATTGAGGGCGAATGATTCCAATGTAGGCTCTAATTGACTTTTGATAATCAATATTATTTGCAGTATAATGATAATGTTTTGTCAGCATCTCAGGTACTCACAGCATCTGGATAGATGCGTTCATTGCTTTTCAGGTTTCTTGATCTGATTTTTGGCTGTCTGGGTGATTGAATTGAAGAAGAGAGATCGTGGTGCAGTAAGCGTTGCTCACGTCCGTAGAAAAGAAAAGGCTTACAAATATTTGACCGGTGCGGGAATAGTTGTTGGTTTGTCGTCCACTGTTCTTATCATCATGGCAAACCAGATGTCAACAAACATAGTACAAAACCCAGATTCCATAAGATTAGTCTTTCTTTTGGGAATATCACTGGCGCCAGTATCTTTTATGATATTTATCTCCGCACAGATAGCCGCAATATCCGCGGGAATGAAGAACTGGAATCTTGTCCTTGGATTCCTATGTTCATTTCAGTCGATCATATCTTTGATTTTCGCAAGAGATATTCTACTGCAAGACTCATCTTCGAGATTAAGCCTGCAGACACCAAACTGGTCGTCTTACATACTGTGGTCGATTCTTTTAGCCTCTCTCATACTTACCGTTATCGTGGGAGTCTATTCAAGGAAGAGTGTATGAATCGGTGATTTCTCCAAATATGAGCGAATGATATGAGTTATCGCCGTAGAAAGTGCTTGCTATGCTTCCATTCAGAGCAAGAGGTGTTAATGCTTCCTTAGAAACAACGCGGCATTCCAATACTTTATCTGCCTCACCCACTACCACTATCGATGGTGACATTCCCTCTTGTGGAGTCAAACCGGTTTCCTTAAACTTGTCAAAATACTTTCCGCTTCTTGTCCCGCAGAAGTCTAGAGCCTCCTGCCACTTTTCTGACATGAAGTTAACGGAGAAGCCGTCACTACTCCTGAAGAAATTATGAGTAAATCTACTCGGTCTGATCATGGCGATGAACACTGGCCGATTCCAGGTATTGCCTAAGAAACCCCAGGCAACTGTCATCAGGTTAGTTTCCACTCCGTCGGTTACCCCAATCAGAACTTTGCCTGCCTTAAGACTTTCTAGAAGCTCTGTTGAATACTCTGGAAAGCTGAATTCAGTCATGTTAACCTCCAATAACTAAGGCGATGGGATATTCCCCGTCGCTAAATCTTCTTCAGCTGATTTGAGATTTCTGCGTAGTCGGGTTCTACTCTCGGATCTTCCGAAACCCATGTGTAAGCTATCTTGCCATCTTTGTTCACTATGAACACAGCCCTCTTTGAGACCATAAGGCCTTTGACACCGGAAAAATCCTCGTGCACACCACCGTATTTCCTCGACACTCCCCCTCCTATATCGGAAAGCAACTGAAAGGAAAGAGAATTCTGCTCTTTAAAGGCTTTGTTGGCAAAGGGGCTGTCCATACTTATTCCCAGGATAATGGCATTCATGGTATCGAAATTCGCCAGTGAATCTCTGAAAGTGCAGAGTTCTCTTTGACAGACACTTGTGAATGCACCGGGATAGAAAACGAGAACAACTTTCTTTCCTAGATATTCGTTTAGCTTGTACTCTTTGAGATCTGAACCGAAGAGCGAAAAATCTTCGCTCTTTTCTCCCTTAAGCAACATTCTATGTACCTCCTAAAACCGTCTATAATTGTCATATTAATTCTAGCAGATGATAAGCGTGATACATAGAAGAAGAAACACCATGCATCCTTAATCGACAGTGACAACCTGGCCGTATTTGCCATCCGGCTCAGACTGAGCGCCCCCACGGCACACGAGAGTGCTCGCTTATGGCTGCTTCCTCCCGGATCTGACCAGGTTCGCAAGTTCCCGTTGCGCAGGACTCAATCCTCAACACCTTCAGACAAACCGACACCAAACCGGCAAAGCCTCAAAAGGCATTCGGCCCCGCGTGTGGCGGATTTCGGGTACAGGGAACCGCCAGCTCCCCGCCTAGCATGGTGTAACTACATTATATAGTTTGTCTTCGTAGCTTTCAAGTACTAGTCAATTGTTGAGTCTTGTGAAGTCAATTCCAAGCACAAGAACGTTTCTATTTGAATAAGTCCTCTTAGTGCCCGGCAAAATGAGTCTCTTGACCCCGGCTGCTATGAGTTTTCTTATTAACTCGTCGCTCAAATCATTATCGCAAGCCATAACCGAATCTCTGAGATCGCGCTTTGTAAAGTCGTAGTTCATCATTTCTCCGTAACTCAATCCGCTCAGAAGAAGCAAACTCTCTCCATCTCTGAAGATCGATAAATTATTCGCCCTATTTATACGGGAGCAGTAGAGAGCGAGCTTGTCATCAATCTCAAGTTCGTAGTCTTTCAACTTGAACGTGCGTTCTCTTACGAAGTAGTTTCCAAAGCCGGAATATGTCTCTTCGGAAAGCGACACCGCCTCATGCACAGGAGCTGTCAGTATCATGATGTCTCTTTCTCGCGCGGCTCGTATCGCATCACGATCAAAAACGCCGCCGAAAGCCTCGATCCCACTTTCATGAAGCGTCTTGAGAGTATCTCCGTCGATGGCATAAGTAGAAGCGAACATCGTATCAGGACCGCCATCAGAAGTTTGCTCTGGCAATCTGCCTGAACAGACTTTGACTATTTTCCCTTTGTCAAGGAATACGGAGATGTTGTCACTGTAATAATAGAGTTCCATGAACACGTTCATATTCCTCAGTTGTGATTTCTTCAGCCCCACCGAAGGGTTCCCGATCTGAACCTCGTCTAGCAGTCCCGGTTCCTGTGTGAGTTTTAGCACGTTAGCGCTCTGAGAGGGATTATCACCATAGAGAAGCTGCATAACGTGTTCCATGACCGTGTAGTCGTATTTCTCGGATGCAAATATCTGAGAGAGAGCCTTATGGATAGATGAATTGTAGAGCATGGCAGCATAGATCGCTTTAAGCGCGTATCTTCTTCTCTTGAGAAGAGGAACGTCTCCACAATCTTCCAAACTCGCGATAACTTCTTCATAGTCCGAAGGATCTGATATCACAACAATATCCCTATGATTCTTAGCACTTGCCATCAACAGAGCAGGTCCACTTACATCAATTTCCTTCGACAGGTTGGATTCGTCAGGCGATTCCTTTACAGCTGACTCAAAAGGCTTCAGGTTAAGAACTATCAAGTCGAAAGGAAGAATCGAGTGCTCCCTCATCTCATAAATGTGCTCAGGAAGATCCTGAATCGCAAGTATTCCACCAATTATCTTTGGGTGAATAGCTTTCAACCTTCCGTCAAATATCGGTGGGAAACCAGTATAGTCTGCAACCTTTATTGCCTTTATACCGTGAGCTATGAGGTATTCTGCAGTATGATCAGTTGCTACTATCTCTACCGCATTTGAAGCAAGATAGCCTGCTATTGTCTCCACTTCTGACTTGTTGTGAACACTGATAAACGCACGCTTGATGTTCATCAGGCACCTCCCTGTGATTAGTTTATCATCAATTCTTGCTCGAAATCTCTCAAGATAGTTCCCTTAATGTATAGAATTAGATATATACTAAAGTATCTCACGCCCATGGGTCGGGCAAGGATAGCGGGGGAAACATGACTGAAAAGGAACTGATTCAGAAGTGTGAATCGGGAGAAATTGGTTTTGTGAGGCTTCAGATAACCGATATAAACGGTATGCTGAAGAATGTGGAAGTCCCTGCAAGAATGCTACCTGCAATTCTGGAAAAGGGTGCGATGTTCGACGGCTCTTCAATCGATGGCTTTGTGAGAATCGAGGAGTCCGACATGTATCTACGACCGGATCTTTCAACTTTTGCTTTCCTTCCCTGGGACAATGGTCAGGGAAAAACCATACGACTCATTTGTGATGTCTACAAACCTGATGGGACACCCTTTGAGGGAGACCCAAGATATGTTTTGAAGAGAGTAATCCAGAAAGCTAAAAACATGGGGTTCGAGACTTACGCCGGTCCGGAACCTGAGTTCTTTATAGTCAAGAGAGACCGTGACTGTGGAAAACCGATCGGTGCGTTTCTGGATACGGGAAGTTATTTCGACCTCCTTCCAGTTGACGGAGGCGAGGAGGTAAGGAAACAGATCGTACTTTCTCTACAGGAAATGGGCTTTGAAGTTGAGGCGGCACATCATGAGGTAGCCCCTTCTCAACACGAAATTGACTTCAGATACACTGACATACTGAAAACCGCAGATAACGTCCAGACGTTCAAATGGGTTGTGAAGACGATAGCTATAGCCAATGGATTTCATGCAACATTTATGCCGAAGCCCTTTTCGGGAGTCAACGGATCAGGGATGCATGTCCATATGAGCCTCTTCTCGGACGGCAACAATGCCTTTTACGATTTCTCAAAAGATCACGGGTTAAGTGAAACCGCTCTGAGTTTCGTCGGGGGAATTATCTTACGAGCAAAAGAGATTACCGCCGTTACAAATCCAACTATAAACAGCTATAAGAGACTTACACCGGGATACGAGGCCCCCGTGAATATCTCTTGGGCGCTGGGAAACAGGAGCGCAATGATCAGAATACCCAGCACTAGGGGAGAAGGAACCAGACTTGAATTCAGAAGTCCCGATCCTACGTGCAATCCTTACCTTGCGCTAGCATTGACTCTCGCAGCCGGTCTTGACGGTATTGAGAAAAAGATCGAGCCACCAAATCCGGTAGACGAGAATATTTTCAAGATGAAAGGCTCGAGAAGAAAAGAACTGATGATAGAAAACCTTCCCGGGACTCTAATCAATGCTCTTGAGTTTACTAGGAACAGCGAATTCGTGAAATCGACGCTAGGTGATCACATTTTCAGTACCTTCGTCAGATCAAAAGAGGGTGAATGGAACGAATTCTGCGCTTCGGTCACCGACTGGGAGATCCGTAAATATCTGGAACTCTACTGAGAAAAATCTCGCAAATAGGTTGGAAGGATAAAAGCAGTCTGACTTTTCTCGATATCCATTCTAGGGCGAACTATCCTGAAGTCAAGTGAATTCATTCGGTCTTATCCAAACATAAGTGCCCGGGCAGATTATCCGGGCACTTCGGTATATGAAAAAATCAGTGTCCGCAGGTTGAGCAACTTCCACCAGAGCATGAGCCGCAACTGTCGGAACCCGAGGATGATCCGAAACTTGAAATATTAGTTATCTGCTTTGAGAGAATACCTCCGCATTTTTCACAGGGAGGCACCGGAGCGCTCATCCCCAAAAGAAGACTCTCCTCGTGACCACATTCTTTGCAGACAAAACTGTATAAAGGCAAAAGAGTCACCTCCGTTATCATTCAGAAGCCACATCTATCTCATCTACTAAGACTGAAGGAGAACTCACACGATAGATAGATGAAACAAAATCGCTGCCAACTTCGACAATGCCATTATAGACCTTCAATATATTCGAAGATATCGTAAACTGCTCTATGGGACTGCTTATCTTTCCATCCTTCACGAAAAAGCCGCTTGCTCCGAGTGAAAACTCGCCCGAAACCTGATTCGTTCCTGAATGAAGGCCGGCAAGATCGGTTACGAAAATACCTTCACCCATAGTTTCGAGGAGTTCATCGAAACTCAAGTCTCCCGATCTAATAACAGTATTCACTGGGGCTATTGAAGGCTTTGACCTGTAAGTACCCCTTACTGAGTTTCCCGTTGACTTCGTGCCTTCTTTCGCGGCCGTTCTCAAGTCATACAAAAGAGTCTTCAACTCACCTCTCTCAACAAGCGCTTTTTTGCACGTCGGCACTCCTTCGTCGTCAAACGGCTTACTGTAAGGACTCTCGGGAAGAAATGGGTCGTCGTACACCGTAAGTTTGCTCGATCCAATTACGGTCCCCATTTTCCCTTTCAAGATGGAAAGGCCCCTCTGAACGTTGTCCGCCGAGTACATAGAGGTGAAAGTTCCGAAAAGCTGTCCGAAGACATCGTTTCTGAAAACGACTCTGTACTTTCCACTCTTCACATTTCCGGCACCGAGTTGATCTATGGCCCTCTTTGAAGCCTCTTCAGCGACTCTTTTCACATCCAGCTCTTCAGGCGTTCTGACAAGTGAGAAACTGAAGCCTGTCTTCTTAGATTTCTCGTCGCCTGCGAGACTCACTACAACGGCAAATCCACCGTCGCTCTTGTACCGCCTATTCAATCCGAGTGTATTGATTATGGTTACTTCCGACCAGGTATCGGCAGATCTGCATGTAGGAACCATAAGGATCTTCTTATCGTATTCCAGAGCCAGCTTCTCAAGAGACACAACGGTATCGATCTTCTCCTTCACGGTCTTCTTCTGGAAGACTCCCGAGTAACCTTCAAAGTTACTGTACTCACCAGTTCCGTCATGGAAGATATACACATCTTCTCCGCTTGCTATTGAGCAGTTCTCAAAAGCCTCTTCGACCAGCAGTGTCGCTGCCTCTTCGCTTAGAATCTCTGAAAATGCCGTTCCGATCTTTCCGTTCTTGAGACCTCTGAAGTAAACTTCTATCGAACTTGCATCCGTATATGAATCGATTTCTCCATTCAGAGAGCTTAACTGAAATTCTCCACCCCTCGAATAATAGATCTCGGCTTCATCAAAGCCCTTTTCTCTGGAGATTTTGAAAGCCTTGTCGGCAAAGGTATTGAAATCCATCAATTTCGCCCCCCAACAATCAGTTCAGACACTCTTACCGTTGGCTGGCCCACATCGGCCGGGATCGAACCCGAGATCGACCCGCACATGCCCTGCCCACGTTCGAGATCGTTGCCAACCATATCAATCTTCGTAAGGACCTCATTGCCCTTTCCGATAAGTGTCGCACCCCTTACCGGTCTTGTTATCCTTCCCTTCTCTATCATGTATCCTTCCTTTACTGCGAAATTGAATTCACCCGTGGAAGGCATAACCGATCCCCCGCCGAGAGACTTCGCGTAAAGACCGTAGTCTGTGGCAGCTATTATCTCCTCGGGATAGTACTCTCCGGGAAGAAGGAACGTATTGCTCATTCTCGATGTCGGCGCAAACGTGTAATCCTGTCTTCTTGCACTTCCAGTAGGTTGCATTTTCATCTTTATTCCACCAAGCCGATCGATCATGTAGCTTTTGAGAACTCCTTTATCGATCAATAAATTTCTCCTGGTCGGAGTACCTTCATCGTCAACATTTGCCGAGCCCCAGGCATTGGGAATTGTCGGATCATCTACCGCAGAGACACATTCATTTGCTATCTTCTGACCGAGCTTACCGGCAAATACAGACGCGCCTTTAGCGACTCCCGTGGCCTCGAGTGCATGACCGCAGGCTTCGTGGAATATTACTCCTCCAAACTCGTTGGAGATTATCACAGGCATACGTCCAGCAGGAGCGAATTCCGCCCTTACCATTCTGTCTGCGATTCTTGCGGCCCTTTCTCCGGCGGCTCTGGGATCGACCATATTGAAGAACTCAAAACCCATGGCTGCTCCCGGTCCGTAGAAACCGCTTTCCATTTGTCCGTCTTTTGTGGCAACCGCTGATATCGCCAGTCGCGTTCTTACGCGGCGATCCTGAGCCTTCACACCTTCGGAATTGTAGATCCAGACATTTTGATCGTATTCGATGAAATTCACGACAACCTGAGATATGGTCGCTGCGAAGGTCGACGCTCCTTCATGGGCAAGTTGCATAACTCTTACCTTCTCTTTCTTCGGGACATTATTCGGCGAAAAGAGAACTGGACAGACGTCAACAAACTCTTCATTTCTAAAATCAATAACTGAATCCGCCACCCTATCCTGACTTATAACGGCCTTCAGCCTTTCTGCAACTTTCATGAGACCATCGAGCGAAAGTTCGTTTGTGTAAGCATAGATACTTCTTGTACCTTTAAAGGCACGTAACCCAGCTCCGAACAATTTCCCCGAAACGCTTCCTTCTACCTCACCCTGAACCATGTTTATACTTCCCGTATATCTCTCTTCCAAAAAGATCTCTGCAAAATCCGCTCCGCCAGACAGTATCCTGTTGATAACTGCGGAGTATGCTTCATCTGAATGCATGATGCACCTCCAATCTTGTTAGGTATTCTTACAATTTTACAACATTATCGGGATTCAGGTCTTAACAAAGGAACCGAAATCTAAAGCCAAGCGGAATTCACCTTCTGGATCTCCTGGAAACCCCATATTTAAGGAGAATTGGTCTTCCTGCGAGATTTCTAAGAACAAACCTAATAGTTATGGCACCTATTACTGCTGCCCCTCCAATCATAGGAAGTCTACCGGGAATCTCTCCCATGAATAAGAAGACCCAGACGGGACTGAGAATAGGTTCAATCATGAGAATCAAAATGGCCTCAAGAGCCGTAGAATGTTTGATTGCTTCAGAGTAGAAAACATAAGATAATCCCAGTTGTGCCACGCCCAAAATAAAGAGGTTGATCCATCCGGAAGGACTCGGCAGAGACCCCACAATGAAGGGCACTCCGATCACAGCCGTCAATATGTTTCCAAGAAGTACTGACTCCATCGGCGAACCATCCTTCTGAAGTCTCATGAAGATGTTGAAAAGAGCAAAGGTAACTCCGCTGGCAACCGCCAGAATATTTCCCGTCATTCCCCTGCTGTCCAGGCTTTCAAAGAAGAAGAGCGCCATACCGCCAAAGACCGCAATAATGGTGATCCAGTCGAGGAGCTTCGCCCTCTCCCTCAATATCCATGCGCTCAACAGAGCAACATATATAGGCGCGGTTGATTGAAGCAGAATAGCATTTGCAGCCGTTGTCATCTTGTTTGCCGAAACAAAGAGAATCACCGTGGCCGAGTAAGAGAGTGCAGAGGCTATCTGCGGCGGGGACCATGTGAATTTCGGTTTTCCAAGGGCAAGGAGTATTACCAGGGATGCTATTATGCTCCTCATTCCCGATATTGCAAGAGGGTTTGAGTCGACGTTCTTGATCAAGAGACCTCCGGTGCTCCAAAGAAGACCGGTAAGAATCAATAAGATCACTGACTTTGTTCCAGAAGACTTCTCTTTACTCCTGTTCATAATTCACCTGCCGATTTTTCTTCAATCCCCATGGAAGAAGAATACATCAGAAGCTCAAAGTAGACAAGTATTAGACTTTCGCGGAGTGGGAGGTTGGGGGGTCGTAAGAGCAAGAGAAACTGGTTGACCGTTGAGCGGTTCTCCGTTCTCCAACAAGAGCCGCTTCCCGCTTGCTAGGAGACGCTTAACGCTGGAAAGAGCGGAACTGAAGTCATAAATGCAAGAACTGGATGCCACAGCAAATTCAGATACAATGTGATGTTCTCTTGATCGCCCAATATTGTCATCCCGGACTTGATCCGGGATCTGGTTTTGATCCTCTCAGCGGAGGACGGCGTACCGTTGACTGGCTTACGGCTTTCATCAACGTTCAGCGGGTTCTTGCTCCTAAGCGAACGGCGGCTTTTGGACAGAGATTCTGACCACGGGCATTGTCAGAATGACGGGATATGGCCTTCTCGCAATAACCGTCAGTTGTCATCCCGCTGAGCCTGCCTGAATACATTCACTTCGTCATCCCGTGATGTATTTGCACGGGATCTCGATTTTTTGATCCGCTGTTCGCTGAAAAGCAAAGACCCGTTGATCGCTGGAAAGAGCCGTTACTAGCCTGTGTGGGGCCTCTAATTACGGTCATCCCGAACTTGTTTCGGGATCTGCACTTTTGAAGCGTGGTTCGGGGTGGGAGGTTGGGGGTTCGTAAGAGCAAGAGAGACGGTTGACCGTTGAGCGGTTCTCCGTTCTCCGAAGAAAAAACCCGCGCTTCGTTCCGACGCTCTGCGTCCAGGTTCTTCGTTCTTGGTTGAAGTCATGAAGCAAGAGCATCAAGATTCCGACCAGGAGCTTTGTCGGAATGACGGCATTTGACGTTTCTTTACTTTAGGGTTCGCAACTTGGAACAGACAACATGCAACTGCTCTTCATTAAGGACCAAGGACGGTGGGACCGCTTACGAACAACGACTTTCAATTCTAATTTCTAAAACCGGAACTTCTCTCCTGGAGGCAAACGGCAGCATTTGATACTACTTCGGATTATAATAGTTGAATATGCAACCATCTGATAGGTGAGTTATGGCAAAAGACATACATAAGATGCTTGGGGGGCAGAAAATCGGAAGGCTTCTTCTAAGTCTATCTTTGCCTGCTACTATCGGCATGCTCGTCCAGGCTATGTACAACTTCGTTGACACAATCTTTGTTGGAAGAGGTGTCGGGTCGATGGGAATCGCGGGCATCTCGATTTCCTTGCCTGTTCAAATATTCGTTATGGCTTTCGCTCAAATGTTCGGAATCGGTGGCGCTTCGGTGATATCTAGGGCGCTGGGAGAGAAGAACCACGAAAAAGCGAAACGTGCCGCTGGAAACGTAATGGCTTTCTCTATTGCCTTCGGATTGGCGATGACCCTTCTGGGATACTTCTTTTTAGATCGGCTGCTTATAATGCTTGGCGCCAGCGAAGCTATCATTCCGTACGCGAGAGAATACCTGGGCATAATACTTTTCGGAAGCGTTTTCTTCTCTTTCGGAATGGCTATGAATCATGTAGTAAGGGCCGAAGGAAAACCGAAAATAGCAATGGCTGCAATGTTGATCTCCGCCGTTCTCAACATAATACTTGATCCGATTTTCATATTCTCTCTAAATATGGGAATTTGGGGCGCGGCACTGGCTACCGTTTTGTCTCAGGCTGCCACTTCAATTTATGTTCTCTTCTACTTCTTAAGTGGGAAGAGTTTACTCAGAGTCTCTTTAAGATCGCTGATCCCCGAATGGAAAATCATGAGGGAGACCGTCTCGGTAGGGCTCTCCGCCTTTTCAAGGCAGGTAGCCGGCAGTCTTCTGGCCGTGGTTCTCAACAATTCTCTGGTATTCTACGGAGGAGATATCGCAGTAGCAGTGTATGGAGTGATCAACCGACTTCTGATGGTTTTCATCATGCCCATGTTCGGTGTGAATCAGGGATTTCTTCCGATTGTTGGATACAACTACGGCGCCAGAAAAATGAGGCGCGCAAGAGAATCTGTAAAACTGGCATCTACAGTTACCACGTTGATCGCTCTTTTCTCGGCAATAATTATGTTCCTGTTTGCGAGACAACTCATATCGATTTTCACCGATGAAACAGAACTTATCGAGCCCGCGATTTTTGCCCTCAGGATCGTTATCCTTGCCATCCCCACTATAGGAGTTCAGGTAATTGCGTCTGGAATGTTCCAAGCTCTCGGCAAGGCAGTACCCGCACTCTTCTTATCACTCCTCAGGCAAATAATCATCCTCATCCCTCTAATTCTTGTGGTCCCGCGATTTCTGGGGATTGATGGCATCTGGATATCCTTTCCACTTGCCGATTTGATCTCTTTCGCAATCTCGGTGGTTTTCTACCTTAGAGAGCTGAAGATATTCCGTTCAAGTGAGCTCGATGTTAAGGCAGGAACAACGGATGTCGCATGATCTTTCCTTCAATAGAGAAGGGTACATAGGTCGCTGGATATATCGCATTTCGCGTAGTGCAAACGTTTACTTCAGCAGGGAAATGCAGAAGTACGGGCTGGGCAGCGGACACTTCTTCTTTTTGAGAATCCTCATGTCAAGAGAAGGAATCAGTCAGAAAGAACTCAGCAATATTCTAGATGTTGACAAGGCGACCACTGCAAAGGCTATGAAAAAACTAGCTGAAGCGGGTTACGTTAAGAGAGAAATCGATTCTTTGGACACCCGGATTTACAGGCTTTTTCTTACCGATAACGGAAAGAAAATCGGTCAGGAACTCCGAAGACTTGGTGCGAATTTTGAAGAGATACTGACCGAAGGCCTTTCAGAGGATGAAAAGCAGCAACTGCAATCGCTTCTTCACAGAGCAGCTACTAATGCGAAAAGAGCAAAGTGATCTTTTACCACTCTTTGTGTCCTTTCTCAGACGATCATAAACATGGCCTAAGCAAACGCAGAGGCCATGTTTGTGGCACATTGCAAAAACTTGTCTGAATCCTCAGTAAAGAGTCTTCAAAAACTCTTTTATTTCTTCGGAAGCGGCGTAATCCTCGGGAGTCTTATCGGAGTTGTCCTTGACATTCGCTACCAAGCCGAAGTTGCTGAGAATTGTCAACATTTCGATTCCGTCCCATTCGTCCTGAACCGCATAGTGAGCGGGTGTCATACCGGCATGGTCTTGATGATTCACGTCAGCCCCCTTCTCTCCGAGATGGGAGATAGCCTCCATATTGTAGTCCTTTACAGCATAGAAGATTGGAGTTCTGCCTTCGTCATCTTCGGCATCGATATTTGCTCCACTCTCCAGCAAGTAATCAATCATTTCCAGACTCCCATAACTGCCCACCGCAGCATGGATCGGCTGAAGACCTCCTTGTGCTCTTATCGAGATGTCCGCACCTTTCTGGATCAAGAGCTTTGCCATGTCGACTTCTCCGTACACGGCCGTAATATGTAGTGGAGAGATACCTGTTTCGACTTCATTGTTGTCTACACTGATTCCTGCCGAGAGCAACTGCTCGATGACTTCCACATCTTCTTTATAAACGGCAAGATGCAGATGGAATGGCAAATAGTTGTTGTTGTCCCTTGCCAGGACGTCCGCTCCAAGAGAGATCAACAGCTTGACGTTATTGAAGTATTCATCTTCAGCAGCGATATGTAGAGGAGTCTTTCCTTCGTTGTTTCTAGCGTTTATATCAATTCCGAGCTCGAAAAACATCTCGATGTTTTTTGTAGAGCCCTTTCCGGCAGCGCGATGGAGGAGAGTGTTCCCATTATCATCTACAGAAGAATAGTCCGCTCCAAACTCGATGAGCTTAATCGCGACATCGTTTTTCGACTTAGATACTGCCAGCTGAAGCGGGGTGTAGTACTCGTTTCCGACAGACACATCGGCCCCATGTTCCAGAAGAGCCTCAATACCCTCAATTGGGAGACCTTCCGATATAGCTAGATAGAGAGGGGTTCTGCCGTCTTTGGCCGGTCGATTTGGATCGGCGCCATTTTCGAGAAGGAACTTTATGGTGTTTGTCCCCTTCGAAAAGATCGCGGCAATTAGCGGTGACCGGAAGGCATATTCAACTCTCTCAAGATCGGCTCCTTTCTCCACAAGATACTTCACAACCTCTAGAGTAGCGTCGTTCTTGGAATTGTCGCATGCGAGGATCAAAGGTGTATATCCTTCATAAAACATTGAACTGGCTGGATGAGCGTTTATGTCGGCCCCTCTTTCAAGGAGCATCTTCACAACCTCGAGGAGACCTTTTCTCGCAGCGTAATGAAGAGCGGTATAACCGTTGTCGTCAACAATGGAGATGTCTGCCCCTGATTCAATTAGAAAAACAGCTATTTCCGAGTGGCCGTAATCTGAAGCAACCATAAGGGCTGACTTGTTTGCGTAACCCAACTCATTGATGTCACCACCGCTGTTCAAAGCTTCCTTCAGTTCCTGTAGGTTACCATTGGAGGCGCTGTTGTAGACGTTTGAAAATAGGACTGCTGATAGCAGTAATAGTGACAAAAGCACTAACAAGAGTTTTCTCATACTTGAGTCCTCCTTTCTAGATGTGAACAATCATAAGCTATTTCAAATAGCTAATGATCATAGTGAACGACATTATTTTGCTGGAACACTTCATTTACCTGTCGAGATTCATACAAGTGTGATCTGGAATCTCATATCAGGTTGAACTAACTGGTTCAGAAACAGGCTGTTCTTGTTCTAAGAAGCGAGGTATCTTGAGGTGTACGTTTTCTGAATTACTGTGAACGATCTAACATTCGCTTTCTCGAATCACGAAAGTGCATGTTCAACGGCCGCCCGGGCGTGAATGGCAGTCGTATCGAAAACGGGGATGTCCACGTCGGACTCCTTTATCAGAAGAGGTATTTCAGTGCAACCCAGAATTACTCCCTCTGCTCCGTTCATCTGCAGCCCACTGATTACTTCCTTATATGCCGACTTTGACTCTTCTCTGAAGACTCCTTTGCACAATTCCTCAAAGATGATCCTATCTACTACTACCCTTTCTTCTTCCAAGGGGACGATTACATTTATGCCAAATCCCGCCAATGTATCTCTGTAGTAAGCTCTTTCCATGGTGAATCTTGTTCCGAGGAGTCCGACTGTTTTAAGTCCTCTTCGCTCGATCTCCTCGCCGACCGCAATGCCTATTTCAATAACCTCGAGTCCGGATGCCTTTTCGATTTCCCTTGCTAGGAGGTGCATTGTGTTTGTACAGATGATCAGAAAATCTGCACCCGCTTTCTTGAGATCCCTGGCCGCCTCTGAAAGGACTCTCTCTATGTCTTTCCAGTCATTCATCTTCATCATGTCCGAAACCGGTCCGAAGTCAACGGAAGCCATTACGCATTCCGCGGAATGCAGTCCCCCGAGCCTGTTCTTGACCATCTCATTTATCAATCTGTAGTACTCTAGCGACGACTCCCAGCTCATTCCTCCGAGTAAACCCATGCGCTTCATGTCTACGCTCCGAAGACCTCATCCAACCAGTCAAGAAGAACTGAATTGGACAAGGGCAGGTTTGTAACCTGACAGTGGGAATCTGCGCCTTCCTGTTTCGTAAAAATCCTCATTTTCGACTTTCCAGAAACGGTATCAGAGGCTTTTCTTGCCTGGGATAGCGCCTCTTCTCCCTCTCCCTCACTAACCATTGCAAGGAAGGGAGCCTGGATGTTCTTTATACTGTCACCGACCACAAAGTCCTTCATTCTCTCGAAAGCCTTGAACATTGAATGGCTTCCGTATTTAAGCATTATGTTGACGAGCTGCAGTTTTTGGGTCTTAGATAGATACTCAGGCGGCACAAGATCGACTGTCTCCAGTGTTATGTCTTCGGAGGAATTGACAACTCCTCCGGCAAATGCAGACATGTACTTGTACATATCAGTAATTGGCGAGTTAGAAATCAGGGCCCTTATCCTAGAATCGTTTGCCGCAGCCCTAAGCGAGAAGTATCCTCCGAGGCTTATGCCGTACAGTCCGAGTTTCGAGGGATCTACATCCTCCTTCGACAGGGCATAGTCGACAACTCTCGAGATCGGGACTTCGTAGTCCGGACGCAACGGTGTCTCGGGCGAGAACCTTCTCATTCCCACCTGACCGGGACCATCGAAGAGAACAACCGCGTAACCCCTTTGCAAGGCGGCCGAGCCTGCCTGGAAATACATTTCTTCCGACGTCCCGTCAAAACCACTCATCATCATTATCGTCTTCTTCTTGCCACCGGTTGTTGGAGCAATCCAGTACGCTGGAATAAAATCCTCGCCGTATGGTATCCTCTCCGCTTCAAATTGAATATCGGTGGTTCTGAAAGCATATACAAAGCAATCCCTGCTTTCCATTCCAAGGTATCTTGTTTTCGAATCCCTGGGGTCGCCAAAGTACTCGGCGGCTCTGAAATAACTTGCCGCCCTCAAGAATTCCTGTCTCGCACTCTCGTTATTGCCTTTCTGAAGAACTACGAGGGCGTGATTCTTAAGCTTTGTTGCGAGCTCTTTGAATGACTTCACCCATGAGTCGGGATCGTCGCAATCTATATGTGGTACAAGCGAGAGGATCTCCCCAACCGTTCCCCCTTCATAGGAAACCGCACCGAGAGATCTGTAAAGTTGAAAATCGAATTCGACATCACGCAGTATTCTCACATCGAGCGACCCTCTTGAGACTCCCTTTGAATTGTCCTCCATTTCGCACCTCCTATAACGCCTTTTCTCAAATAATACTATCAGAAAAGAGTTCTATTACCGAAATAAAGGCGCTCTTGAGAAAGTAATAATGCAACGTGAAATCTGATATTATCAGACTGGAGGTGATCAAATGAAAAGAGTGATGGTGATTCTTACACTACTTTTGACCGCGTTTGCCTTTTCGTGGTCGGGGCATGACGCGCTTACTTATATTATTGTTTCTCAGTATGAGGATGATTTCGACGCGTTCGTGGAAATAACTCCTTATACTTACTCCGATGTAGATACTCAGCAGTACAATCCGGCCATAGAGGGTTTCTACGATTATCTCGGCGAAGACTATCTGCCGGAAGAAGATCTCGATCTGTACAGCTCGATCTTCCCAAACCCCAAACCGGTTGACAATTTGGCGCCCCTGTGGCAGATCCTTTCGGTCTATTCTTACGAGCCCGATCTTGGTATGGACAAGGGGCTTGAACTTAAAGGAATAGAGACACTTCTCGGAGATAGCCAGGGGCTGAGACACATGGAATACAGAATGCTTTTCTTCATTCGAGTTGGTAAGGTGACCGACGTGGTTCAGTATTTCAGCGATCTGGCCGAGATCGCTTATTCTAGAGGAGACCACTACTGGGCATACCGGTTTTTGGGAAGAGCACTTCACTATCTTGAAGACGTTGGTCAGCCATTTCATACATTCCCGGCTCCGTTTTTCGAGCTTCTGAAATTGCCGTTCAATATGGACAAGTGGCTGACTGTCTTTGCAAACTACCACTTCGCTTATGACTTCTACGGTGGATACCTGCTTTGGGAAGAATACGAACCACTTGTTGAGGCGATCAAAGAGGTTTCTCCCAAAGAAATTAAGGACCCGAAGCAAGCGGCCGTTAGTTTGCGAAGGTACTCCAGAAATAGGTTGAGTTCAGTCTATTACGAGCTTAAGCGTACAATGGGAGACAAACTGGAAAATCCCGAATCAGCCTGGCCTGGAAAAGCCTATTTCGACGATCTTCAAGACGCAGGCGAAACAGCGAAGCTCGATGCGCTTTCAGTAGAGATTTTGAGAGAAACTGCCTCTTATGTAAAGGGTTACATAAACTATATGCTTGCAAGATTTGCCGAGATAGATTCCGAATCCTAGAATAGCTGTTTTTATAATCAATACGGCGATAGACAGAGGCACTATCTATCGCCGTATTTTGCTAGTCTAATGAAATAACCTGACTAATCGACGTTCTTACCGGCTCGCTTATTTGTTCGAGAGGCAATCTCGTAGAACTTCTTGAGTCTATCAACGACAAGTCGATTGAAACTGCCCGAAGAGTACTGCCCGTTTTTTCCGATTTTCCCCGGTTTCATTCCCGTTAGTATCTCGATAGCCTCGTCCACGGTTTCAATAGTCCAGACGTTGAATCTACCTTCTTTAACCGCTCCTATTATTTCGTCATTCAGAATCACGTTATCGGAATTTGCTTCGGGCACTATCACTCCCTGCTGGCCGTTGAAGCCCTTAATCTTGCAGAGATCATAAAAACCCTGAATCTTGTATTGGACTCCACCAACTGGCTGAACCCGTCCGCTCTGGTTTATGGAGCCTGTCACGGCTATCGACTGTTTTATTGGGACTTCAGCAACTGCAGAAAGGAAGGCGACCGTTTCGGCAACCGAAGCGCTATCACCTTCAACTGCCGAGTAAACCTGCTCGAAACTTATCGAGCCGTTTAGGCTCAGCGGGAACTGCTGCGCGTATTTCGAGCTCATGTATCCCTGAATGGTCAGACTGGCCTTGTTGTGAATATGTCCACTGAGCTCGGACTCCTTCTGTATGTCGACGATTCCGCTGTTGCCCGGTCCGACTTTGGCGGTAATCTTCACCGGTATTCCGAAAGAAAGGTCTTCAGTCTGGATCACTGTCAACCCGTTAATTTCGCCGACAAGTTCCCCCTCTGTTTGAACCATCAAAGTGGAGTTCTGGAACATCTCTTTGATCTTGTCTTGATAGAGCGAGACCCTCGTGTGCATTTCTTCCCATGCAGTCGATACGTCATCGGCCTGTATCATCTTGTGAGCGTTGATTTCCGCTACTGCCGAGCTTTCTAGAAGGATCTGTTCAAGTGCGCCGAATTGGGTCGAGACCTTCTTTCTACTGCCAGAAAGGAAGATCGCTCTTTTGATTACTTCTTTGATTCCTTCCCTCTCGAGGGGCTTCAAGGAGTTCTCCTTGACAATGTTGCACGCGAGTCCGCAGAGCTTGCCGACAGTATCATTCTCTATGGTCATTTCCCAGTCGAACTCCGCCTTTATCTTGAAGAGCTTCTTGAAATCGGTGTCAAGTGTACTGAGCATACTGTATATCCAAGGCTCTCCGATCATGACGATCTTTATGTCAAGTGGAATCGGCTCCGGTTTCAGACTCACGGTCGAAAGCAGGCCGATCTTATGTTCAAGATTCTCGATCCCCTCTAGACCCGAAAAGAGAACCTGTTTCAGTGTCTGCCAGACATACGGTTCGCTTAACACGTTTTTGGCATCAAGAACAAGGTATCCGCCGTTGGAGCTGTGTATCGCTCCGGGTCTTATCATTGTGTGATCGGTATCAAGCATTCCCATTTTCGCTACATACTCTATTCTTCCGAATAGGGAGGAGTAATTGGAGTTCGTAACCTCTACAACGGGTTTCCCCTCTATTCCCGAGTTATCGACAAACAGATTGACCGCATATCTCTTGCCGAAGAAGGCCTTCGAATCGATCTCTTGGCTGAAGAAGACTCCCAGATTATCAAGTAAGTCTTCCTTCATGCTCTCTATGAAGTCAACGACCTCTCTACTTTTGCTAAATCTGTCTTTCATCTCTTCAATATGACCTTCAATTGCAAATGAAGCAACATTCCTGTTCAGTTCTTTGTATTTCTCACCGTACTCCTTTTCCATCTTGCTAAGCTTTAAAAGGTAGGAATTGACAAGTTCACGTACCTCTTCGCCCTTTTTGGTAATCTGCTTCTGATAATCCTCGGGCAGGGCCTCGTAGACTTCCTGTGTCAATGGTTTCCCGTTCCATAGAGGGACGGTGGCGACTCCCGTCTGATTTATCTGAACCGTGAAGTCCTTCTCTTTTGCTTTCTCAACAAGCTCTTTCAACATATTCGAACGTTTCTCCGACTGCTCGTTCTGAATCGATGTCACTTTCTGCTGATAATCCTCGCTCTGAAAGCTTTCACTTATCGAGTTTATTGCTATTTGAACAAACTCGTTCAGCTCCTTCTGGAATACCTTTCCGGCACCTGCTCCAAGCGGTATCGAATTTGGTGTCCTGGGATCATCGAAATTATAGACGTATATCCAGTCGCCAGGGGTTTTCGTGCCTTCGACTTTCTTCTTGAGAAAACGACTTACGAAGGTCCTTCTCCCAGTGTTGTTTGTCCCTGAGACGAAGACATTGTATCCTTTTGCATCTATATGAAGACCAGTTTCTAGAGCCCTTATGGCTCTCTCCTGACCAATGAATTCCTCAAGTTCGCTAACACAGTCCGTCGATTTTACGTTTCTTGGGAGCATGATCTTCAGATCTATGTCCTTCCAGCTGACTTTTCTCATGCATCTACCTCCTTCTTTCGATAGATTATAACAAACCCGATATTCTGGAAGCTTGATTTATAGTTGCTTACCTTTCTATAAGCTGCTTTAAGAGAGAGGGAGAGGTCAATAATCTTCTAGCGGGCCGGCGAGCCTCAATTTTTCCCTGATAACGATCCCTTCGCCGGGGACCTCTTCAAGTATCGTCAGATTGTCTATTGTCAACTCGTGATGAAAATCCTTGAAGGCAAGTCTTTCCATAACCGGACCGATGTTGGATCGATTAAGATCGTCTCCAAAAACAACTGTAATATGAGGTATCCAGTGAATTTCATTGTAAGCGATCGCTCTGTTGTCTACAGAATCGCAGAGTTCGGTCCATAAGGCATGGTGGAGAGATGCTAAGCGCGAATTCCTTGCCAGCCCAATGAAGATCACCGGTTTCTCGCCGGAGAAGACTCCCAGATACTCCGTTCTGGCTATCAAAGGGGGCGTATTGGAAGCTATTGCCTCTATCAAAGGATCTATCTTAGTCTTCCTCTCTTCTACAATGCAGTAGGTTATATGAGGGAAAGGTGTAAGAAAAACCGAATCAAACTTAAACTCGGTCTTCAATTCATCCCATATCTCTCTGACGAAACGATCCAAATCCCTTGGGAGAAGAGAAACAAGTGCTTTCAGAACCGCGCACCTCCAGTTGATCTATACAAGAATTATATCAGCCGGAGTCTTTGGCCCCGCTCAAAAACCTTTCACTCCTCGATGCGATTTCGGGAAGAAGTATGAGAGTAAGAATCATCCCCACAGCTAGCCCGCTTACCATAAGTTTCGCAACGTCCACATAAAGCAGCAGTGGTGTAAGCAGCAAAACCGAGAAACCCGCCACAAGACTCAACCCATTTGTAAGAATTGCCCTAGCCGTTTGTTCATAAGCTCTACGAGAATCGCCGAATCTTCTGAACCAGATCGTGAAATGGATGGCGTAGTCGATTACAAGTCCCATCAACATTCCTGAAATAAGAGCTGTAGAAATGCTGAGGGAAATCCTGAAAAAGGCCATAAAGACGAAGTTAAATAGTGTCGTCAGCAGAATTGGAATCGTAGCAATTATAGTTGACTTCAAGCTCCTGAATATCGATAACAGAAGAAGTATGATAAGCCCGAATGAGACTATCAGACTCTGAATCTGGTTGTTGACAACCGATGAGTTGACGCTCTTCCATATTAGAGTTGTGCCCGCCAGAGTGAAATCGAAGTTCTTGTGCAGTTCAGGGAATTTCCCTATTGACTTTTCAACTGCGGCCTTCAATCTCTCTGCGCTCAGACTGTCACTCTCAGATGAAAAGAGATTGAAACGGATCGCATTATCGCTCACTAAAAGTGAGGTAGAATCTCCAAATACATCTGTTGAATTGAGCGCTCTGATCATCAAAGGTAAGGGGACGTTTGTCTCCCTCGAAAGATCGAAGAGGCTCATAACCTTGGAAATTCCTTCAATCCCCTTCAGCTCCTCCTCGAGAGCTTCGAGATTCTCAAGTTGAACGGATATCAACGAAATGCTTCCTCCCTCTGCAGGTTCGACCATGAGAGCATAATTCGTCAACCAACCAAAGGCTTCCTTCATGGTTCTTGCGCTATCTCTAATCTTTGAATCCTCCTTGAAGAAATTGTACTGATCAATCGTCATTGGTATAGTAATTATCAGTAAAGGAGAGGCAATGCTGAGGGCTATAACAACCCAAATTACCGCTCTCTTAACAACTGGATTAACATCTCTCGGCGGCGAAACCTCTCGTTTAGTGGCTGCCTTAGATGTAACAAGACCTGGAAGGACAGTAATTGTAAAAATCGCCGATAAAAAGATCCCGGAGCAGACGAATATTCCCATTTCCTGAAAGGCCTTCATATCAAGCAAGATGTATGAAGAGAAGCCCGCCATAGTTGTAAGAGCAGAAAAGAGAATTGGCACTCTTTCTTCGTGCACGGTTCTTCTGACAGCGTTCTTCATATGGATGTTCTCTTCAAATCGGGAAAGGAAATGCATTCCGTAAGCACTTCCGATTATGACTATAAACGAAGGAATCATAACCGTAAGACTATTTATCGAAAGCTCCATCAGCCCCATTATTCCTACTATAACCATTACTGCGGCCAGAGGGGGTACAAGAGTTAGAAGTGATAGAGATATTCTTCTGAACTTGATCACGTAAACCGCCATGATGGCAAGCAGTATGAAAGGCGGATACTTGAAGGTGAGATCAATGATCGACCTGAAGGTTTCGGAATTAGCAACACTCTCTCCGATCAATCTGTAGCTTTCTACGCCGGAAGAATCCAGTACCGATCGCAGTTCCGGGATCAACGCGTCACTCTTCAGCTCGTTACCATCTGCTATTGTGATCATGACCGCATAGTACCTGCCGTCAGAAGAAATGATTAAGTTGCTGTACAGCGGATTTGAAAGCAATTCTTCATTAAGGACCAGTCGGCCCTCTTCTTCATAAACATAGCTTTCCGATGGAATACTCATCGTGAAGAGATTGAAGCTTCCCAGCTTAACGGCCTCTGTAGGAGACAAAACGGATTTTACCCATTCAAGAGAATTAATCTTTTCAGTGATGCTTTTCAAGAGATCCAAAGAGGTTTGAGAAGCTTCAAGAACCAAAACAATCGATCCGGAATCGCCGAAAACTTCCGCGATCTTGTTGAATGCCCCAAGCTCCGAATCATCGTCGCTCAAAAAGGCAGCCGGGGAGGGGTCAAAGCTAAACCCGTTTATTCCAGACAGCAAAACCACAACTACTACGGCCAGTATGGCGAAGGATAACGCTCTTCTCATATTCGCACCTCATGAACTCAGCCAATTATATCATCTGACTTTACGATTCATCGCCCCTTGTGGAGATTGAACGCTTCACAGATGAATTGGTATCGTAATTTGAAATGCCATGACTCTTGTCGTAAAATTGGGGCGTGAGAACAATCTGGTAGACACTTAGCAATAGAGTCTGGAGGGATTCAAATGATCAGCTGTAATAAGCTTACTAAAGTCTTTGATAAAGACCCGGTGGTTAGCGAGGTTGATCTGTCGGTTAGTTCGGGTGAGATATACGGCTTTCTGGGGCCAAATGGTGCTGGGAAGACAACGACAATAAAAATGCTTACAGGTACCCTAAGGCCTACATCTGGAGAAGTAAGTATTCTAAACATGGATTATCCAGGAAACGAACTTCTTATAAAAAGCAAGATAGGTGTTGTTCCGGATGAACCAAGAATCTATTCCTATTTCACTGGCGCAGAGTTTCTCGAATTCATCATGGACGTTTTTCCTGACAAGAGACAGGAGGCGAAAAAGAGAGTGGGGGAACTTTGCGAAGCATTCGGCATCGATTATCTAGGGAAGATGATTTCAGAGATGTCTCACGGAATGAAGCAGAAGATAATGGTCATATCTGTACTTATGAGAAGGCCCGAGGTCATCTTTCTGGATGAACCGACGGTTGGCCTTGATGCAAGAAGCGCTAAAATTCTGAAGATGCTTCTGGAGAAGTACAAGAATGAGGGATCTACAATTTTCATGACAACACACGTGCTTGAAATCGCGGAAAAGATGTGTGACAGAATTGGGATTATAAACAAGGGAAGGTTGATCTCCGAAGGAACAATGGACGAGCTAAGAAAGAGGGCCGGCGCCGATGAAAGAGAGACTCTAGAAAATCTGTTCCTACAGCTTACTGGAGAGGATGAAGATATCCAGGAAATAGTAAGTGCTTTGTGAGGTGCTAATTGTGAACGATCTTAAGCTGTTCTTCAAATATAAGTTGTTCATGTTCCCTGGCAAGAAAGGAACCAGAGGTGGCGTTTCAAGTCAACTATTCGTATTTGCAATTTTCACGGTCATGATAGGTTTCTTTCTTTGGGAAGTTTATGGTGCAACTGCTGGAGTGGAAGTAGAGGGAATTGCCCTTGGAAAAGTTATGGCTGGTTTTTTTCTCACAATTTCCGGACTGTTCTTTCTTATATCCTTCTCGGCCACATCATCGTATCTCTTCATGAGAAACGAAGAGATAGATATGCTTCTGGTTCTCCCCGTAAAAAGAGTCAGTATAATTGCTTACCAAATTATGATTTCGACGGTATATCAAGGCCTCACATTGTCAGTATTCCTTGGAATAGCTCTTCCTTATCATCTAAGGATCGATCCTAATCCATGGATAGGGATACCTTCACTTGTATTGGTAGTAATCAACACTGTTCTCCTTGCCTCAATAGTTTCCGTGGCTTTCGGAAAGTTTATGTCCAGGGCTGCTGCTAGAAAAGTGATGTTTATCGTGCAAATTGTAGCAGGGTTCATGTTCTTCATAATTGTACAGTTGGTCCCGAGGAACACAGATAATATCCCTCTCTATTTGCAGAAGCTTGCCGCTGCCTGGGAAACTCTCTCAAATCCCGTGAACATATTTACATGGAGCGTCAAGGCATCTGAGCAGCCAATGTACTTTCTGTTTGCCATTGGTGCGATCCCACTTTTGGGACTTCTGTTCTTCAAAGTCGCCTCATCTATGAGATTCGAGCCAGTTTCGTACACTAAGAGCAGATCAAGAACTTTCTCCTTTTCCGAAAGACGAGGAGGCGTCCTACTGAGGAGAGAACTGAAGATATACAGGCGTTATGAGCAGTTGATCTATTATCTCCTATATCCCGTTGTGTTTGGCTTGATTTTCGGTCTTATATCAGATGATGTCGTGACTTCAATCTTCACCATGGTGCTAATCAGTACAATATTCACTACAATACAGTCGGCATTTCTTATGGGCAGAGAGTTCCCATTTATCGAAACAACGAAGATGCTTCCGATCTCTCTAGGCAAAATGATTGCTTTGAAAGCATCCCTGCCTGTACTGTTGGGAACTGTTCTTTTTGTGGGAGTTCTCATCACCAGTGTCTTAGTGAGAGGTGGATCCCTCAGTTACCTTGTGGTTGTACCAATTGTATTCATACTGTACGTGACATCTTCATTGCTTGGCATAAGGGGTGTTTTGAAGTCACCGCCAGATCAGATGGACAATCCAAACGCGTTTATGAGAACGAAGTTTGTACTTCTCAATCAGGTTATTTGTATGGCTTTGAGTTTTGGCGCAATAATGCCTCTGACAATGATTCTAAGTGGTTCTGTAGAGGGTATCGGGACAGTCTTGATGCTGCTGATCTCGCTTGCATCAGTGACAATCGCTCTCTTTGTATCTCTCTTCAACTACAGGAAAATCTCACGGACGATCAAGAGCATTTAGGCTGAGGTATTGCTTATCAATATCTTGAACATTGAGACTAGTTCCGGGTCGAACTGAGTTCCGGAACATCGGCTTATTTCCTCAATAGCTTTCTGTACACTTCTGGCTTGACTATACGGCCTTTCATTTGTCATTGCATCGAAGGCATCGACGATCGATAGAATTCTACATTCAACCGGAATTTCTTCACCCTTGATACCCAGAGGATAACCTCTTCCGTCCCATCTTTCGTGATGTCTCAAAATCAAATCTGCAACTGATGAGAGATCTGGAGACGATACTGCAATTCTGTATCCTTTCTCAGGATGGAGTTTCATTACCTTCCATTCATCTTCGGATAACGGGCCGGGCTTAAAAAGAATGCTGTCAGGAATTCCCACCTTACCGAGATCGTGTACCTGAGCAAACAATGCAAGATCGCTGAGCTGTCGAGTACTGAGACCGGCCCTTTTACCAAGCTCCAAACAAAGTTTCTGAAGCCTTTTGGCATGACCACCTGAAATCTGATCCTTTTCATCCAGAGTTATCAACAGTGTGTTAACCATTTGGCTCCTAACGCTGGAGCTCCTGTAAAGCTTGTCACGGTACATAAGGTCATCAGCCAACTTTAGAGTCTCAAGAAGGTTTTGTTCTGGACCCTTGCTTGTGGCTATCCCCATCGATACACTCAAGTGAGGGCCGACGTGATCCATATTGTATTTTTCAACTGTCTTACGGACTCTTGAAGCGATCTTCTCAGTCGTCTCTTCATCCGTCCTAATTAGAATGACTGCAAATTCGTCTCCACCAAATCTCGAGACAACATCTGTCTTTCTGAAGGATGACCTAAGAATCTGTGAAAACTCTATGAGTATTTGATCTCCCCTTGAATGACCCATTGTGTCGTTTATCAGTTTCAATCCGTCTACATCGGCCGATACAATTGAGATAGGATAGAATCTCGACCCTTCCAGTCTCTGAAGCTCCTCCTCAAAATAGACTCTGTTGTATAGATCGGTCAGTTTATCGTGAAGAGACATATAATTCATACGTATTTCCGTCTCGATTCGAACTATCGCTTCACGAGCATGAGACATGAGAAGCTCTGCAAGATGTAGTTCTTGTTCGCCAAATTTCGACCTATCTGAGGACATCGCCTGGAAAACCCCAAAATCACCAACTGGAACGCTCAGGCCAGCGTGATAAAGACTGTTGGTCTTCAAAGCATTGGGAGACTCCTGGATATCATCGATTATGTGCGGCTTCTTCTCTCTGAAAGTCTTCCCGACAATTCCGACATCATTTGGCATTACAAGTGGATCCCGTGGATTCAGATTGGAAGATGCTTTAATTACTAGATTATCCTCTTCGTTGACACAGATGAAGCATATATCAAATTCAAGGATCTCCTTAGCTGCTTCAATCACAGAGTCATATACATCTTGGAGGGTTCCACATCTTTCCAGATTGAGAGCTGCATCGTGAAGCCGTTCTATTCTGAACCTATCTCTCTTCAGAATCTCCAGACTTCTCATTCGTTCAGATATATCTCGTGCAAAAGTAAATTCATATTCACTTTCATCGTACTTGAAATAGTTTCTGTTAACCTCGACGGGAAAGACAGAGCCGTCCTTTCTCACATGATAAGCTTCAAATGTGTCCCTACCTTTTGATTTAAGCCTTTCCCAGCTTACCCTTCTATCCATTGCCTCCATCGATTTATCGAGATCATTTACCTTAAGTCCGGAAACCTCAGCCTTTGTGTATCCGAGATTTTTACAGGCCGCGCTGTTTGCATACAGTATCGTGCCGTCAGGAGCAATCCAGAAGGCCTCATCGTTCGCATTATCCAGTCCGAACTGAATAAGCTTGATCCTCCTAAGTGCCTCTCTCTCTTCGGTCACATCATTTGCAGAACAGACAACAGACTCAATACTTCCGAATTCATCGATATCCGGCGTCTTTGTGATCTCCAGAATTCTTAACTCCCCATTCGAATTCTCTGAATTCTGCTCAAAAGTAAGCTTCACTTTTCGAGAGAAAACCTCTTTGTTGCTTTCAACACATTTTTTCGCTTCCTCTTCCGAGAGAATCCTATAGACATTCTTTCCTTCAATCTCCTCCGGCATCCTACCAAGAAACTCTGCAAATGACTTATTGACGATTCCGAAAGTCTCCGGATCTCTGAAATACCAGATCAGTGTCGGAATCTTATCCAGAAGCAGCGACATTTCTCTGTTCCTTCTGACGAGAAACTTCTTGCCTGCCACCCGCTGTATAGTAGCCGTGAAGATGAGTGTCAAAAGAAAGACGAAAGCGATTGCAGCATAGTTTGCTGGTAGCCATCTGCGCTCGAGAGAAACCAAGATTTCCGCTAATACAGGACTCCCCTTCTCATTGCCCAAGTTGTATCCTTCTCTTGTAAGCAGACCCATAATTCCCTCGAGATCTAGTTCCATAATTACATACGCATTCTTTGGCCTCTCTGAACCAGCGTTGTTCGTAATGGCAGAAATCGCAAAGAGGTCCTTGCCTACTGAGAAGATTCCTGAGTAGTCTCCTCCTTCAAAAGCAGGCATGTCGGCAATTTCAAACTTTTCACCTGCAGTTGCAAAAACCGCATTTTCATAGAATACCGCTACACCTTTCATAAGCATATTGCTGCTCATTATCTCTCTTAGATAATTGTTGATGAAGTCACTGTCATTCTTCATAACGGCTTCATAAAATGAATCCCGATGAAAGTAGCCGATGAATGTGGTCTCTGCAGCGTTTTCCGCGATCATTCTTGCAGACTTGGCAATTTGACTTTCAACTTCAGAATACCTAACTTCTGTCACCGCAAAACCTATAATGGCCCAGAAAAGCGTTGCTAGCGCAGCCAAAGAGATAGATTTAAGCCAATTCTTCATGAGTACTCCTGTATGAGAAAAAACTGCTTTTGTTTAGTCTATCATTTTTCCTACGATGAAACCCAGAGAACTTCGCTCAATAACCAACTTGTGACCGACTGTAAGTTTTTCCTGATCCAATACTTGTGAACTGATCGTTTGAGAGACTATGTTCTTCAAATTGAATGATCTACCATCTCCCGTTGTGAGTATTACAAAATAAATCATGTAGAATCTGTATTGTTGTTCGCCAATATGGCTTGCGGATGGTGATGATTTGAAATCCATACTTCTCTTATTTCTCTTAGCTTCATGCACAGCATGTTTTGGTTGGGGGTTCACAGCTCACTGGCAGATATCCGTAGCTGCTCTTAATCTGATCGACTCTTCAACTCTGAATTCGATTAGGGGAAACGTTCAGGAAGATGTTTTTAAGAACTGGATTGGAGTTCAAGCGTCGTGCGTGGATCTCGACAGGTATTTCGTCAAAGACCTTGTACCGGCTCATACATTCATCGCTGAAAGATACGTTAAGATCGAGTCGCTGGCTTTGCAAGAGATACTAGATATACCGGGTATGAAACGCAATGCCATGGGAGCTCTGATCGAGGCCTTTCTTGAAATCCGGGAGCATTTTCTAAAGAAGAATTTCCCCGATCTGGCCTTTGCGATTGCCCGGCTCTTCCATTTCGGAAGCGACCTGATGATGCCGCTCCATGTTGTGAGAAACAGTGACGGCCAGCTGACCGACCAGCCGGGGATGCACTTCAGAATTGAAAGTATTGCCGGCACTGTCTTCTTCGGCATGAAACAACTGACACCCGAGAGTGCGATTTTTCTTCAGGACTTTGAGATTCCAGAATTTATTCTGAATTCAATTTCTCAATCAGCAAGTCTTGCTTCAACCTTTGAGGCTGCTGATAAAAAACGTCTATCGGACTCTATTTACGATTACTCCGAGTTGTGGGAGGAGATTTCACCGGCATTCACAGAAGCAGTGAATAGAGCGGTATTCGTCTGCGCAAGTCTGTTGAAGAGCGCGATTCTCGGTATCGAAGAAACGGTACCGGCAAGTGTTTTGAGTGACTTTAGTAGCCGGGGTTGGGGGTTGGTGGTGGCATCAAGATCAGAAGTGATGCTTCCTCCGGCAGGAAGTGAGGCTCGCTGGCGCACCAGGAGGCAAAAAGGAAAGAAGAAGAGCAAGCAAATTAAAGTAATCTGATCAGACGGACTCATTTTGTCACTGAAGCGCTCCTGTTAAGGATCTGGGCTTCGAGAAACCGGGGTAGCGGGTGCGGATTGGTGTTAGGAAAAAGCAAAGGAACTGGTTGGTCGTTGAATGGTTCTCCGTTCGCCGACGAGAGCCGTCAAGTAATAGTATCGAGATTCCGACCAGGAGCTTTGTCGGAATGACGGAATTGGGCGTATTCGGAATAACCGTTCTTAGTCAAACCATTATTCAGAGAGTAGAGAGAAGGGAAAAGCAAAGAGGGCAGGTAAGGTTCCGCGATAAGATTTCGACCAGGAGCTTTGTCGGACTGACAGCATTTGACGTTTCTTGACTTCAGCGCTTTCAACCTGCAACTGCTCTTCATGAAGGACCGAGGACGCCTCTCTCAAGCACGACGAGATATGATGTTTGATCTCTATTTTCAGACCTCTATCCTCAACCTGTAAACTCACGGTAACGTTTTCAAAGAACCTTCAAGATCATCCCGCCAACTATTGCAATCATCACGCTCGCCAGCGTCCCGATTAGATAGTATTCAGCAAAGTCTTTGTTCTCGAAATTCTTAAATCTGGCCAATGATTTGGCGGCTATTACAATTGTTATAGAGGCAACATTTCCCGTGAGGTATAGTGTGAGAATGAGAAGCCTTTCGAAGATCCCGATCACCTTCCCGGTCTTCACATTATCGAGAACCGAGCTGTCTCCTGCTATTCTCTGAAGATAGTCCGGCACATTCTTGTAGATGAGATCGAAGAGTTTTCTTATGAAGACCGCGCCGGCAAAGAGTACATATATATAGACAATTATTACCACTAGAATTCTTTGAAGCGGAAGCGACGGTAGGTCAAGCCCCGTATGTATGGAAAACCAGCCAATGAAGCTTGAGAAGCCCCGTGAAACGGTGAAGCTGGAAATCGGTAAGAGGAAAGAGATGAGCACAAGATGCATGAATTGATCAAGAACAAACATGATGAACTTCGTTGCCGGACCTCGCTCTCTCTCGATCTGAGCTTTGAATACATCTATAAGTATATGAAAGAGGGAAAGCACAAGGCAATACATAAGCACATCGGTCAGCTTGAAGGGGAGCATAAGAACCAGAAGAGTTCCAAACACAACGCACCAGTGTTTCAGAAATCCTTTCATCTTACCATTGTTCTTTTCGTTCACCATCGCGTCTGTCTGAAACAAGAAATCGGCAACTACATGCGCCAGAATCGAAAGCGCTAAAGGTATCACTAATCCTCTCATATTGTGGCCTCCGTCAATATCCCGATAGATGCGCGTTTGTCGCGGAACACATTGACTATAAGGTCTTAATGCCTTATTCAGCTTAAATAAGTTTAAAAAGCCTTATTTTATAAATATAAGGCTTAAAAACTAATTCCCAAGCGACAAATCGATCAACTTTGCCAACCCCGTTTCGGCAGCTCTTACCACACTCCAGCTTGCCTTTTCACAGTGTTCCTGAACAGTCGGAGCTGTCACTCCCAGAACCTTAGCCGCCTTTTCGTAGGTCCCCTCGGCCTCATACGTATGAACGGCTTCCCATTGTTTTTCAGTCCAACCCCTCTCAACAGTCTCAAGCAAAAATAAAGAGGTGTTCATGGCAATTGACAGTACCTCGTTATCATGAACGAAAAAAGTATTTGAAATCTTACTCTGTTTCGCACTATCAAGTGCCGTTCTCGCATCGAAGAAGACTATGCCACTTAAATCCCAAGAAGAACCGGCATTCTCCAGCTCTTTCTTATCAATTTCACCAATACTCAATCCAATTCTTAGCCTGAAGGGTCGCACAATGTATCTCAACCTTCGAACAAGTATCGGTAGGGCACCCACCTCAGACAATACACCCTGAATCTCATCTCCTCTAGATATGGCAAATGGCTTTGCGAGATACTCTGAGCCAAAACCATCAATCGAATTCCGAATACTTGCCACCGGAATCTCTTGCTTCCTTGATTGGATGATATCGGCGGTAATTATCGCATAAAGACCCATACAGCTCACACTCCGTAAACAGCAGAGTCACCCCAAACTGATTGTAGCACAGATCATGTTGAGACCATAAAGTGACGGAAATCAAATGCCGCTCCAGTCTTTACGAGATACCCACTCATCGATGTGGAGATCTATACGACATCCTCGATAGGAGGGTCGTCTATTCAGAGGTCTTTGAAGGCCTGTTACTCAATACGAAAACTCGTGATGGAAATTCAAACAAAAGCCCATTGAAGAAGACGGGAAAACTCCCGAATACGCTGCATCTTAGCCAAATAAAAGCTGCACTGCCCGTTATCTTCAGGAATTAAAATACTGACAGTCAGCTAATTAGCTACTTCAAATATCCAAAGATCTTTCTCCTTCTTTTCGGCATTGCTTTCCTGATAGGACATGGAATACCCTGCGAATATGATCCTGTTCCCTTCAAGATAGGCTGAATTAACTACATCGTCCCCAGAACCGCCGAAAGATAGAGTATCAATTATCTCGCCTTCAGAATCTAGTTTCATAATCCACGCGTCATTCATACCGGAATTTTCTTTAACGTCGATGTCGTCAGAAGTTGTCTGCCCAGCGACAATCAGGTCCCCATCATCTGTAAGAACAATGCAACGCGCAACGTCTTTGAAACTCCCGCCGTAGTTCTTACTCCACAGCTCATTACCTTCATCATCGACCGAAATAACCCAGAAATCTTTTCCGCCGAGTCCATTCGAAAAGAGTGATACCCCGGCGTCCTGTGAACCAACGGCTATGACATTGCCATCACTCTCTGCAACTATATCGAAGCCATCCTCAAACCACTGACCTCCGAACTGATCAAACCATTCGACTTCCCCAGCGGCCGAGATCTTCAAGATCGACATCTGATTGTCCACGTAGTTGCAGCTTATTCCACAGTCTCTGTACGCAAAATAGCCGACTGCATAGACTGACCCATCCTCTCCCAGGTAAAGCCTTTGCGCACAATCTTCAGATCTGTAAGCGCCAACTACCCATTGAGACACTATATTGCCTTCATAATCCAGTTCTACTATCCAGAAGTCTTCTCCCCAATCATAGCCAGAGACGTCTCCATCAGCGGATCTTGTGTATCCTGCGACTAGAATATTGCCTGAAGGTTTCTCAAGTACATCGTATGCATGATCCTGTCCGCTACCCCCAAGTGTTTTCTCCCAGATGAGTTCACCTTTTGTCGAAAGCCTAATCACCCAGAAATCACCAATACCTTTATTGTTGGTCACATCACCGTCTGAAGATTCAGTCAGACCTGCCAGCAAATATCCCCCGTCAGCAGTTAGGGCTATTGCCTCAGCAATATCTCTCTTGCTTCCACCAAAAGTCTTCCACCACTGAAGTTCCAGGTCGCCGTCAAGTTTCATAATAAGGAAGTCTTCCTGACCATGTGTAGAAACAATCCCTCCAGAAGAAGAGTCTGTGAACCCTGAAATCGCAATGGATCCATCTTCGAGAATCTTAATGTCGCTCACCACGTCGTTGCCGCTTCCTCCAAGAGCCAGAGATTTCACTACATTTAGCCTTGCCCCCAGAAAAACCGTAATAAAAATCAGAAACACTATTACTGACATTCTTCTCATCATCTATTCCTCCATCTCATGATCAACGGCTTCTGCATCCCTTTGCGAATAATCATCGGATCAATAGTCGTTCATATTCGTTTCATTATATTTGATTAGCTCCTATAAAGCATCGAAGAGAGGTTACTAATATGACCGTGATGAATAATCGTGATGTCAAAAACGGGAAGTTACGCAATTGTATCTGAAATTCCTGAAATATCCATTCTCACGGGAGCCTCTGCCGAATCGAAAAGCTCATTACAATGAAAAACCAACCGGGACTTTCATTGCCGAAGCTGTAGCAGGCCTGTGAAACAGATCTTTCCATCTGAAATCAGAGGGATCTTTATTCCGTTTCTGAAACATGATCGAATTGTGTGCTGCCAGAGTTGCACGAAGGAGAGAGTTCTATTGAGCAGATTGAATATCAACATGGGAACAAAGACTTTGTGATCCAGATCGAAATCCTCATTATCCGATGCAGTCAACAACGTCCACAGTTCCAGGGAAGAGAGCTTCTTGCAGTTTAAAATCTGATGTTTAGTCTGGCACAAAACCCGAGCTGAATAGCTCAAGACAGCCTTTGACGGCTTCTTCATCATACTTCGTGCCAACTCCTGATTTAATCTCTTCCAGGGCTATCTCAAGTCCCAGCGCGGGTCTGTAGGGACGATGGGAGCTGACTGCCTCGACAACATCTGCAACTGCAAGAATTCTCGCTTCAAGCATTATTTCGCCATCTTTAAGACCTCTCGGATAACCGGATCCATCGATTCTCTCGTGATGCTGCCTGACTATTTCTGCAACGGGCAGACCAAAATGGATCTCCTTCAGGATTTTGAAGCCTTCGTCGGGATGATTCTTGATCAACGCCCATTCAATCTCGTTAAGCCTTCCGGGTTTGTTAAGTATATCTGCAGGGATGGAAAGCTTCCCTATGTCATGGACAATAGCTGCTATTCGCAGCGCTTCAATTTTTTCATTGGGGAGTTTGAGTCGTTCCGCAATCGCTGTCGATATTCTTTCGACCTTTCTCTGATGATCAACCGTGTAGGGATCCTTGACCTTTAGAAGCCTGGACATTGTCAACAGAAGGTCATCCCTGCTTCTTCTAAGGGCTTCTTCGGTCTCTTTTAGCTTCGTGATATCTCGGCCAATACCAACTAAACCGGTGACCCCACCCACTTCATCAAATACAGGCGACAGATTAATACTATAATGTTTCTGGTCGATCCCTTCGCCAAAGCTCCACTCATATGTAGTCGGCTCTCCGTTGAGAGCTCTCATGCTGTTAATCACATGTACTTCTGCTGTCCCTTCAGGAAATATTTCGGCTGCGGTCTTGCCGATGAAGAAATCTGTATTGACTTCTGAATTCTCTATCCAGGCTCCAAAAATAGCAGTAAGCCTGCTCTCTCGATCCAGTTCAAAGATTATGTCGTCCGTAGACTCTACAATCGCCCTGTACTTCTCTTCGCGCTCTCTCAGCCTCGAATAGATCTCGAGTTCTCTTGTCTTGTCGTACGCCAGATCTACTACTCCCAATAGATTTCCGGAATCATCGAAGATCGGGTATGCCTTGATGTGCCAGATGATTCCGTTCTGCTCGATCTCTTCAACAACTGTCTTCTTTTCCCTGACGGCCTTCAATACAGGACAATCGTCGCAAGGATTCTGCTTTCCGTACCAAAGGTGATAACACATGCTGCCCTGCAAACTTTCCTTGTCTACCGCCACCCTCTCTCTGAATGCTTTGTTCGCCCAGACAATACTAAGATCGGGCTTATGATACGCAACTATCTCATCGATATTGTCCAGAATGAGCTGAAGAGTCTGTTCAGATTCAATAATCCTTCTCCTGGCTTTTTTCTGCTCAGTTACGTCGATTCCAACCGACTGGTATTCAATCAGCTTCCCGGCAGTGTCATGGACAGGCTGGTTGTACCAGTGAATCCAGTGCACAGCTCCATCGGCAGCCAATACGGGATCTTCCCTTTGGAAAGGATGCTCGACTTCCGCCCTTTTGTGAAGCGTCTTCTCGAGTTCATTGCATGAGCCTTTTTCGGCAAGATCGATCCATTGCTTTCCGAGAAGTTGATCCCTTTCCATACCGTAGAATTCAGCATATGCGCGATTGACGAAAGTTAGCGTTGTGTCAGAGTTCCACCTGCAGATGAGCAGATCTGAATTGTCCGCAATAGACTCATAGAGTAAGCTGTAATCTTTGCCAATCAAGTCTCGCTTCTCCACAGGATCACTCCTTATGGGCTTCAAACGAGAAGCCGCCCTGGAACAACTCCAAACAGCTCTTCACAACCAAAGAATCATAAAGCTTTCCTGAGTTACTACTGATTTCCTCCATAGCCTCTTCAACGTCGCGCGCCCTTCTGTGTGGCCGATCTGAAAGCATCGCTTCAACTACGTCTGCCACTGCTAGTATCTTCGATGTAAGCAGTATCTCCTTATCTGTCAGTCCTTTTGGATACCCTGAGCCGTCCAGGCGTTCATGATGCTGCAGTATTGTATCGAGCACCGGCCCTTCGAAAGGTATCCCTTTCAGAAGATCGTAACTCTTGCCCGGGTGGAGTTCTATGAAGTCTCGCTCTTGCTCGTTTAAAGGCATCGCTTTTGTTAGGATATCTGTTGGTATGAACAGCTTCCCAATATCGTGGAGCCTCGAGGCAAGCGAAAGCACATTTCGATCATCCCGTGAAAGGTGCATCTTTCTTGCTATCTCATCGGCCAGTATAGCAACTCTCTTCTGGTGACCTGCTGTGTATGGATCCTTTATCTCAGTAGTCTCGCTCATTATTGCAATGAGCTCTTCCTGGGTTTTGCTAATTCTGTTGTAAAGGCTGTCGATCGGCTCACGAATAGACCTGTAGACTATTCCCTGCAAGA